>Ga0100379_10002757_pt1 | contig 16433 bp, 13 predicted proteins | sample CryGeymeta201503_FD_80418 | JGI IMG/M metagenome (GOLD analysis project Ga0100379, IMG submission 80418) | Groundwater microbial communities from Crystal Geyser aquifers in Utah, USA - Crystal Geyser metaG 2015-03 | ecosystem: Environmental > Aquatic > Deep subsurface > Groundwater | place...
TTCTCAGTATGGAAATGCAGCCTCTATATTTACACAAAGTGGTGGTGCATCTAAATATGTTGCAGAAAAAGCCAGTGCAGGAATGATTGGGGTTAACATTGGTGTTCCAGTTCCAAGAGAACCCTTTTCATTCGGTGGATGGAATGAATCAAAGTTCGGTGTTGGTGATATAACAGGTAAAAGTTCAATAGAATTTTTAACAAAGCCAAAAAAAATAACTACCAAATGGGACCATGAATCAAAAACTAATTGGATGAGCTAATAAATATCATGATGCTGAAACAAACCTGCTTTTACGGCAGACAGATTCAGCTTGACATAATAGCCATTTTGAATTTATTACGGTATCTCATGTTTTAAAAAAATAAAGAAATTTATAATAAAGAGGAACAGCATGGCAAACATTGTTAAAAGCGGATTAATTCAGGCTACTCTTTCTGAATCAACAGAGCAGCCGATTAATAAAATAAAACAATCAATGATTGACAAACATGTAAAAATGATTGAAGAAGCAGCAAAAAAAGGTGTGCAGATTCTTTGTATGCAAGAACTTTTTTATGGCCCATATTTTTGCGCAGAGCAGAAAACAAAGTGGTATTCACTTGTTGAAAAAATTCCTGAAGGTCCAACTACAAAATTATTTCAAGAGTTGGCAAAAAAACATAGTATGGCAATAGTTGTTCCTATTTATGAAGAAGAAATAACAGGCGTATATTACAACACTGCTGCTGTTATTGATACGGACGGAAAATATTTGGGTAAATATCGTAAGCATCACATTCCTCATTGTAATCCCGGATTTTGGGAAAAATTTTATTTTAAACCAGGAAATCTTGGTTTTCCTATATTTAAAACAACTTATGCCGATATTGGTGTTTACATTTGTTATGACAGACACTTCCCCGAAGGTGCTAGAGCATTAGGTTTGAACGGAGCTCAAATAGTTTTTAATCCATCAGCAACAGTTGCCGGTCTTTCAGAATATCTATGGGAGCTTGAACAACCGGCACATGCAGTTGCAAATGGATATTTTGTTGGTGCAATAAATCGTGTTGGAAAAGAAGCACCTTGGAATATTGGTGAGTTTTATGGCAGTAGTTATTTCTGTTCACCAAGAGGGAAAATAATTGCACAAGCATCCCGTGATAAAGACGAACTTGTTATTGCAGATCTTAATCTTGATGAAATTCAGGAAGTAAGGGATGTGTGGCAGTTTTATCGTGACAGAAGGCCTGAAACTTATGAAACACTAACAAAAATATAATTGTGAAATTAAGTTTTAAATCGGAGTTAAAATGAAAAAAGATGAAATTTTAAAAAAACATAAAGAATATCTTTTTCCAAGTGTTGCCAATTATTACAAAGAACCACTTGTAATTGATAGAGGAGAAGGATGTTATGTCTATGATGTTGAAGGCAGCAAATACTTGGATTTTTTTGGTGGAATATTAACTGTAAGCGTTGGACACTGTAATAAAAAAGTAAGCGATAGAATTGCTGAACAAGCTCATAAACTTCAGCACACTTCTACACTTTATCCAACTGAAAACATAGTTACACTTGCTGAAAAATTAGCAAATATAACTCCAGGCAAACTTCAGAAAAGTTTTTTTACAAACAGCGGAACTGAAGCAAATGAAACAGCAGTGTTTATTGCTCAGCAGTTTACAAAAAATCAAGAAATAATTGCATTAAGACACAGCTACAGTGGAAGATCAATGCTTGCAATGAGTTTAACAGCTCATTCATCATGGAGACACGGAAATTCACAAGGAGGAATTAAACATGCGGTTAGTCCTTATTGTTATAGATGTCCATTTGGATTGGAATATCCAAACTGCGATCTTAAATGTGCGACAGACATTGAGGAATTAATCCTAACAACAACAACAGGTGAAATTGCAGCTTTTATGGCAGAACCGATTCAAGGTGTTGGCGGCTTTATTACACCACCAAAAGAATATTTTAAAACTGTTTTGCCAATAATTAAAAAATACGGCGGAGTATTTCTTTGTGATGAAGTACAGACAGGTTTTGGTAGAACAGGCCAAAGAATGTTTGGTATTCAACATTGGGAAGTAGAACCGGATATTATGACAATGGCAAAAGGAATTGCAAACGGTGCTCCACTTGGTGTTACAATTGCAAGAACTGATATAGCCGATAGTTTTACAGGACTTACAATTTCAACCTTTGGTGGTAACCCGGTTACTATGGCAGCGGCTCTTGCAACAATTGAAGTAATTCAAGAAGAAAAACTAGCCGAGAATGCTTATGAAGTCGGTGGATTTTTAAGAGATGGTCTTGACGGACTTAAAGAAAAATATCCTGCAATAGGTGATGTAAGAGGAATGGGACTTATGCAAGCCCTTGAATTTGTTGGAGAAAATAAAACACCAGACCCTGTAACTGTTAAAAATCTTTTTGAAGAAATGAAAAAACAAAAAGTACTTATTGGTAAGGGCGGACTTTATGGAAATGTAGTAAGGATTGCGCCTGCCTTAAACATAAGCAAAAACGAAGTTAGTGAATTTCTAAAATGTTTGGATATTTCCTTAAGCAAAATAGTTTCCAAGGTTAAAACAGTATCATAAAAATTTATAATATAAATTATTTAATTTTTTATTATATTCTTAACAGTTCATTTAAATTAATCTTTTAACAACTAATTTAATCGGGTAAATACATGAAAAAGCTATTTTGTTTTTTTCCTGTTCTATTATTTGTGATTTTATTTTCTTCAAAAAATAATGCACAAGTTACTAATCTAAAAGTCAATGGCTCTTCATCTCCTTTTACAATGACATCAGGAGATAATTTGTCATGGTCTTATAATTTAAGCTCGGGGGGAACTTCTATTTTTGAAGTTTGGGTAGATGTAAACTCAAATAATACAATCGATCAGAGTACAGATATTAGAATGTTTTTATTTACCATTACCGATGGAGTTTCTGAAGGTATTGATGGACCTGGGGATATGGATGGCACAGTAAATGGAGCTATATCAGATGGCCCATTTGGTTTAGGTTTAGCTCCAGGTAAATACATAATGAAAATTACAGAAAACAGTGTAGGGCAGACAATCACAGGTACTGTTAATTCACTTTCATCACCTTCTTATACTATTTCCGGTAAGGTCACTCCACCAACAGGTTTTAGCGCCAGCAACATTATTGTTGAAATGGATAGAGATGATATTACAGGCGTTATGTTGTGGAATTCTATTACTGATGTTAATGGTAATTATACAATTAATATGAGCTCTGATACTACCGGGCCTTGGACACTACAAATTTCAAGTACTCAGAATCCTTTTCCATCTTCTATAATTACACCACAAGAATACATAATTTATATTACTACAAGTTTAACAGGTAAAGATTTTGTGGTTACAAAAGCAGATGCAAAGGTATCAGGCACTTTAAAATTTGAAAACAATTCACCGGCTATAGGTTCTAGCTTAACGCTATTTGGTTTAAATAGTAATAACCAAAATGGTACTTTTAGACACGATGGAACTGTAGGGATAGACGGATCATTTCAAATAGGGGTACCTTTAAGTGAATTGAATGGACAAAGGTGGGTTCTAGAATCCGATTTACACCAAAGCGATACCACTGAAAGTTATATGGACGCAAGGGTTGAAATTTCATCTATAAATCAAAATGACAGTTTGTACTATGACTTAATTTTTTACGAAGTTGATACAACAATAACCGGTAAAGTATCATTTCAAAACCAAACTGTATTTCCATCAAAATCAAACAATACTAATCTTTCTTTTATTACATTAATTGCATTAACAAGTACTGCACAATCTGCTGTACACAATAACACTTCTACTGGTGATTTTACATTAAGAGTATCTAGCAAACTTCCTTCTTATGATGTTTTTGGTATTGACTTACCGACAGGATACGATCCAATAACTATTCATAATGTTGCACCAGGTGCAACAAATGTTAATCTTAGCTTTATATTAACAGATGTTAAAGAAAGAACATCAGGCATTCCAGAATCTTATTCATTAAGTCAGAATTATCCTAATCCTTTTAACCCAACAACTAATATTAATTATGATATACCGAACGAATCATTTGTTAATATTACTGTGTATAATGATTTGGGTCAGGAGGTTATGACTTTAGTTAACAAAGAACAAAAAGCAGGGAAATATGTTGTTTCTTTTAATGCAAAAGTATTAAGTAGTGGAATCTATTTTTATCAAATTAAAGCCAATGATTTTGTTCAAATTAAAAAAATGATTCTGCTAAAGTAGTATTTTATTAGATTTTATAATTCTAAAAGAATTCTAAAATTTTTTTACTTATTTTGTTTAACCATTTAGGTTCAGACTTTTTTTGATGAATCTAAATGGTTAACTTTTTTATATTGTAATATAGATTTAAGATTAAATGAAAAATATTGCTGAAAAATTAACCAATGAAGAATATGAAAAGAATTTTGCAGAACTGCATCCACCCTTAACTCAAAATTCTGCAGCAACTGAAGCAAACAGATGTCTTTATTGTTACGATTCTCCTTGTATGAAAGCTTGTCCAACTCATATAGATATTTCTTCATTTATAAAAAAAATTGCTACTGGAAATTTGTTGGGTTCAGCCAAGACAATTTTTAAATCCAATTGGGTACCGCTTACTTGTGCAAGAGCCTGTCCAGTTCAAGTGTTATGTGAAGGAGCCTGCGTCTTTGTTGAGAAAGGTGAAAAACCTATCGAGATAGGGAGACTTCAAAGGTTTGCAATAGAAAGTTATTTTAATTCCTATAAACCTCAATTATTTTCTAAAGAAAAATCAAACGGTAAAAATGTTGGTATAATTGGTTCCGGTCCCTCCGGTTTAGCTTGTGCAGCTGAACTATCCCTGCTAGGTTATGATGTAACTGTTTATGAAGCCAATAAAATTCCAGGAGGTTTAAACACATGGGGAATTGCGCCATATAAATTAAGACAGGCAGATAGTTTAAAAGAAGTTGAATTTATAAAATCATTTGGTGTAAAATTTAAAATGAACACTAAGGTTGGTGAAGATATTTCATTTAATGATTTATATAAAAAACACGATGCAATTTTTATAGGAATAGGTTTAGGTGAAGCAACAAGACTAAGAATTCCCGGTGAAGATTTAACAGGAGTAGTTGATGCCTTAGATTTTATTGAAGATGTTAAAAATGAAAAATGGGATAAAGTAAGTGTTGGAAAAAGAGTTGCTGTAATTGGTGCAGGTAATACTTCAATTGATGCAGTTACAGAAGCTAAAAGATTAGGAGCCGAACAAGTTTATGTAATTTATCGCAGAGGTACTGATGATATGTCAGCCTATGATTTTGAATATGAACTTGCAAAAAGCGATGAAGTGATATTTTATTTTAAAACTATGCCTAAAAAAATAACAGGCGATAATTTTGTTGAAGGAATTGAATGTGTAAAAGTAAAGCTTGGTGAAAAAAATGAAAAAGGAAAGAGGGAAACAAAAGTAATACCAAACTCAGAATTTATTTTACCAGTTGATATGGTTATAAAAGCTGTTGGACAAAATATAAGTAATAATTTTATAAATGATATTTATGAAATTAAAATTGAAAGAGGAAAGGTTGTTGTTGATGAAGATACTTTTCAAACAGGCAATAAAAAAATATTTGCAGGTGGAGATTGCATAAACGGAGGTAAAGAAGTAGTTAATGCCGCATATGATGGTAAAATGGCTGCTCATGGTATTGATAAATATTTAAATTCAAATAAAAAATCCGCGATAATTCGTTGAATCCGTGTTTATTCGCGTTCTATTGATTATAATTTTAGAGGATAATTAATGGCTGATCTTTCTACAAACTGCGGGGGAATAAAATCACCAAACCCATTTTGGCTTGCATCGGCTCCCCCTTCAAATTCTGCTTATCAAAATTGTAAAGCATTTGAACAAGGCTGGGGTGGAACAGTTTGGAAAACTATTGGTGAACCTGTAATGAATGTTTGCAATCGTTATGGTGGATTAGATGTAAACGGGTTAAAACTTGCCGGTTTAAACAACATTGAATTAATAAGCGACCGACCTATTGAAAGAAATTTTAAAGAAATTGCTGAAATAAAAAAACTTTGGCCTGACAAAGCAGTTATAGTTTCATTAATGGTAGAATCAAAAAAAGAAGCCTGGCATGATATAGTTAAAAGAACAATTGACACAGGCTGTGACGGAATAGAATTAAATTACGGTTGTCCACACGGAATGAGCGAAAGAGGAATGGGTGCCGCAGTAGGTCAGGTTCCCGAATACTGTCAAATGATTACAGAATGGGTAACAGAAGTTTCAACTATTCCCGTACTTGTAAAATTAACACCAAATGTAACAGATATTGTTTATCCTGCTAGAGCAGCAAAAAAAGCTAAAGCACATGGAGTCTCTCTCATCAATACAATTAATAGTATTATTGGTGTAAACTTAGATACTTTGGAAATACTACCTTCTGTTGCAGGCAAAGGCAGCCACGGTGGTTATGCAGGGCCAGCTGTAAAACCCATAGCTTTACATTTAGTTTCACAAGTTGCAAGAGATAAAGAAGTTTGTTTACCAATTTCCGGTATTGGCGGAATAAACAATTGGAAAGATGCACTTGAATTTATTCTTCTTGGTGCTTCATCTGTTCAAGTTTGTACGGCAGTAATGCATCACGGATTTAGAATAGTTGAAGATATGATAGAAGGTCTTTCAAACTGGATGGATGCTAAAGGTTATAAAACACTTGACGAAGTTATTGGTAAATCTTTACACAGGATAGATGACTTTGGCAATTTTAATCTTCTTCATAAAACTGTAGCAAGAATTGATCAGGAAAAATGTATTCATTGTAATCTTTGTTATATTGCCTGCGATGATGGTGCTCATCAGTGCATTGATTTAACACCTGTTAACGGACATAATAAAACAGTAGTAAGAGAAGAAGATTGTGTTGGCTGTGATTTATGTTCAATAGTATGTCCTGTTGAAGGATGCATTAATATGGTAAGATTAGATGATGGAAAGGAACAAAAAACCTGGAATGAATTGGTTCAACAATTTAAAAATGACGATAAAGAATTAAGCTGGGAAAATTTAGCAGAATTTCAAAAAAAACATGGAATAGTGATACATTAATAAGCTGTCAGCATTCAGCTTTCAGTAAAAATAAGAGTGGAAGATGAAGGATTTTAGAAATTTAAAAGTATGGGAGAAATCTCATAGTTTAGTTATGGAAATTTATAATATTACTAAAGAGTTTTCTAAAGCTGAATTATATGGATTGACATCACAAATAAGAAGAGCCACTGTTTCAATACCGGCTAATATTTCTGAAGGTTGTGGAAGATCGAATGGAAAAGATTTTGCAAAAGGTATCTTCAAATTGCAATGGGATCTTCCAGTGAACTTGAATATTTAATTTTTCTTTCAAGTGAATTAGAATTAGTAGAGATTTCTGTTTTTACTGAGCTAAATACAAAAATAATAGAAATTAAAAAAATGTTAACTTTATTAATGCAAAAACTGATTGCTGAAAACTAACAGCTAACAGATAAAAGGAATATACCATGTCAACATTAATTAAAAACGGAAGAATAATTACTGCAGAGCAGGATTACTTTGCAGATATCTACATCGAAAATGAACAAATAACTACAATAGGTAACGAATTAAAAATAGAAGCAGACAATATTATCAACGCAAAAGATAAATTTATAATTCCGGGGGGTATTGATGCCCACACACACCTTGATATGCCTTTTGGCGGGACAACATCATGTGATAATTTTGAAAGTGGAACAAGAGCAGCAGCTTTTGGTGGTACAACTAGCATTGTAGATTTTGCAATTCAAACTAAAGGAACCAAAATGCGTGAAGCTTTAGACACTTGGTGGGCAAAAGCAGAAGGCAAAGCAACAACCGATTATGGTTTTCATATGATAGTTACTGACCTTCCCGATGCAGATATAGAAGATATGAGTGATATGGTAAAGGAAGGAATAACAAGTTTCAAATTGTTTATGGCTTATCCCGGTGTACTTATGGTTGATGATGCAACAATATTTAAAGCATTAAAACATACTGCAAAAACAGGAGCTTTAGTTTGTATGCACGCCGAAAATGGAAATGTAATTGATCTGATTATTCAGGAAGCTTTGGCTCAAGGCAAATCTGCACCAATATATCACGCATTAACAAGACCAACAACTGCCGAAGCAGAAGCAGTAAATCGTTCAATAGCTTTAGCTGAAATGGCAGGCGCACCGGTTTATATAGTTCACTTATCTTCTAATGATGCACTTGAAAAAGTTGCCGAGGCAAGAGATAAAGGTCTGCCTGCTTATGCAGAAACTTGTCCACAATATTTATTTTTATCTATTGATGATGATATGAACAAACCCGGTTTTGAAGATGCAAAAGTAGTTTTCACCCCGCCTCTTAGAGAAAAATGGCATCAGGATAAACTATGGGCTGGCTTAAAGAAAAACACACTTCAAATAGTTTCAACTGATCATTGTCCATTTTGTTTTAAAGAACAAAAAGAATTAGGTATAGGTGACTTTACTAAAATTCCTAACGGGGGCCCTGGGATTGAACACAGAATGCAGCTTTTATTTAGTGGCGGTGTTAGTGAAAAAAGAATTACTTTAAATAGATGGATAGAAATTTGCTGCACTAATCCTGCAAAAATGTTTGGTATGTATCCTAGAAAAGGTACAATTACTATTGGTGCGGATGCAGATATTGTAATTTGGGATCCAAACAAAGAATATATAATCTCAGCGCACACCCACCACATGTGTACAGATTATTCAATGTTTGAAGGAAAGAAAATAAAAGGAAATGCTGAAACTGTTTTATCAAGAGGTGAAATTATTGTTAAAGACAATAAATTTTTTGGCAAACCAGGTAGAGGAAAATTTGTTAAAAGAGGTTCATACGGAACTGCATGGCAGTAAGAAAAATTTATGTATAATACCGGAAACAAAAAAGTAAAAGACGAACTATTAATTTTGCGAGATAAATTTCCTATTCTAAAAAATTCTACTTATCTAATTTCCAATTCTCTTGGTGCTATGCCGAAAAGTGTTTATAATAGAATGCAAGAATATGCAGAAACTTGGGCAAATCTTGGTGTAAAAGCCTGGCAGGAAAAATGGTGGCAATTGTCAATGGAAACGGGAAATTTAATCGCTCCTCTTATAGGTGCCGGTAAAGATGAAATTACAATGCACCCCAATGTTTCCTTAATCCAATCTATAATTGTTTCCTCATTCAATTTTAACACTAAAAAAAATAAAGTTGTTTATACTGACCTGGAATTTCCCTCTGATATGTATGTTTATCAAAAATTTGCAAAGAGCAAAGGAGCAGAAATACAAATTATTAAATCAGAAGATGGATTTATCCCCCCAACAGAAAAACTTTTAGAAGCCATAGATGAAAAAACATTACTTGTTCCAATTTCTCATGTTCTTTTTAGAAATGCTAATATAATGAATATAAAATCTATTGTTAAAAAAGCACATTCGGTTGGTGCCTTGGTTGTGTTAGATGCTTATCACTCAGTTGGTACGCTGGAAATTGATGTAAATGTTTTGGATGTTGATATTTTAATGGGTGGTGTTTTAAAATGGCTTTGCGGTGGACCTGGTGGCGCATTTCTTTGGGTCAAACCAGAGCTAAGAGAAAAACTTGAACCTGAATTTACCGGCTGGCTAGCTCACAAAAATCCTTTTGCTTTTGAAAACGAAATGGAATACACAAACTCTGCTTATAGATTTATGAACGGCACACCTACAATACCATCTTTTTATGCTGCACAGGAGGGAACTAAAATTATTTCTCAAATTGGTATGGATAAAATCAGAAAAAAATCTATTCATCAAACCGAAAAAATAATTAAGCTTGCTGAAGAATACGGATACAAAATAAACACACCTAAAGAACCTGAATTAAGAGGCGGAACAGTTTCAATAGATATGTCTAATGCCCTTGAAATTTCAAATCAATTATTATCAAAAAATATTATGATTGATTACAGACCAAGTGCGGGAATAAGAATAGCCCCTCATTTTTATAATACCGATGAAGAAATTGATATTCTCTTTGATGCTATAATAGAAATAACAAAGGAAGAAAAATTTTAATATAAATTATAGGTTTACTCTAATAAGATATAATTATGCTTTAGTCATTACGAGTTACAAATAAAAGCGTTGCTTTTATATATCAAAAGAATGACTTTATCGTCATTGCGAACGAGTTCTCAAGTGAAGCAATCTCAGAAGTTCTAAAAGTGAGACCGCTTCGTTCCTCGCAGTGACAAAATGTAGGATGTCATTAGTAGCTGAGTGAAACATTCTGCCGAAGAAAAATAACTTCATCAGATTGCTTCGTGCCCAGACTAATCTGGATACTAGCAATGACAAAATGATTTTTAAGACTAAACTTTATCATCAATTTTAAATATTAGCAAAGGATTATTATGTCTTCTCTTTTTAATTCAGAACTTATAGAAACAGATTTATCAACAACTGGGGATAGTTCTTTAATCAATGATGACTTAGCCGCCACAAAAGTTAGTGAAAGAACTTGGGGAACTTATAATTTTGCTGCACTTTGGATAGGAATGAGTGTTTGCATTCCTACCTATTTACTTGCAAGTGGACTTATTGCCGGTGGTATGAATTGGTTGCAGGCATTGTTAACAATTACACTTGGCAATGTAATAGTATTAGTACCCATGGTACTTAATGCCCACGCCGGAACCAAATACGGAATTCCTTTTCCAATTTTAGCACGCGCTTCTTTCGGTACTTTGGGTTCAAATGTACCGGCACTTTTAAGAGCAGTTGTTGCCTGCGGTTGGTTTGGAATTCAAACATGGATTGGTGGGCAAGCATTTAATTCATTAATAATTTTACTACTTCCAAACTGGGCTGTTTTTTCTTGGGGACCTGCTGTTGGGTTTATGATATTTTGGGGGATGAATGTTTATTTTATTGTTAAAGGTACAGAGTCTATAAAATGGTTGGAATCTTTTGCGGCACCATTTTTATTAGTTACAGCGCTTGGATTATTAATTTGGGCATATATAAATGGTGGAGGTTTTGGACCCATTTTAAGTCAGCCAAGTAAATTTAATACAACCTGGGAATTTTGGAAATTTTTTGTTCCTGCTTTAACCGGAATGGTTGGATTTTGGGCAACTATATCTTTAAATATTCCAGATTTTACAAGATTTGCAAAAAGTCAAAAATCGCAGATGCTCGGTCAGGCAATAGGGCTGCCGCCTACAATGGCTTTTTTTTCTTTTATTGGAATTGCAGTTACATCTGCGACTGTTGTAATTTATGGTGAAGCAATTTGGGATCCAATAGTTCTGCTTTCCAAATTTGAAAATCCTTTTATAATTTTTATTTCTTTAGTTGCATTAATTATTGCTACGCTTACAACAAACATTGCGGCAAATGTTGTTTCACCGGCAAATGATTTTGCAAATCTATTTCCTAAAAAAATAAATTTTGTAAAAGGAGGATTGATTACTGCTGTAGTAGGAATTGTAATGATGCCATGGAAACTTCTTTCTGATTTTAGTGCTTATATTTTTGGATGGCTTATTGGTTATTCAAGTTTTTTGGGACCAATAGCCGGAATATTAATCTGTGATTATTTTATAATCAGAAAACAAAAATTGGAAGTGAAAGATCTCTATTTAAGAAATGGAATTTATGAATACAATAAAGGCTTTAACCCTAAAGGAATGATAGCTCTGGCATCCGGTGTGTTTATTGCTTTGATAGGCTTAATTGTTCCGCAGGTAAGTTTTTTATATGATTATGCATGGTTTGTAGGATTTGTAATGGCTTTTGTTGTGTATTATTTGCTGATGAAGAAATAGTATTTCTATTTTGTCATACCGGACAAAGATCCGGCATCTTATTCCTTTTCTAAGGAGATTCCGGTTTTTCGCTATGTTCGACCGGAATTACATTCATTTATTTTTTACTTTTATAATTTCCGCAGCAATGCTAACAGCAATTTCATCAGGAGTTTCAGCTCCTATTTCTTGACCAATTGGAGAATGGACTTTGGAAATTAAATTTTCGTTTATTCCTTTTTCTTTTAATGCATTAAAAATATTTCTTATTTTCCTTTTGCTCCCCATCATTCCTATGTATTTTACTTTTTTATTTATTACGGAAATTAATGCTTCAGTATCAGTTAAATAATTAGATGTAGTAATAACTATAAATGAATTATCTCCTTCAATTATTTTATTTCCAACCTCATGGTATTTACAAATAATAATTTCATCAGCATAAATGTTTTGTTTTATTGTATAAACTTCAGCTCTATCATCAAAGACAATAATGTAAAATCCTAGTAATTTCAAAATTTTTGAAACAGACAAACCTACATGTCCGCTACCAATTATAAAAGCAGTTTCTATAAAACCGATTTGTTCTTTATACTCCCATTTCTCTTCATCATCCTTAAAATAAATATCATTCAAATCAGAATTATCTCGATAATTAAAATCAGATTTGTTGATTAGTAATTCACCCTTTTTCCTTTTGGTTAAATTTTTAATAATGTGTTCGATTATTGTTAAATCTTTTTTTGTTAAAATTTTTATAATTACTATTTGTCTGCCGCCACAATTTAACCCGGATTTTTCATGAATAGATTTATTATTGTGGTACAGCCGTTTTAATTCACTATCTTTTTCTGAATTCATTAAACTAATTACAAATTTAGACATATCATTTTCCATAATACCGCCGCCAATAGTGCCAATTGCTTTAGCACCTTCATTGACGGCCATTTTAAATCCTTTTCTTCCCGGTGATGAATTAGAAGAATCGGCAACAATTAATAAGGCAATCTTTTTTTTTTTGAGTTCGGATAATACGAATTTCCAAAAATTAAATGAATCCATAATCGAATTTATTTGATAAAATTTATTGAGCTAAAATATAACCATATTAAAGTTAAATTTATTTAGAATATTACAATTACAAAATCAAAACTGCTTATTTTTACAACAAATTATATTATTTTTATTTGTTTACTGAAAAATATTTTATCATAATTATATAGTACACCATGAATAAATCAGAAAAAATTTTTGAACTTGCAAAAAAATATGAATCTTATACAGCAACAAATCTCTCTAAGCTAATTCAACTTAAATCATTAAGTATGGGCGAAAAGGAAGTTGCATCTCTTATAAAACAGATGATGGAAAATGCCGGTTTTGATGAAGTGAAGATTGATGGTTTGGGAAATGTGATAGGAAGGATTGGTAATGGTAAAAAGGTAATTGCTTTAGACGGACACATTGATACTGTTGATTTGGGAAATTTAGATGCCTGGAGTTTTGATCCACTTGGTGGTGAAATTAAAGATGGGTTTGTTCACGGAAGAGGCAGTGTTGATCAAACAGGAGGGCCGGCTGCTTTTATTACGGCCGGGAAAATTTTAAAAGAAATTGGTTTAGAAAATGATATTACAGTTTATTTTGTTGCTTCTGTAATGGAAGAAGACTGTGACGGTTTATGCTGGAAATATATTGTTGAAGAAGATAAAATTAGACCTGATTGTGTAGTAGTTACAGAACCAACTAACTTAAATATTTATCGCGGACATAGAGGCAGAATGGAAATTGAAGTTTCTTTTTATGGACTTTCTGCGCACGGTTCTGCTCCTGAAAGAGGGAAAAATGCAATCTACATGGCATCAAAAGCAGCATTAGAAATTGAAAAGTTAAATGAAAAATTAATTGGAGATCCATTTCTTGGTAAAGGCTCAGTAACAATATCAGAGATTGTTTCCTCAAGCCCATCTCTTTGCGCTGTTTCTGATTTCTGTAAGTTCCATCTTGATAGAAGATTAACAAAAAGTGAAAATAAAGAATTAGCTTTAAAACAAGTTGAAGAAATTGTAAAAGGAATGAATACTAAAGTTGAGTTATTAAATTATAAAGAAATAGCTTACACGGGATTGGAATATGGAATGGAAAAATATTTTCCAACCTGGGTAATTGATGAAGATCATCATGTTATTCAAAATGGCGTAAAGTCTTTTACAGATTTGTTTGGTAGTAAACCTAAAATAGACAAATGGACATTTTCAACAAACGGGGTTACAATAAACGGAGTTTATGGAATACCGGTTATAGGTTTTGGTCCGGGTAATGAAATTATGGCACACGCACCTGATGAAAAAGTTCCAATTGAACACCTTGTAAAAGCTTCTGCATTTTATGCTTACTATTGCTATATTTTTTAAATACTAATTATTGAGGTTCTTAATATGTCATCTGATTTTAAAGGAAAACATTTACTTACTTGTGAAGATTGGTCAAAGCAAGAACTTGATACAGTTTTTAATACTGCATCTGACTTAAAACAAAAATTTGCAAATGAAACACCCACAAGATATTTACAAGATAAAACTTTGTTCATGATATTTTTTGAACAATCAACCAGAACGCGAAATTCTATGGAAGCAGGTATGACCCAATTGGGTGGGCATGCACACGATCTTACCGCTGATAAAATGCAGCTTTCTCACGGTGAAACACCAAAAGATACTGCTATTATACTTTCTAGAATGGGTCACGGAATTGCATCAAGAAATTGTTTTTATGGAATTGGAAATAAATATTTAAGTGAAATTGCAAAAAATTCAACAAAACCTGTTATGTCATTACAAGATGATATTTATCATCCGTTTCAAGGTTTGGCAGATTTGATGACAATATTTGAGCATTTGGGAAAAAATACTAATGGGTTAAAAGTTACAGTTTCATGGGCTTATGCCGATACTCACTCAAAACCACTTTCAGTTCCACAAACACAAATTTTACTTTTTCCTCGTTTCGGCATTGATGTAACAGTTGCTCATCCAAAAGAATTTCCGTTAAGTAAAAACATTGTAGAAAAAGCAAAGAAAAATGCTGAAGATGGAGGAGGAAGTTTAAAGTTTACAAACAATATGGATGAAGCTTTTGAAGGTGCACAAATAGTTATTCCTAAAAATTGGGGTGGATTTGGATATTACGATATAAATGATTATCTGCAAAATGAAGAGGAAAGCAAAAAAGAAATGAAAGCAAATTTAGAAAAATATAAAAGCTGGATTTGTGATGACAAGAAAATAAAACTTGCAGATAAAAATGTCAAACTTATGCATGCTTTACCTGCTGATAGGGGAAATGAAGTTACTGATGAAATTTTAGACGATCCAAATATATCAATAGTTTTTGATGAAGCCGAAAACAGACTGCATACAGCAAAATCAATTATGTCTTTAACAATGTAATCTTTTAGTGAAAAAAGACTTTAAATATAAATGTGATAATTGCGGAAAAATTTATAGTATAAAAATAGATTTGATGCTTTGTCCGGTGTGCAGAGAGGAAAATATTGAAGGTAAACCTCTAAAAGGAATTCTGAAAGTTCAATTACCTAAAGAATTGAAAAATTCTTTATCACGAAAAAAGAAAATAAACATATTTGATTATCTGCCGATAGAAGAAAAATATTTTCCACCTATCAATGTTGGTAACACCCCACTAATCGAAGCAAAAAATATTCAAAAAGATTTAGATTTTAAAAATATCTACCTAAAATTTGATGGAACAAACCCGACAGGCTCTTTCAAAGACAGAGCATCATATTTAGTTTCTGCTTTTGCAAAAAAAAATAAGGTAAATAAAATTGTTGTTGCTTCAACAGGAAATGCTGCTTCTTCAATGGCAGGTATTGCAGCCGCAGCAAGACAAAAAACATTTATTTTTTTGCCACATACAGCACCAAAGGCAAAGCTGGTTCAATGTCTGCAGTATGGAGCAAAATTAATTCAAATTAAAGGTAGTTATGATAAAGCATTCGATCTGTCCTTAAAATTTTCAGAAAAAACAGGTTATCTAAATCGAAATACAGCTTATAATCCAATGACAATAGAAGGAAAAAAGACCGTATCTTTTGAAATTGTTGAACAGTTGGGAGAAAAGAAAGCAGATTTTGTTTTTTTGCCGGTAGGCGATGGTGTAATTTTAAGCGGAGTAATTAAAGGTTTTACTGATTTAAAGTACTTACAAAGAATAAAAAAAATTCCCAAAATTATAGGAGTGCAATCCAAAAAAAGTTCGTTTATTTATAATGCATTTAAAAACAAAAAATATAATTTTAATTATAAAGCAAATACAATTGCTGATTCAATTTCTGTTGATGTTGCCAGAAATGGTTACATGGCAGTTAAGGATTTAAAATCTATTGACGGTGATATGGTTTTAGTAAGTGATAAGGAAATTTTATCAGCACAACATAAGCTTGCAAAAATCAATGGAGTTTTTTGTGAGCCTTCTTCTGCTGCATCATTTGCCGGATTTTTAAAAATGAAAAA
>Ga0100379_10002765_pt1 | contig 16397 bp, 17 predicted proteins | sample CryGeymeta201503_FD_80418 | JGI IMG/M metagenome (GOLD analysis project Ga0100379, IMG submission 80418) | Groundwater microbial communities from Crystal Geyser aquifers in Utah, USA - Crystal Geyser metaG 2015-03 | ecosystem: Environmental > Aquatic > Deep subsurface > Groundwater | place...
CTCAAGCAGCTAATGAAATTTACTTAGCAGGTGCAGATATGCTTGTTATAGGAAATGGAGCTGAAGAAAACCGTTCTTTAATTACTGAAATTTCAACTGTAAAAAATCAATTGAACAAAGCCTCTGTGATTAAGAATTAAAAATTATGTACCTATTCTGCGACCCATTTTTCTTCTTTTTGCCCTTAAACATTGACTTTATAAACAGACGCTAAATAGTGTTGAATATTTTGTTCAATCCGGTTATTGATATTAGAAATATCTTCTTTAATGAAAGACTCTCCCGTAATTTTTTCATACAATTCAATGTATCTTTCAGAAATTTCATTTACAAATTCATCTGTCATTTCGGGTATTTGTTGTCCCTCTTTACCTTGAAAATTATTGGCAATTAACCATTCTCTAACAAACTCTTTAGAAAGTTGTTTTTGTTTTTCTCCTCTATCTTGACGATTTTGATACCCTTCTTTATAAAAATACCTAGATGAATCGGGAGTGTGAATTTCATCAATTAAATAAATTGTTTCTGCAATTTTGCCAAACTCGTATTTAGTATCTACCAAAATCAATCCCATTTGAGCAGCTATTTCAGTACCTCTTTGAAAAATCTTTCTGGTATAATCTTCTAATTTTATATAATCACTTTCGGAAACGATGCCTTGTTTAATAATTTCTTCACGAGAAATATCTTCATCATGTCCTTCGCTTGCTTTTGTTGATGGTGTTATTATTGGTTGAGGAAATTTATCATTCTCTTTCATTCCTTCAGGCATTTGAACACCACAAATTATTCTTTTTCCTGCACTATATTCTCTCCATGCATGTCCAGAAAGATAACCTCTAATTACCATTTCAACTTTGAAAGTTTCACAAACTTTTCCAATAGTTACATTTGGATCGGGAGTAGCTATTACCCAATTTGGAAGAATGTCTTCGGTAGCTTTTAAAAATTTTGCAGCAATTTGATTTAATACTTGTCCTTTGTAAGGAATTGCTTTTGGAAGCACTACATCAAAAGCTGATATTCTATCAGAAACCACCATCACTAAAAGCTCATTGTTGATGTTGTAAACATCTCTAACCTTGCCTTTGTAGTAGCTTTTTTGACCTTTAAAATTGTAGATGGTTTCCTTAACAACATTATTTTGCATGCTTCAAAAATTTAATGAGATGCAAATATAGATTGAAATTATTATGTAATCCATAAAAGTTGAAAAGTTGTTAAGAAGTATCCTTAAAACCTAAATCCTAAGGTAAAAGTAAGGTAATGGTCATTCAAATTAACTGATGCAAAATCATTATAATCAGCAACAATTGGAACTTGAGTTTGATATGTTTTTAATAAATATGCCACATCAAAATAATATCCTTCTTGTTTAATACCTATTCCGAAAGAATAAATGTTTGAACTATTATCGGTATTAAAACTACTCTTAATTGGATCTCCCATTAAACGATATCCTGCTCTAAATCGAAATGGGTCTAAACGCCACTCTGTTCCAACTCTTATGTTATGAGCTGTTTGGAAATTTGTTTTAATATTTTGATTTTCGATTGTAAAATCAGCTCCACCTCCAAAATTGTTGTCTTGACGTATGCGGGCTGTTGAATAATCAACTATTTCGTAATCCACATTTATTACTCCATGATCATTTACAATAAAAGCTCCACTTGTTATAAATCTGTATGGAGTTGTAACTACATAATCAAAAGTTCCTAGCGGAGAGCGTTCCACTAGTTTATCGCCTAATTTATCTTCAGAAGTTACACGAGTATCCCAATTATCTGACAAACTGTAATAAGTTGGGGTATGAAAAGCTAATCCAAATCTAAACCAATCTGTCATACTATAAATCAACCCTAATTTTAAATTCACTCCTGATCCTGATGTTTTCACAAAATCATTTACTGTAAATGATTTGAATTCAGTAAGGGTATCACTTTCTTCTGCTGTTTCTTTATACATACGATTAAATTCATAACGAACCGTTGTAACACCCATTATTGCTCCAATATAAAGTTTATTTTCAAAATTCCCTCCTATTCCAAAATAAGTTTCACCCATACCTCCTTTGGTTTCGATATTGGTGATTTGTTTAATATTTTTAGAATCTTTGAAAACATGATCAAACTTAGTTGAGTCTGTTACCATAGGATTAATGAGGTAAGTCTGATAGCCTAAATTAGCCGAAAAAGGAAATGAATTTGCAATATCACTTCCTGCCGAAATTCCTGCTGTATTAATTTCATTCGCATAAGTACCTAAAAAAGAATTGTCCGTTTTTCCATTAATAGAAATAGCTGAATTAAAGTTACTTATTCTGTTATATCCTATAGTAATATTTACGTTTCTCCATCCATTTGAGGCATTAAAAGTACCAACCAAACCAATATTGCCAATATGAAAATTTAATTTTCCATCTGTCCCCATGTTATTTGATGATGATTTGCTTTCTGTAGCATTAAGATGAAAAGCAGGAGTAAAAGAAAAATCAGAACTTTTGTAAACACCTAAACCTCCTGGGTTTATACTTAAAGATGACATGTTTGCTCCTAATGCACCAAAAGAACCTCCCATTGCATTAAAACGAGCATCGCCAAAGTGTTCAATGTTTGAATAACGTAAGACATCAAATTCATTTTGAGCAACAGTATTTTCTACTGTAAGAAGTACTACTATTGCTGTTATAATTCTTAAATATCTATTCATGATTTTATTGGAATTAAAAATTAATTTTTAGAAAACAACTTCATTATCTTGGAGATCTACCACCTCCTCCTGAAGGTCTTGAACCACCTCCCGAAGAACCTCCTTTATAACTTCCGCCACTACTTCCTCCTCCTCTAGAAGGGGCATTATAACTTGGCTTCGAAGAAGGACTTGGTCTGTTGTAACTTGGCTTATTATTAGGTTTAGGAGATGTATAACTAGGTTTATTATAATTTGACCTAGGCTGCGATCTTGGTTGAGTACTTGGTTTAGTACTAGGCTGTGGTTTAGGTTGATAAGTCGGCCTAGTTGTTGGTTGTTTAACAGGTTGATTGGGTTGTTTACTTGGATTAGTAGTTGGTGTTCTTGGTGATGGAGCTACATATCCATTATTTTTAGTAGGTGTTGGATTCGTATAGTTTCCTCCTGGTTTAGTTGTAGTAATGGGTTGTTTAATTCCATTTTTAGGATTATTATTTATTGCTCCATTGTTTAAAGAAGGATTATTCTTAACAGCAGCTTCATATTTTTCACCAAAACTCAACGCTTTTTTACCAGTACCAGTATTAGATGCATTTCCTGATTCAGCTCCTCTTCCTCCATAACTGTTGGTTGAAGAATTAACACCTCTTTTTCCATAATAATGACTATTTCCATCATAGCTATTGTAATAGTTTCCAGAAGAATTTAATCCTGCATAATAACCATCATAAAAACCTTGATTATATCCATAACCTCCATAACCTCCATATCCATAATAACTTCCATAACCAAATCCCCACAAATATCCAGGATAGCCATAATGATAACCACCCCAGCCCCAACCAAAACCACAACCTACATTCCATCTCCAAGGAGAGGGATACCACCATCCATAACTCATATAGAGGCTTGTTCCATAAAAGAAAGGATCGTAATTATAATAATAATAATTGGTGTAATAATCATCGTAATACCCATATCTACCTGTTGGTCTGTGGAATCTTTTTATACGAGAAGAATATTCATAATCATAATATTCATTTTCATAATCATAATTATCACCATTGTAATAATTGTTTGTTATTCTAATATTTCCTTCTTCATCTTCATAATAAGTGGTAGAATCTGTAATTCCCATTTTTTGATTATAGGCTTCTTGAGCTTCTTTTTTTCTTTCGTCATAATAATAATCTGTTGCGGTAGAATAAGAACCATCATCAATAACCTCATTGTCTTTAACAATAGAAGGTGCTTCGTTCTTATCTTTTTTCTTTTTGGAAGAAGAAGGGTAAAAATCATCTTGGGCTGTTGCTGTAAAACCAACTAAAATTAGTATGGCAACTAATGGTATGATTTTGAATGTTTTCATGGCGTTAATTTTTAAATGATTTTCTTAAATTTATTTTTGTTAAAAAAATGTTAACGATGATATGGAAACAAACTCTGTGCCATTTTTATTTATCATCTAGAACCCCAAATAATCAAAAAAGTTATGGCTACATTATAAATAATTTCGGCAACAATTTCTCCTGCAATTTGGTTATTTCTTGTTTTTCGATGATGTTCATTTTCTGTATCTTCATTTTCTGTAAAATCGTTGTTTTCTTCTGAATAGATGTTGTTTTCACCATATTTCAATTCATAAAATTGTTTCTCAGTAAGGTAAGAACTTTCATCAAAAACACTAATAGATAATGAATCTTTTACTGCTGATTTAGTTGTAGTTTTCTGTTTTTTTGGATTATTATAAAAATCATCTTGTGCGAAAGCATTTTGAGAAACAAAAAACAAACTGAGTAATAAAATTATAAGTTGTAAAGATTTCATACGTTTACTTTTTAAAATAAAATTAATTTTGAACACTTATAAAAGTAAGATTAAAAATTTATTCTTATCAAAAAACGTACCTAAAAAATAAAAATGGCAAAAGATTTCACATCAAGAAAAGAAGATTATTCTCAATGGTATAACGAATTAGTGGTTAAAGCTGATTTAGCAGACCATTCGGCAGTTAGGGGCTGCATGGTTATTAAACCTTATGGTTATGCTATTTGGGAAAAAATACAAGCCCAACTCGATAAAATGTTTAAAGAAACAGGACATGTAAATGCCTATTTTCCGCTTTTTGTACCTAAAAGTTTGTTTGAGGCTGAAGAAAAAAATGCAGAAGGTTTTGCTAAAGAATGTGCAGTTGTTACGCATTATCGATTAAAAACAGACCCTGAAAACCCTTCAAAATTAATTGTTGATCCAAATGCTAAATTAGATGAAGAGTTAATTGTTAGACCTACTTCAGAAGCTATTATTTGGAGTACGTATAAAGGATGGATACAATCTTACAGAGATTTACCACTTTTAATTAACCAATGGGCAAATGTGGTACGCTGGGAAATGCGTACTCGTTTATTTTTAAGAACTGCTGAGTTTCTTTGGCAAGAAGGACATACGGCTCACGCCACAAAAGAAGAAGCAATTGAAGAATCAGAAAAAATGCTGGAAGTGTATGCTACTTTTGCTGAACAATGGATGGGAATCCCAGTTATTAAGGGGTTAAAAACTCCAAATGAACGCTTTGCTGGTGCAGAAGAAACGTATTGCATTGAAGCCTTAATGCAAGATGGAAAAGCCTTACAAGCAGGAACTTCTCATTTTTTAGGTCAGAATTTTGCAAAAGCATTTGACGTGAAATTTACCACTAAAGAAGGTAAGCAAGAATTTGTTTGGGCTACTTCTTGGGGCGTTTCCACCCGTTTGATGGGAGCATTAATCATGACTCATTCTGATGACGAAGGATTGGTTTTACCACCAAAATTAGCTCCTATCCAAGTAGTTATCATTCCTATTTATAAAGGAGAAGAACAATTGTCTCAAATTTCAGAACAAGCCTTAAAAATTAAAAAAGAATTAGAAGAAAAAGGAATCTTAGTCAAATATGACGATAGAGACACCCAAAAACCAGGATGGAAATTTGCCGAATACGAATTTAAAGGAGTTCCTGTTAGAATTGCAATTGGACCAAGGGACTTTGAAAATGGAACTTTAGAAGTAGCAAGAAGAGATACTAAAGAAAAAGAAGTATTGCAACAGAAAGACATTGCTGTAAAAATCAAGCATTTACTTGAAAATATTCAACAAAATCTATATCAAAAAGCAATAGATTATAGGGAAGAAATGACCAACAAAGCTAATAATTGGGAAGAATTTATTAATCAACTCAACAAAGGTGGTTTTGTGTATGCACACTGGGACGGAACACCAGAAACCGAAGAAAAAATTAAACAAGAAACAAAAGCAACCATTCGTTGTATTCCTTTAAATAATAAAAAAGAAGAAGGAAAATGTATTCTTACTGGAAATCCTTCATCACAGCGAGTAGTTTTTGCAAGAGCTTATTGATGTGTGGATGTGTAGATGTGTGAATGACTAATGACTAATGACTAATCAACTAATGACTTTATGAAATCTCCAAAAGAACTTATTCTTGATACGCTTAAAGAAAAAGCATGTTTAAAGCAAGATGTGTATAAAAAAACCGTTGCTACTTTTAATGATTTTAAAGCTGAAGCTGAAAAGCTTGCTGTTGGTTTAAGGGAAGAAATGGAAAAAGTAGATAAAGATGTCTTTATCGAATTTATGGATAAATCAGATTTTGAATTTCAAATTAAATTTGGTGGAGATGTTTTAGTCTTTTTTATGCATACCAATGTGTTTGATTTTGATAAATCACATTCAATTTGGAATTCATCCTATGTTCAAGATGACCCTCTTCGTTCTTATTGTGGAATGATAAACATCTATAATTTTTTGGCAGATTCTTTCAAATACAATAGAGTGAATGATATTGGTTATTTAGTCGCTCGTTTTTTTGTAAACAAAGACTTGCATTATTTTGTTGAAGGAAAAAGACAATTAGGTTTTTTATATAATGATTTCATTCATGAAGTAATTAATAATGAAAAAGTAAGGGCCATCATTGAATCTGCTATACTTTATTCTATGGATTTTGATTTGTTAACACCTAATTATGATACGATGAAGGAAGTTAGTGTTTACGAAATAAACGAAGTAACCTCTGTCAACAATTTAAAAACAGGAAAACGATTAGGTTTTAAATTTCACTCAGACAATGATGAAATACAATGAGGTGTTAGTAGTTAGGTGTTAGTAATTTAGTAGTTAACGTCATTCCGAACGAAATCCTGAAAGCTCCCGATAGTTCCGATAGCTATCGGAATCGGGACGGGATGAAGTGAAGGACCACAGCCTGCCCCGACATATCGGGGAAGTCGCATTAATACCGAAAAATAAAATAAAAACGACATTAATAATCTCCAATCTCCAATACCGTAAAAACAAGTATTTATAATTTTTTATTTTTTTTGGGACTTTCTTCTTAATTATCTTGCTAACTCTTTTAAAGTTTCTAACTTTGAAAATCAAAAATATCAGAAATTAATCCTAAAAAAACATATCATGTCAAACGCATTTTTTAACGTACCAATAGCTAAAAACGAACCTGTATTAGGTTATGCTCCAGAATCAAAAGAAAAAGAAGAGTTGATGAAAGTTTATAATGAACTAAAAAACAAAACCATTGAAATTCCAATGACAATAGGTGGAAAAGAAGTTACCTCTTCTGAGCAAGTAACCATGCATCCTCCACACGACACCAAACATTTGCTAGGCTCTTTTCACAAAGGAAATGCAACTCACGTTCAACAAGCTATTGATGCCGCATTGGAAGCTAGAAAAATTTGGGCAAACACACCTTGGCAAGATAGAGCTGCTATTTTTTTAAAAGCTGCTGATTTATTGGCAGGTCCTTATCGGGCTAAATTAAATGCTGCAACCATGCTTTGCCAAAGTAAAAATGCTTTTCAGGCTGAAATTGATGCTTCTTGCGAATTAATTGATTTCTTTAGATTCAATGTGCAGTACATGACTGATATTTACAAGCAACAACCAGAATCTCTACCTGGTGTTTGGAACAGAATGGAATACCGTCCTTTAGAAGGGTTTGTATTAGCAATAACTCCTTTTAATTTCACATCAATTTGTGCCAATTTGTGTGCTGCTCCTGCCTTAATGGGTAATGTTGTGGTATGGAAACCAGCAAATTCTCAAATTTATTCTGCCCATGTTATTATGCAATTATTTAAAGATGCTGGTTTGCCTGATGGCGTAATTAACATTGTTTTTGCTAGTGGACCTGTTATTGGTGATGTTGTTTTCAAGCATCCTGATTTTGCTGGATTACACTTTACTGGCTCAACGGGTGTTTTCAAAAACCTTTGGAAAACCATTGCCAACAATATTGATAATTACAAATCATACCCAAGAATAGTTGGCGAAACGGGTGGAAAAGACTTTATTATGGCTCACAAATCGGCTGATGCAAAAGAAGTTGCTACATCAATTTCTAGAGGTGCTTTTGAATTTCAAGGACAAAAATGTTCAGCAGCTTCAAGAGCATATATTCCATCAAATATTTCTGAAGAAGTGTTGCGTTTAGTTACAGCAGATTTAGCTTCTTTTAAAATGGGTTCTCCAGAAGATTTTAGCAACTTTATTAATGCGGTTATCGATGAAAAAAGTTTTGATAAAATTGCTTCTTTTATTGATTATACAAAAACCCGAGAGGATGCAAAAATTATCTGTGGAGGAAAGTACGATAAATCTGTTGGTTATTTTATTGAACCTACTGTTGTTGTTACAACCAACCCTCATTTCAGAACCTTGTGTGAAGAAATTTTTGGTCCTTTTATGACTATTTATGTGTATAACGAAAATGAATACGAAGAAACATTAAAATTATTAGACTCAACTTCCGAATATGCACTTACTGGAGCTATTTTTTCTAGAGATAGGTATGCCATAAACACCGCAACCAAACTCTTAGAAAACGCAGCAGGAAATTTCTATATTAATGACAAACCAACAGGAGCTGTTGTTGGTCAACAGCCATTTGGTGGAGCTCGTGCTTCAGGAACAAACGATAAAGCAGGTTCTTTCCTTAACCTAATTAGGTGGGCTAGTCCTCGTTCTATCAAAGAAACTTTTGTTCCAGCTACGGATTATAGGTATCCTTTTTTAGGATAGTTTAAAACACTAAACCTAACAGGTTTTTTCATAGTTATTAAGTTTAGTTTGTCCCCAATCGTACCGCTTGTGGTAAATAAAAGTTAGAAATATAGTAGTGTAAAAAAATTTTGTATTAAAAAAGGTTTACTAAATTCATCACACCTGAGGCGGACACGTGCTTAATTTAAAAATAATAGAAACCACAAGCGGGACGCATACGGCAGCGGGGGTGGTCATTTTAGCAAAGTATAGTTTTTAGTCTCCATCGTTGTTATCTTGCTACAGACTAAAGAAAGTGGTGATATTTATATTTCAAAATTTTAAAACCAAAGAACATGAAAAAAATATCCTTAATTATTTTAGCTTTAATAGTTAGCTCCATTTTAAGTGCACAAAATGCAAAAAAGATGAGTAAAAATTTAAAGGTAATAACTACTGAAAATTTTGATAAGACTACTACAATTTCTTTTGACCGTAAAAATCCAGACAAACACGGGTTTGAAAACATTTCTACAATGTTTAAAAATGCTTTTGTAACTAAAAAATTTACAGTTAAAGACAATTCACAGTATCTTTTGGTTATGGATTACGGATATTTGTATTCCATTGCTCGATACACAATGCAATATAGTGATTTTACAGCAGAAATTATTGATTTGAATAATAACAGAACTGTTGTTGCCACAATTATTTATAAAGGGAAATTTGATATTGACGCAATTGCAGAAGCAGTTGCTATTGAATTGGATAAAAAGTTAGTTCCGGAAAACTCTTCTATAAACAAAAATGACACACCAAATACTCAACAAACTAAAGAAGAAAAGTTAGTAGAGTTAAAACAATTTTATGAGAAACAACTAATAACAAAAGAAGAGTATGAAGCGGAGAAAAAGAAAATTCTTGCTGAGTAAATAATTAGCTCTCAACCTGTCTGTTGATTTATCCGTTTTTAGGATAGTTTAAAACACTAAACCTAACAGGTTTTTGAAATCTGTTAGGTTTTTTCATAGTTATTAAGTTTAGTTTATCCGTAAGCTGCCGCAAACGTCTCGCTTGTGGTAAATAAAAGTTAGAAATATAGTAGTGTAAAAAAATTTTGTATTGAAAAAGGTTTACTAAATTCATCACACCTGAGGCGGACACGTGCTTGATTTAAAAATAATAGAAACCACAAGCGGGACGCTTACGGCAGCGGAGGGCAAGGTATATGAAAAGTTTGGCATTTCGAAGCACTTCCCTGTCAAGTTATAAGTACTTTTTATACGAGCTGAAATGTTCGATAACCAACTGATTGCCAAATGTTTTACATACAATGTTGTAGCTAGTGCATTCTCCATTCGTCTGTCAATTCATAATTTGTACTTCGTCCTCCTGATTCTTCTTGTTTTAGGATTCCTTTCTCAATCAAATCTTTAATATCTCGCAGTGCTGTATCTGCTGAGCATTTTGCAATTTTAGCCCACTTTGATGTTTTTAACTTACCCTCAAATCCATCAAACAATTTGTTTAGAATTAATCTCTGTCTGCTATTCAATATCGTTTCTTTGTTTCTATCCCAAAAATCTGCTTTTTTAAGTACCTGTTTCAAAGTTATTTCTGTACTTTCGAATGCACGGTACAGGCAATTTAAAAACCAGTCCAACCATTCAGTTATATCACCAGAACTATGCTGAACTTTTTGCAGTATCTCATAATATTTCTTTTTCTCTATTAAAATCTGGTTTGAAAGACTGTAAAACCTTTGAGTACTCTCCTCTGAACGTGCAAGTAACATGTCAGATATTGTCCTTGCAATACAGCCATTACCATCATCGAAAGGATGGATTATTATAAACCAAAAATGAGCAATAGCAGCTTTTAAAACTCCATCTATTTCAGTCCTTTGATTAAACCACTCTAAAAACATATCCATCTCCTTTTTCACCTCTGTTGCAGAAGGTGCTTGAAAATGGATTCTCTCTTTCCCCATTGGTCCCGATACCACTTGCATTTCACCCATACGGTAAGAACCGGTATCAATTCTGTGCATTCCACTCCAACCTGTTGGAAAAAGAGCTGCATGCCATCCAAATATCCGTTCTTGGTCTAATGGTCTATCATATCTTTGAGTTGCATCTAGCATCATCTCAACAACTCCTTCTACGTTTCTATCAATATGTACTAATCCAGCATATTCTATCCCAAGTTTTCTGGCAATAGAAGAACGAACTTGTTCGTAATTTAAAAATTCCCCTTCTATTTCTGATGATTTTAAAACATCTAGTGTTAAAGTAGATAAAATGGTTTCTTCCTTAATTAAAAATCCAAGTGCTTCCATTTGTCCGTAAATTTTACCTTGTAGATTTCGGACTTTACCTAAAATCACATTAATCTGTTTGTCATTCCATGTGAATTCTGGCCAGTTGTCATATTCATAAATGTATGTTGCCATTAACTATTGTTTTATTTGCGGTAAATATACTAATTATTCTCCGCATTATTAAGGCAAATAGTCCAGTTTTTCTCCGTACGCTCTTTTTTTGCATTAGCTACAACGACCCGGCTAAAAAGCGTTGTTGCCCTATAAGGCAACTATGATTTTTTAGCCATTGTTAGCATTCGTTTTAATTCTTCTTTATTCGGTATTTTTCCTTTTAATTTTTCGGGTAAATTGTGTGTTAGCTTATATTCCGAAACTCCAATAGGTTTAGAACTCGTTCTTAAAGCATATTCTACTTCAATATCATCTTTTTCAGGGCAAAGAATTATTCCGATAGTTGGGTTGTCGTCTTCAGTTTTTACTTGTTCGTCCAAAAGTTCCAAATAGAAATTCATCTTTCCCGCAAATTCAGGTTCAAACTCGACTGTTTTTAATTCAATTGCTACTAAACATTTTAGTATTCTGTGATAGAATAGTAAATCAATAAAATATTCTTTTTCATTTAGTTTTAATCTATGTTGATTACCAATAAAGCAAAAACCATATCCAAGTTCCATTATTAAATCTCGGATGTTTTCTATCAATTTATTTTCTAATTGTCTTTCCAAAATAGGAGAGGTAATTCCGAGAAAATCTAAGTTGTATTCACTTTTTAAAGCTTCATTTGCCTGTTCTGATAAATGGACTGGTAGGGCTTTGTCGAAATTGCTTTGTTTTGGATTAATCAAACTACGTTCATAAGCATTTGCTTTAATTTGGTTGAGCAAAACAGACCTACTCCAAGCCATTTCGTTCGTTGCCTTTAAATAATAGGTTTTTTCTGCTTTGTCTTTTATTTTGTGGATGATAAGCATATTGTGTCCCCACGGAATTTCTAATGCTAATTCAAGTAAATCAGATTCATCTTTGTATTCAAGATAAAATTGGCGCATATTCCAAAGGTTTTGAGGAGAGTAACCTTTTTTACCGTCAATAATTTTGTTGATGTCTTTAGAAAGTGTGTCAACAATGGATTTACCCCAGTTATTTTTATCTTGGCTTTCTACAATTAATTTACCGACTTCAAAATTTAATAAAATAAGATGTTTATTAACCGCTTTAAAAGCTTTGAAACGAGATGAGTTTATCGTTCCAATAATTTGATTAAATAGTGCTTGATATGTTGATTTATCTATATTGTTCATACTCTTTATAAATTCTCCAACAGCTGTTAGAGAAATACAAATGTAAGTAAAAAGAAAATCTCCAACGGCTGTTGGAGATTTGAAAACTTATCTATTGTTTTTATTCATTATTGGTCCTTTCCCATTATGCCTTTGTTTGAATTCTTTGATTAATTCTTTTTCAAGTTCCTTTCTATCATGCAAGTCTTCAACGATTTTCCAAGTTATTTCATAAGATAAATCTTGTTCAATACCTTTTTTCACTTCTGATTGGATAGTTCGTTTAGTAATTTTCTTAGGATTATTCTTGTCCTTTTCTTCTAACGGAGAAAGGTAATTAGCAATTCTGCGATAAATAAAATTAGATTCTCCAATTTTAACAATCTGTTTAATTCCGTTTTTGTTAATACTAAAAATAATATAAACACCACCGAATTTGTATTCTGAAAGATTGTTAAAACTAAATTCTATAGGTGTTGTAAACGAAGATAAATCAATATTGCCTAATTCCATAAGGCTTTTAATTTTTTATTTATATTTTTAACTTCATTCAGTTTTGTTTCAACATTCATATCCCATTCATCTTGAATTTCTAACATTCTGTTTGCTAGTTTAATTAAGGTTGATTTATTGGGGTGATTATATGCTTTTTTGAAGTTTTTACTAGAAAATAGATTTGGAGTTTTTCCATCAATAATTTTAGAAAAAATTTTAAATATTTCACTACTATCTGTCATAATTAATTCGCTATATCTTTTTTCCAACCATCTTTTTCTCCCAACTTATTAATATCTCTTAGCGTCATATCATCTAAATTACCAGAGGTATAATACCGATCCCCACTTTTTGTTGTATAAGCAACTTGACAATATAAACCAAATGTTTTTTCCATCATTTTTTCAAGGTTACTAACCTTTTGCCCACCTCTAATAGTTACGGAGTCAGAAGATTTAACTGTTCTTACTTCCGAAATAGTTTTTTCTGCATCTAAAGGAGTTTTAGTTGATTTTCCTTTTTCAGATAAATCGTAAATACTCAATCTGATGTATGGAAACCTATTGTTAAATTCCTTCTTAATAGTTTTTAATTTAGCATTACCATTCATAGTTAATTCTCTCGCCATTTTATTTATTTTTTAATGATTAATAGTTTATTACATCTTACCAGCTTGTGCTAATGTCATATCATTTTTTGCCAACTTTGTATCTTCCGAGTTGCTAATTTGAACTTTTATTCCAAATTCTTTATGAAAATAATCTTCAACATTTTTTACTCTACTTCTTGATCCTAATTCAAGGCTTCCTTTAAAATCGTCTTTTTGGGTTAATTCAGAAATTTTAACTTCATCAGTAGCAATTTTATTACCCACATAGATTCTTATGTTACAATTAAAGTTTTTTGAAAATTGTTTTTTAATGCTCTTAACGGAGCTAGTTTTAATTACTTTTAATTCCATTTTTTATATAGTTTAAAATTTATTTTTTCAATCCTTAATTATTATTTTCCTAACTGATTTATACATCGTTATGATAAATAGTTTTTGGTTAAATAACTTATTACCTCATTTTCTTTTTTATCTAAACCTCCAGAAATTTCTGCAATTTCATTAAGTAATTCAGAAATACTTTTTTTAATATCAGGGGAAACCCCAGTTAATGATTTCAATATCGGTAAATCAAATTTTTCACGATGAGAATAAATAAACAAAAGGTCTTTTATGTATAATTTAGCTAATTCATCTTGTTCATCTTTACTTAATTCATTTCCAAAAATCTCTTTAAAAAAATTGATTAATATTTCGCTCATTAATTGAGATTCTACTTTATCAAAATTATCATCAGCATTAGCAACTTTGAAAATAGGGTATGCTAAAATCAAAATTTGAAATTCTTCTATAGATAAATCAATACCTCTATCATTTTTAAATTCCTTATATATTGCTTCCATAATTTAGTTGTCTTGTATTTTTATGATTTTTTGAATTAAGAGTGGTAAATAATAATAAATAAAGTAGTGTTGTTAAAAGATGAAATTGAATAAAAACCAGTAGAATAATATAAAAAGAATAATAACAATACCCCATATATAATAGGGTAGGAAATATATGAGTTTAATTTTTTTAATTTTTTTTTGAAAAAAATCCTTTTGCTCAGGTTCTTTTAATCTCATAATTCCGAATTCAATTTTTTCAATACCTGCTTTTTTAATTCTTTTAGACTTTTGACCACTTATTAATGTAATAATTTGATTGAGTTGATTTGCTAGTTCATGTTCATTTGATGATAAAGTAAAACTTGACAATTTGGATACTTGAGCATCTTCAATAGCTTTGTTTTCTTGTTCCATTTTACTTTCTTCTATCTCTAATTCGGCTTCAATTTTAGCTTTTTCTACATCAGATTTTGCTTTTTGAGTTTGAAGTCTTCCTTGAATAATATGCACGCTCTTTGACGCATGTTTATCTCCAAATAATCCATTTGCAATTCTTCTACCAGTACTTTTCCCTAATTCTCTACCAAGTGCTTTAGTGAATTGTGATTTCGCCATTTTATTATTTTTAATTACATACCCAAAGTAACAAAATCAAATTCAAACAAAACTGTACATTAATGTACAGTAATTATTACTTTTATATTTTCAACTTTGTTTTATGCCAAGAAAAGCAATAGAAATTAACCAAAAACATTTAGTAGAATTAAAGCGTTTGGTTTTGGAACAGCTTGATTTTAAGTTGCTCCGTTCGGTGGATTGCGATAAATTGGCGAAAGTAGTTTCGGAGAAAACGAACACCTACATAAATGGCATTACATTTAAAAGGTTATATGGTTTTACAAAATATTCGTTTAATCCTGCAATTCAAACGTTAGATATATTATGTCAGTTTGTTGGCTATTACAATTGGTATGAGTTTGAATTAGCAATGGGTAATAATCAACCAATATCAAATAGTGAACTGGATATTTTATTGTCGTTTTACGATTTTGATTTAATAAATCACATTGAATATCACGATGGTGGAATTCAATCTATGTCTAGGAAAATAGCCTTACGGTTTAGGGAAGACATAACAACATTTAAAAGAGCAATTCCATTGATTGCTAAAAAGGAATTTGCTCAAATATTTTTCATTGAGCATTTTCCAGATTATGATAATTTATGTCTTTATTATTACTTATTGAATGAAGAATATTTGAAACAAAACAAAAGCGATTCGGTACAGTTATTTGGTCTTTCAATGTTGTTTTTAAAGGCTTTTTGGTCTTTAGATAAATTAGATTGTAAAAAGCATATTTTTGAGATAAAAAAAATTGATATAGATAAAGATTTCCATCCATATTTAATTGGTCGATATTTCGCATGTAATATAATGTATGAATTTTTATACGGACAAAAGGAAAAAGTTAACGCTTTGATTGATGATTATTTGAACCTAAGAGATGAACTACCTAAAAACGGAAAACATTTTTTGGATTTTCCTGCCTCAGAATATATTGTTTCAGAAGCATTATTGCATGTTGAAGCTTTCGAAAAATGTATAGAAATTGTTGAACTTGCTTTCAATGAATTTCCTTTAAAAATGGAATTTGTAAGAAAAGGGTATTATCGTCAAATGCAATTGGTTTGGTTGATTTCAAAAAAAAAACTGAATCCAAAATTTAGTGCAAGTTTAATTTTACAAAAAATTAATCCAAGTAATTTTTATTTTATTTCACAGAAATATTTTAGTGTTATTTATTATTATGCTTTGTATTTAGAGAGTGGGAATAGTGAATTTTTGCAACAAGCTAAGGTCTTGTCTGGTGAAATGGGAAATAGTTATTTGAGTAAGGTTTTTGTCAATGAATGCTAACGTCAGTTCGTCTAAAAACCTCCATTAATTCATCAAAAATAGTAAAAAAACGGAAGCAAACGAATCGATATGCAGAGTATTAGGAAAAAGTTTATTGAAAACAGCACCAAAAATTAACTGCGTTAAAAGTGCTAAAAAACGATTTGTAGAGGCTAAAAAACCGAAAAATAAAAGAACAAACTGATTTAGGTAA
>Ga0100379_10002769_pt1 | contig 16386 bp, 13 predicted proteins | sample CryGeymeta201503_FD_80418 | JGI IMG/M metagenome (GOLD analysis project Ga0100379, IMG submission 80418) | Groundwater microbial communities from Crystal Geyser aquifers in Utah, USA - Crystal Geyser metaG 2015-03 | ecosystem: Environmental > Aquatic > Deep subsurface > Groundwater | place...
GATTCGCTGGATGTGCTTATAAATTCCATTCCTCAAATTCGCCAACATAGTCCGTATTCTGTCTGCACCCGAGATTCCATGGTATCCCTCAGTCCTCTTTCGGGAACTTTAAATGGTGTTTGGCTTGGCACGGGTATAAGTCAAATCAATGGAGATTATTGGTTGGATACACGAAATTTGAGTGTCGAAAGTCACTATTTTAGCTTCGAATCTTTGAATGGTTCGGGAAATTGCACAGCGAAGGAGAGTTTGGAAATAATTATTCATCCATCTCCAAGTGTTGATGCTGGCTTGGATACAGGTCTATGCGGAGGAGCGCCACTCGTGTTCAGGGCCACGGCTAGCGGCGGAACAATGCCTTATTCTTTTGTATGGAATGACGACTCGTCTGAGTATTTAGATAGCATCGTACATTTTCTGAACTCGGATACGCTTTTCCATATAGCGTTGAGCGATTCAAACGGCTGTTTAGCATATGATACAGTCAGTGGATACTTCTATACAATCCCTACTTCATCGATCTTAAGACCAAGTCAGGATACCAGCCTCTGTGATGATAAGGTATTGTTTATAGAAGGAGATACCAATTCAACGAACGGAGTAAATGCAGTATATCAGTTCAATTATGGCATTCAAAATAGAAGTAATATTATCCCTGATTCTTCGTTTACGCTGCGTTATTCTGCACTGAGTACGCAGGGTTGTAGCGCAGATGATTCATTGAGAATATCCATGCTTAAGAATCCAATCATTACGAACATTACCTATTCTTCTGTTTGTGAAGATGAAGGAGATATACTCCTAGATTCTTTGGCAACACCCTATGGCGGGGCATGGATAGGTAAGGGTGTATGGACGGATTCTCTATCTTTTTATTTTAAACCAGACGCTTCAGGGACCGGGGTGTTTGGAATTGGGTATTTGTTGGTGGATAGTACCACGGGCTGCTTTGATAGTGCCAGTACTTTTGTATCTGTTGAAGAAAAAACGATGGTAGACTTTACGGCAGACTCAACTGTTGGTATCGCTCCAATGACCAGCACTTTTACCAATAACTCAATTGGTGGACTACAGTTTAACTTCCTCTGGTATTTTGGGGATGGTGATTCGAGTATAATGGCTCAACCAACCCATACGTATACTGTTCCCGGATTCTATGATGTGCAATTTCAGGTTTCAGGAAATCATTGTTACTCGTCATTAGTCAAGACGAATTATATACAAGTTGATACTAACACAACGGATTTAGCTCAGGGTGATTTTGGGAGGATTCAGCTATATCCGAATCCAAACACAGGGCATCTATTCTTAAAAGACTTTCCACAAGGAGCGAATTTTAAGGTTTATGATGCACTGGGAAGGGAAGTTGAATTCCATTTCAATTTACTCTCTGGTTCTTTGGCTGAAATACGTCTTGAAAAAAGCATGTCCGGTGCTTATATGATTGAAATATTTACTGCTGAAAAGCGCTGGATGCAAGTATTTGTGGTGGAATAATTAAATGAACTATCTAGTTTGATACGATGAGAAAGCCATGAAGGAGTTATATGTCTAAAAAAGATTTTATGTTGAGGTTTGTTTTGTTTTTTGCTTTGGTTCTGAGCTTTGGCTTTGCGCAGGCTTCCCACGTTTCGGGAGGAGTGATAAATTACAAATGCATTGGAGGAAAGAAGTATGAAATTTCAGTAAAAGTGTGGAGCGATTGTGGAAGTGGTACATCACTTCAAAAGGAAACGGTTAATATCTTAGATGCAAATGGGACTCGAATTGGCTTTATTACCAATCAAACAAAGCAATATGCTAAAGATGTATCACTAACCGATACATTTGGTTCATGTGGTGCAATCAACAGGTGCCAAGGCGGTGCTGCAAGCGTTAACGGAGTTATAGAGCATTATTGGACCATGACCTATGATTTTACAGGTTTTACATCGAATTGTGAGTTTTTTTTTACTTGGACGTCTTACAGCAGATTGGTATCAATAACCACAGGTTCCGCTGGCGGGGATTTTTTTATGGATGCTTATTTGAATCTTTGCTACGACACGTCAGCAAAATCAATTCTCCAAAAGAATACGGCAGATTTTACCATTGTTTATAACCAAGATTATTCCTTCTCTCCGGCCTTTTATTCTGAAGAGAATACCTATGATAGTATATCCTATGAACTTGCAGCGGCACAGCGGGATTTTAACACGAGCGTTTCTTATTCTGGTAATTTCAACTCTTCCCGTCCAATGAGCTTTTTAGGATTTCCAAATTCTAATGCGAGTTATCCAGCAGGCTTGAGACTGGATGGTCAAACTGGGAATTTATTCTTTCGCCCAACAGGAGCAAGCGAAGCCGGTCCGATTGCGATTCTTTATAAAATTTGGAAGGAATACAATGATACCATGCGAATGGTGGGATACTCACGACTAGACTATGCTCCTACAGTCATTTCAAATCAAAATAGCGGGCAGTTAAATTTAACATCTTCCCAAAATCAAAGCCATGCAGTATGCCTAGGGACAACCCAATGTCAGGAGTTTGAAATAACTGGAGGAGGAGATTCGGTGTTTGTTAATTTGTTATTGAATAATCAACATCTAAGCATAGATACGGTTTCATGGAGTACAGATACGGTGGTGTTTAAAATCTGTTTTTCGCCTGACTCCAATGATTATGGAAAGCAGGATATTGGGGCTCTCATATCCTATAGTCGATCTGCTTGTCCTTTCCTGCGGCGAAACTCTGTTTTTCATTCATTCAGCGCTGTTTCTGGGCCAGACACTTCTAAAATCCCTTCTTGGAAGGTGGAACGAAACTGCAATGAACTTACGCTGATTGTCTTAGATACTGCCGGTGCGCAAAAACCAATCTATATCAAGTCTAGCCAAGCAAATCAATACCTGAAAGATACTGTAAAAATTAGCCTTGGAAATAGTGATACGGGATGGTACCATTATACAATTCTGCAACAATGGCCTGGCTGTGATTTGCTATTTGAGGATTCTATTTATATCCCAAGTCTATTTGACATTCAACTTAATGCGCAAACCCCATCTTGGTCCTGTTATAATGCCTATAGTGAAATTTCTCTCAATCCAACAGGAGGAACTGGCGTTCAAAGATATTTGTGGAGCGATAGTTCTAGCTCAAGTACATTCTCAATGTTGGTTGATCGAGATACCAGTGTTTGGGTCCAGATATTGGATAGCTCAGGGTGCGAATTGCGGGACAGTTTTGAATTTACCTTGAGGGATACCCTTTCTGTTCATGTTCCGTTAATTCAACTGTGTACTGAGCCCTCTACCTTGGCGCTTGAATTGGTGGCACAAGGACAGGGTGGTACCTTGCCGTATACTTTCGAATGGATGGGCCTCGGGCAAGGCAATCATTTCAATTTTATTCCTCCGCTGCAGGATACCGCGATTGTATTGCGTTTCAAGGATAGCGCTGGATGCACCCTTTACGATACTTTGCCTATCGACAGATATATTCCACATGTTCCACAAATAAATCAGGATACCATCGCTTGCAATTTGGGAACACTCCACTTGAAAATCCTTAATCATGTGAATACGGGAACTTATTTATGGAATGGCATATTGGCTGAAGATAGTATCATGTATTCAGTTCCTTCAGGGTCTACCAGTGTATTTATTCGGTATGAAGACAGCATTGGTTGTTTGACCTATGACACGGTTTATATAGTCAATAATGATAATCCTACGGTAGACTTGCCTTCTGATACGGTTCTTTGTTCTGGCGCTAGTTTGCAGCTTAATGCGGATGGGTCTGGAGCGAAAAAACCATATACCTATAGATGGGAACCTTTTACAAGTCAGGCTGACTCATTTGTTTCTAATGTCTATAATTCGAGCACCAGAGTAATAGTTGAAATTCAAGATTCAAATGGCTGTAAAAGCCGAGATTCTATAGATGTCTTGACGGATAGGTTTATTCGCTTCACTGAGAATAGGCCACTGAAAGTATGTAGGAATCAGGCTACCCTTAATCTGTCTGATATTTCGGGAGCAATAACTGGAACATGGAGCGGAACAACCGTCTATCAATCAAATGGAGATTATTATTTTGACGCCCAGTTAAATGCAATAGGAACATATTGGTTGTTCTTTGAATCCTCGGTCGGATCTGGAGTTTGTTCCATTGATGATTCATTGGAAGTTCAGATTATCGATATTCCATCATTAGAACTGCCTTCAGATACGGGAGCATGCTCAGGGCTTCCGTTTACGCTTCGTCCAACTAATGTGATGTCTGCAAATCTGACCTACACTTGGAACAATGCAAAAGAACCAGGAGCAGATAGCTTCAGTCTTGCCTTCGTGCAAGATACCTTGGTCATATTGCAGATAGAGGATGTCAATGGTTGCAGAAATACAGATTCGACAAAACTAAGGGTTCATCCACTCCCAGAATTGAATTTGCTCTCTCCGACATTGGACACCTTTTGCACAAATAATGCAATATGGATTGATGTGGATACAATTGGCTTGGGACCTTTGGGAAGTGTGACTACGGTGCCAGCTAATCTGCATAAAAATAATTGGCGCATCTTTTCAGATACGCAGCTATTTGTTTCAGTTATGAATTCGTATGGATGTTCTACTGATTCTGTTTTTAAGGTTTATGCAAAGCAAAGTCCTCAAATTACCATGATGGACACGCAATATACCTGTAGCAATACTGGTGCTATTCTCCTAGTTCCCTTGGCATCTCCATATACAGGAGTTTGGTATAGTTATACGGCGTTCGTCAAGTCAGGTCAACTTTCTACTCAACAATCGGATACCGGTTTTAATAAGGTGTTTTATCAGTATACGGGCCCCAATGGCTGTACTTCGCTTGATTCGATCAATATCTATATTCAGCCAGCTCCAACACTTGACTTTGTTGCGGATAGTGTCAAAGGAAAATTTCCGTTGACGGTTGAGTTTACGAATAAGTCAAATGGCACTTATCAAGATTACTTTACCTGGTTCTTTGGTGACGGAGATTCGAGTAATCTGGAAAACCCTAGCCATGTTTATTCAAAAACGGGGAAGTATACGGTTAGTCTCAAAATTTCCGGGTACTTGTGTCAAAGCCGCATTTCTAAATTCAATTATATTCAGGTGGACTCTTCAGATGGAGTAGGTATGTATTTGCCCGATAATAATGGTATCGAAGTTTACCCAAATCCGAGCCATGGCACATACCGCATTAGGGGGCTTGAAGCGACGGTGATTTCAAAGGTATTCGACGCACAGGGTAAACAGATTGAAATCATTCAAACAAGAAGTGGAGATATTCTGGAGATAGAGTTAAAGTCCTGTCCGCCAGGAATCTATCTTTTGCAACTTGAGGAGGCGGGTCGCTTGTATCGAATCCGACTGATAAAAACAGGGGAGTGATGGGCTATTACCCCACCGGCTTAAATTGCTCAAAAGCTTGTAAGCAGTTATCGCAATAATGCATGGCGCGGCAAAGTGTTGGTCCGAAGGGCGTGGTTAGGCGGGTATTGAGGCTGCTGCAATGCGGACAGGCTACATTCGACAAAACCTCCAATTCAATAAATCCATTGCTATGTTCTGGCGGGGGTGCAAGTCCATGCTGCAAGAGGGCTTTTCTTCCTTTTTCGGTGATTAGGTCGGTGGTCCAGGTTACATCGAAATTGGTACTTACATCCACATTAGGGATTCCCATGTCATGAAGTTTATCTCGCACCATGTCTTCCATCACGCGAAGAGCAGGACAACCACTGAAGGTAGGAGTAAGAATGACTTTGGCGCTTTGGTTTGCTGGGTCAGACTCAACATGAGTTACGATGCCTAAATCGACCATAGAGATGGTGGGGATTTCAGGATCCATCACCTCCTCCAAAGCTTTCCATATGTCGTTCGTGCTTACCATTCTGCGCCTGGATCAACGCGGAATACTTCCGTCATTTCATCCAATAGAGGTTGTAGGTTTTCTGTATGTTTACCTCCACGTCCGCCATATACTGGCTTCCATGTGTTTTCGTCTGGAATCGTCAATCCTGCAGCTTCAATAACTGGGGCTATTGCTTCCATCCATTGTGCTTTTAAGGCTTCTTCTCCTTGCCAAACACCTTCTTTGATGAGGGTATCTTCGTATGGAGATGGTTCAAAAACTCCCAAGGCCAAATTCCAGCAAAAATCCAAGCTCGATTGCATACGGCTTTTGCTTTCTTCCGTACCTTTTCCCAATTGCATCACGAAGGTGTCGCCATGAAATTTATGGTATTTTAACTCCCCTCTGAACTTACGTGCAAGTTTTGCTAATGGCTCATACGATGAATCCATCAGCATGGTATAACGAAGCAATTCGGCATTGTCGAAAAGGAAATGACGCATCAAGGAGAAATCATACTCTCCGATTGGGTATTCTACCAGTTCGCTATTATGAAACTGAAGGTCGTTACGGGTAAAGGCAACCGTGTCTGGGTCTGCTTCACCGAGGTTGTTCAATAGTTGGTACAAGGCCAAAGCTTGACCAAGTTTGTCTTGCGCCATGGAGGAAAAGGAAATGTCTTCCTCTAACATCGGACCGATACCAGTCCACTCTGAATTTCGGTGACCAAGGATCAAAAGGTCATCAGCCATTTTATAGAGCAACTCCTTAACGGCAAGGGTGTTTTGTTCGTTCATGTTCATAATCAAGATCCTTGTTTGGCTTTGTATTCGTTAATTTTATCCATCACTTTGTATGGAGTTGCTTCGCGGTATTGTTTTTCTGGCGTAGTGGTGAAAATGTCTGAGTCGTCGTAATCCGAAGCGAAGATATCACCCGTACGTGCTACCCAAATATTTACGCTCATTCCTCTTCTGCCATATTGTTCCTTACCGAATAAAAGGGCCATCTCTGGGTTTGGAGCATGCACCGTACCTACATGGGTATGATGTTGTCCTCTTTTCTTTTGATGGAAAACCTCGTAGGTTTCGAAATGCTCCAAAGGCTGGAGTTCTTTTTCCATGCTGGCATCGCCATCGAGTTCAGCACGGGATATACGTGGGTCTAAGGATTTTATGATCATAACAAGGATTAAACTAACGCAAGTTAGTTAAAATGTTATGGAAAGCAAAAGGAAGACGATGAGACGGTGAGACAGTGAGATGGTTAGACGGGTAGACAGACTGAGCTATGGCCGGTAATTGGGGTTATTGACAAAGCTTGAGTCGGAAAGACTTTGTAGGAAAATAAGGAGCGCGGTTTTCTCTTCTGAACTCAAAGTAAATCCGCTAATCATAGTGCTTTTGTATGGGCCATTTGTGCCTCCGGATGCATAAAAGTCGATGACGTCTTCCAGAGTTCTGATGGACCCATCATGCATATAAGGTGGCGTGAGGGCGACATTTCTCAGGGATGGGATTTTGAATTTGCCGCTGTCGGTATTGAGCTTGCTGAAGCGCCATCTTCCGGGGTCTTGGTAATAGGTGTACAAGCCATTATTCTCGGGTTTAAAATTGGTAAAATAAGGCTCAGCATGGCATTTGGAGCAATTAAGCCTGTTTGATAGAAAGAGCTGGTAGCCTTGCTCTTCCTGGCTGCTCCGGATTCTTCCTCCTCGGTTTGCTTCATCATAAGGAGAATTAGCACTGACAATGCTTCTTTCAAACGCGGCAATTGAACGGGTGATGGAAAATGGTCCGGGTTCTTGGCCATAAGCAACCCGACTCAATGAATCGTAATACGGAATCTTGCTCAGGGCAATTCCGATATCGACAATATTGGAGGCAAATTCATTGTGTTCTTGTATTGGGACAAGAATCTGCATTTCTAGCGTTGGAAGTGAGGCCTCTCTCAAATAATGGGGCTGGTAAGCGAGGTTAAAGAGCGAAGGAACATTGCGCGTTCCAGGTCTTTGGAAAACACCAGGGGTCGTGGCGCCAGTATCAGCAAACGCAAATTTAGGTTGATGACAACTTGCGCAGCTGATGCTTGAATCAAGACTTAAAATTGGATCATAGAATAGGGCTTTCCCCAACTCAATTCGCGTCGCATTGGGTTGATTGTCACTCGGAATATTGGGTGGAGGAAAGTCTTCCGGGTAGATGCTGTACCAAGGTTTGATGTCCTGGGTTTGCTGACTTTCTTTTTTGCAGGCCGTCCAAATAAGAATGCTCAAAAGCAATAGTAATAGGCCCCGGTTTTTCATTAATTCGGGTCGCTATAACGTGGGTCGTTAATCAGTTGGTAGTCTGTTAAAGTTTTAAGGAATGCGAGGAGGTCTGCTTTTTCTTGTACATCCAGCATCAATCCTGTGCCTCGGGTGTTTTTCAGGGCGGGGTCTAGGCTAGGAGAACCTTTCAGTCCATGGTCATAATGGTCTATCACCTCTTCTAGGGTAGCGAAACGGCCATCATGCATATAGGGAGGAGTGAGGGCAATATTTCTTAAGCTGGTTACCTTGAATGCGGCTCTATCATTAGGATTTCCTGTTACATTTTCGCGTCCGAGGTCCAAGAAGTCAACTGAGCTGTCGAGCCCGTTATTGGTATAACGTCCAGTAGAAAAGTTGGCGCCACCATGACAATGCGCGCAATCGGCGCCCGATTTTTCTGGAAAGAAGCTATTGTATTCGGCAAAGAAAAGTACACGTCCTCTTTCCTCTTCTGGGGTTAAGCTTTGCGTGCCAGCCAAATAGCCATCGTACTTACTTTGGTGTGAAACGATACTATTCATAAACTGCTCCAAGGCCAAGGAGATTTTAACAGGGTTGATTTCACTGGACCCAAAAGCTTTGCTAAACTGGTCGGTATAGGTGGTCATGGCCGACAACTTGCTCACCACATTCGGTAGGGTTTCATCCATCTCCAAGGCGTCTTGAATCGGAAGGATAGCCTGGTCGCGGAGTAAGTGGGCTCTTCCATCCCAGAAGAATTCATTTTTATTCCATAGCATATTGAATACAGCCATGGCCTGTCGCTTGCCCTGCATTCCGCGAATTCCTGTTGATAGTTTTGCTGTATCGCTAAATGCATTCGCCTGGCGATGGCAGCTTGCACAGCTCTGTGTTCCATCACCTGATAATGCCGTTTCATAAAACAACATTCTACCCAATTTCACACCTTCTACCGTCAGCGGATTGTCTTCTGGCTGATCAGGAGCGGGAAGGCTTCCGTATTCTAGCGTATAACTTGGGTTATCATAAGGAGCATTCGTATCTGGTTCGTCTTTCGTACAACCCCATAGAAGGAGTATTCCACTTAAAACAAACAAAAAACTTACTTGGGTAATTCGCATAGCAAGTCTAAGCAGTTACCACCCATTTGATGAGTGAATAGTTTTGTTCGGTGCCGATAGCGCGAATGAAATAGATACCAGGCTTGTCAACCTGAAGCGTATTTGATTCACTCGGATTTGTTAGTTTCAAGACCTCTTGTCCTTGTTGGTTATAGACAAGAATAGACTGAACCATTGACGGGTTTTCTATTTGAAGGGTGGTTGTTTGAGCACTCGGGTTTGGAAACAAACGGGCATTCAAAGAAATTGGAGCCTCTATCGAAAGTGCTGAAGCATTGCCTTCTTTCGATGTGAATACTTTGGTATGGAAATTATTCATCAAGTATTCGCCTTCAAAATTTTCGGCATGAACGAGGATTCCATCTTTGGTGATGATGCCTGCCAAGGTTTGTTGGTAATCTGCGTTCAGTTCAATTGTGAGGTCAGAGCCTGCAAGGGTTCCAGAGGTGGAAATTTTAATTTGCTTGTAGTTGACGTCTCCCAAGGAATGAATTTCCATATTCTGGTTTCTCATCGGACCAGCGCTTCCTTCCAAGGCTACAAAACGATAACCAGCTTCCCAACCCCAATGCATGGAGGGAGATTTTGGAGAAAGAGGGTGACTAGGAGCAAAAGCGCTTGGGTCATCATGATTCACTGCAGGTTCAACGCCAACAGCAAAACGAATTTCTTCCAAGCTTGTGATATTGAAATTCCCCAACATCACATTGGTGCTAGTTCCTGCGTTAATTAATAACCAAGTAATGTCCACCTTGGTGATTTGACCACCATCATGCACAAGGGCAATCTGACTGATATAGTATTCTAACCTGCGGAACTTTACTTCTTCACCATCGGCTGTTTCCGTGTCTTTATTGAAAGCAAAAGTTTCAGTGCCAAGCAGATGGTTCATTTTTAGGTAAACATCTGATTGAGCCTTTACAGCATTTGAAAATAATGCGAGAAGCACAAAGCTGGAGAGTATAAGTTTTTTCATACGATTCAATTCAATGATCAAATATAACAAGGATTTCGTGAATTGGTCTGAATCCCGAATGGCTGGGTTAGATCAGTCCTCGCGCTTTCAACTCTAGGTATCTATTGATGGTATTGATCGTGAGGTCTTCCGGACTAGTGAGCAGGGAAGTAATTCCATTTTTACGCAATTCAGAAACAATTTGCTCTTTTTCGAACCGCATTTTCTCGGCCACCGTTTTGCGGTAAACATCGTGCAGGTTTTTGGCCTTTTTATGAAGGAGTTCTAAGGTTTCTGTGTTTTCAAAGAATACCACCAATAACAAGTGATTCTTGGCCATCGCCTTGAGGTAGGGCAAGCGGCGTTTCATGGAAGAAACGGTATCAAAATTTGTAAAAAGAATCAGTAAAGAGCGCTGAGGCACAAACCTTTTTAATTGCAGATAGAGTCGCTCATAATCCGACTCAAGAAAGCGGGTGTCCTGACGGTAGAGCAGCTCTTGAACCTGGGTCATGTGGCCGGGTTTTCTTGAGGCAGGCAGGGTTTGTGTTTGCTGTTCGTCGAACGTGATGATGCCCGCCTTATCATATTTCTTAATGGCGATATTGGCGAGAACCAAGGAGGCATTGATGGCGTGGTCGAGCAGGGTCATATCAGCGAAAGGTTGGTTCATTACCCGGCCTTTATCGAGTAAACAATATACTTGCTGGGAACGCTCGTCTTGATATACATTGGCCATCAGCTTGTCGCGCCTGGCGGTGGCCTTCCAGTTGATGGTTCTGAAATCGTCGCCTGCTACATATTCTTTGATTTTTTCAAATTCAGTATGCTGTCCTACACGCCTGATTTTTTTAATTCCGGCCATGGTAAGATGATTGCTGATGGCCAGGTATTCATACTTTAACATGGATAAATAACTCGGGTAAACGTGTACTTCACTCGGACTCTGGAGCGTGAATCTTCTTTTAATTAGCCCGAATTTCCACTGCGCTAATACTTGAATGGCGCCAAATTCAAAAAAGCCACGTGTTGTTGGACGATGGGTATAGCCAATGCTATGATTGGATTTCTCTCGTATGAAGCCTTGGTAATTGAAGTTTCTTACCTGCCATTCTATAGGAAGCTCATCATACACTTCTATGGGGCAGTCGAAGGGATAGTTCGACCGGAGTTCAATGCGGATTTGGTTATCGTCGCCATTGCTCAATTTAGGATTGAGGCTTCGGCTTCCTTCAATCCCTCCATAGCTAAAAAGTTGAATGTATTCGGTACAAACTGCAGCAATTAGCAGCAATGCCAACCCATGAACTCCCCATAGGATAATAGGGAAAACAAAGGCCAGGGTATAGAGCACCACGAGAACTCCTAATCCTAGGAAGAACCGCGGACTAAGAAAAAATCGGGAGAAGCTATTTTTGAGTGCACCAATCACTATCTCGGCACCTCCACCTGGTTAAGTAAACTATTAAGGAGGTCGTCGGCTTGAACCCCTTCCATTTCTTTTTCTGGGCTCAGCAATATGCGGTGTCTGAGCACTGGTAACGCACAGTATTTGATGTCGTCTGGTATAACAAAGTCGCGGCCTTCCATGGCGGCCTTTGCTTTTGCGGCATTAAGGATTGCAACACCTCCACGCGGAGATGCACCCATATAGATTCCATTGAAGTTACGAGACAGGCGCACAATATCGTTGATATAAGAAAGTATGGATTCGCTCACAGAAACCTGCTTAACTAAGTTGCGCAATGCAAGAATTTCTTTGGCATTCAAAACTTCAACGAGTGCTTTGGTTGGATCCTGAGCATTGGCGTGATGATGCATGGAGAGTACCTGTATTTCCTCTTGTTGGGAAGGATAGCTTACCAGGATTTTCATCATAAAACGATCCAATTGCGCTTCAGGCAATCGATAGGTACCTTCATGTTCAATCGGGTTTTGAGTGGCCAAGACCATAAAAGGAGCCTCAAGAGGAATGCTCGTTCCATCTACCGTTATTTGGTACTCTTCCATCACCTCAAATAAGGCAGCTTGTGTTTTTGCTGGTGCCCGGTTGATTTCATCAATCAAAACAATATTGGAATAGATGGGTCCTTTGCGTAATTCAAATTCTTGGCTTTTTTGGTTATAGATGGTCGTTCCCAAAACATCTGAAGGCATGAGGTCTGGCGTGAACTGTATGCGTGTAAATTGGGTCGCAATACTTTTAGCCAGTGACTTGGCCGCTAGTGTTTTTGCTACACCAGGAACTCCTTCGATAAGCACATGCCCATTGCCAAGAAGTGCAATAATCAATTGGTCGATGAATGCTTCTTGACCGATGATAACTTGGGCCAAATGGTGCTTCAACTGATCAATTTTTTGCTTGATTTCGCTGAGGTCGACGCGTGATTCAAATTCATTCATGTCGTTTGTATTTTCCTGATTGAGCATAAAATTCTTCTAATAAATTATTGAGGCGAAGGAGAAAATTGGGACTCACCTGTTTGAATTCATTGAGTCCTAAAATTATTTCCTTCAGTTTATTGAGTATGGATTCATCAACCCCAGATTTTTGCTGCAGATTTATCCAAAAGTCGGATTCGTTTTCTCGCAGCAAATACATTAGTTGCACATTGTGGTAAAAGTAGCGAATCTTCTTTTTCGCCATGTCGATATGATCGGCTTGATTGAGGTAGAGGTCGCCAATTGTCTCTAAAAATTCTAGGGATTTGTTCTGTGGTTTCAGGATGACTGGAACGGGTCTTTGTTTTCTTTTGGCGAAGAATAGGAGGGCCAATAGTGCTCCCCAAACCAGAATATTCCAGGCATATTTTAAGGCGTCATTTCTATCGAGCACTTGAAAAACATCGGAGTCGCTTTTATTGAATGGCTTATAGTATTCATCCCATAGAACGGGCTGAAGTGGCAGATAGGATAAACATCTCGAAATATATTCGGGCGACTCACCAAGGTAAATATTGGTGAATATCTCAGGGTTAAGGTGCAGGAAAATAGCTCCTTCACCGCAGCGTACACGGATGAAATTTGGAAGCTGTGATTTTGCATCAATGCCCAATACCGTGATGTCGGGGTCTTCGTTCGCTAGGTTAAAATAGGTATTGGCTCCTAATCGATTAAAAATATAGTTTTTTCCCTCAAATGCTGGGTTAACTAATTGCAGGGTATTGATGGTGTCTTGATTCCATTTAAAATTTGCTGTTTCAAGAATGCCGAGCGTTTCATAGAAATCCGGTTCAATGGAGTTATTGGCAATAAATACCTGATTCCCATTTTGAGCGAAAGAAACAAGCATTTCAGCGGCTACTTCACCGAACTCGATATCGTTTCCAATAAAGAGGAGATTTGTATTTTGCAACTCATCATCCATCCAATCGATGATGGGTTCGTTGAGAATATCAATTTCCTGATCTTGAAATAAGGCGCTGAGTTGTTCGTGCAAGAGGAAAGTTCCATAGGGAATTTTATCCTCCTTCTCAAAAGTTGGATTCCAATTGATAATGGTTTGGTCCTTATAATTAGTCACCAGGATGACGAAGAGAATTACCCAGATATACCAGAGGCTTTTAATACGTTTCACCGCGCCCTCCTTTCTGATTCTTCATTTGCATGAAAAGGCCCTTCGCTTCCTCGTAAAGCCCTGCTGTGATGGTGTATTCTCCATACTGACTGTATTCAAAGAGTCGAACAAGTCGTGTTAGGGATGTTTTATGCCATTCGCTTTTCAGTTCACGGAGGTAATCGCTATTGGTCTTTTCTTTTTTCCAAACAATGATTCCTTGCTCCTTTAAATGAACCAGGCTGAGGATAAAAAGGTAACGCATGGCTAACTGGTAGTCGTTCGCGTCATCTGCATCCCGCCATTGCTGAAAGAGGTCTTCCTGTGTGCCTTCATAATCCATAAATTGGATGGTTTGACTTCTCCCCATATCGCCAAAAATCATGCGTGAGCGGCGCATCTTTCTCACATAATAGAGAAGGAAAGCAAGCCCCACTAAAACACAGGTCCAGATGATGATTTTCTCCGCCAGCACCACATCTTCAAAACGAGCGTCTTTAAATATCTTCTTTAGTATCCATTCAATAATTCGATCGAATAGGCTGGGTGTTTCTATCTTCTGTTGGTCGTAAGAAAAGGCCGACTCGGTAAGGCGTTCTTGTAAAAGTAGGGTGTCGAAATACCGCTCTTTCACCGCGGAGCTATCCCAATTCTCAGGTTGGATGGATTGTCCAGTTGCCAAGCTAGAGATTAGTAGGAAGATCCAAATTACCGGGTGTCGTCGGTTCATGAATAGGTCGACAAGTCTGGTGTTTCCGCTAGTTGAGCAACCCGTCGTTTGAGGCTGATATTATCATTACGTTCTTTATTGGTCAGGTAGAAGCCGGTATAGCTCATGGCAATAAAGAAGGTAGTGAGAAAGCCTAGAACGGTTGAAATATTTTGGTAGATCATCAGGAAATAGGGTGAATTCACAGAGAATGGCACTTCTATACCCAATGACCTAAGAATAGGAATCAGTTGGAGGGAAATGCTCGGAATCACAAAGATTCCATAGATAATCAGGTATGAAAAAAACAAAATGGCGAGCCCCTTCCACCAACGATTACTTAAAAGTCTTCTTGCTTCACTCCACGCATCGAACATAGGCTTTCTTTCAAAGAGATAAACAATCATCCAGGTGATCTGGAGAATGAAAAACATGATGAAACCTACAAACACTAACGGCAAAATAATCACCATCATAAATGGGCCAATGGAAACTAGTGCTCCCATAACCAACGTGAGGATGATGGCAACAATGAAAAAGATGATTCCCATCAACATAATGGCAAATATCAAACGCCATCCATGCTCAAACACTTGATTCCAGATATCATTCCAGGTAAAGTTTTCTGGACCTTTTTCATCATAAAGCTTGACATAATAAACGCATCCCCAGAAAATGGCGATATAAGTTAGAAAGCTAATCAAGATAGCCAAAATAAGTTGGCCATTAATAAACGAACCAGGTGTTCTGAATTGATTATTTCCTAAGGCCTGTACATCGCTGATTTGCTGGGTCGTTCCTAGAAAATACAGAGTGCTGGCTGCAAGAACCAATGGGATGGTCATCAACCCAATGGTTTTAAACATATGCTTATAATGCCGGCGGATAAGGGCAATTGCGAAGCCCATGGTTTGGCCGACGTCGCGAATTTTATAAAGTTCAATTTTCTCGTTCATTCTCTTTGAATTTGTGAGTCATATAGGGTAGGTAAATAAAATACCAGAATACCAGTCCCAACGAAAGGATGATGATGGGTATACTGATGGAAGGGTTTTGATAGTATCGGGTAACAAATCCTTCTAAGAATCCGGCAATTATAAAAAATGGGACGAGTCCGATAACTATTTTCATTCCTTCTTTGGCACTTTGTTTAAAGCGTTCAATTCGGGTGAAATTTCCGGGGAAAAGAAATCCGCTACTCAAATGTATTCCTGCACCGCCAGCTACAACAATAGCGGTAATTTCTATCGTTCCATGAATCCAAATCCCTTGAGCTGAAATACCAAATAGGCCTTGTTGCAAGAAGAAGGTCTGAAAGCTGCCCAGCATAATGCCATTACGCAAAAGGAGGGAGCCAGGTCCAATCGGACTAAAAAAGCCAAGCACAAAAGCGAGAAAGGCCACCTTGATATTATTGAAGGTGATGGAGGTAAACATATCTCCTTCGCCCCGCATGCCATATATGCCCATAGGGTCCCCATTTTCTATATTTTGTAGGGTTAGGTCGACATAGGCATCGCCCAAAATGAGCCGGGGAAAATCCGGGTTGAAATACATGCTAAGCGAACCGATAAGGACGGCAAGAAGAAAAAGAACCAAGGCTGCCAACATCGACCAACGTGCACGGTACATGGTCTCTGGAATTTCGTTCAGCCAATACCGCTTAAAGCGACCACGGTCTTCTTTCTTGTTTTTATAGATGCGCCGATGAAAATAGAGGGCGAGTTCATTTAGGTAGCCCGATGTCTTGGATTTGGGGTAGAATGTTTGGCTATAAGCTAGGTCATCGGAAATTTCGATATAGCGTTCGGCAAGTTCATCTGGCTCATTTTCGGCTTTGGATTGAATGTCGCTTTCGATTTCTTGCCATCTGGACTTTCTTAATTTTATAAATCGCGCTTCTTTCATTGCCTA
>Ga0100379_10002796_pt1 | contig 16269 bp, 19 predicted proteins | sample CryGeymeta201503_FD_80418 | JGI IMG/M metagenome (GOLD analysis project Ga0100379, IMG submission 80418) | Groundwater microbial communities from Crystal Geyser aquifers in Utah, USA - Crystal Geyser metaG 2015-03 | ecosystem: Environmental > Aquatic > Deep subsurface > Groundwater | place...
ATTAGCTTGTATCAAGAACAAGACCAAAAGATAAACAAAGCTACTCTTTAGGTGCACAGAAAATATGAACTTCACTCTGATGGCTTAACTACTAGGAATGCAAGGAGAAGGCTCTAGTGAGGTAGACATCAAGCCGAAGACTGTTCAGACAGGAGGAAAAGGTATGTTTATCTTGACAGCAGTGACGCTGTGCCCTCCCATTCTCAAGAGCAAAATGTACGTCAGGAGGGTGTTAACTCTCAAGATAAAGGACACTTCATGCTATTTTCACTTCCCTATAGAGGTGGTGTTTTATCCTGAGGGAACTCAGGGTTTGAATGCTGATTGATATTTCAATATATGTGATGATGCTTTATAGTGATGTTGTATTGATAACAAAAGGTAGGTCTAAATGGAAGGGCGGAGTGTCTTATTATTGATGTTGAGAGTCAGGACATCAGCGAGGACGTATGGTGTAATGGTTAGCACATTGGACTTTGAATCCAATAATCCGAGTTCAATTCTCGGTATGTCCTTTTTTGTCTTCCTGAGTAGATGCCCATAATAACTCATACACAACATATCCAGTCCGAACATTCATACACATAAAGCAAGATATATAATTCATGCACTATAAGCTATATAGATCATTCAATTCCGAACGTATAGACAGAACGACCGATCTGAAGTTGGATTTTGCTGTTCAGCTCAATGACTTTGTCTAGCTTTACAAGAGTTCCGAACTTTGAATTCGAGTCACAGATATAAAAATCTCCATTGTAAAACTTGATCTAAGAGTGCATGCGGGAAACAGAGATATCCTGTAGACGAATCTCACACTGATGACCTCTGCCCATTCGCACTACATTATTATTTTCAGGACAGATAACATGAAGACAACGCTCTTCTCTGCTTTCTTTTCTCTCGTTGATACCTTCAAGAATCATATAGGGTTTTTCAGGTTTGTCGATGGTAATCATTTCCATCTTAAAGTCACCTCGGGTCACAAGCCGAGGGAAAGGTTCCTTGCATATTTCGCACTAGAATTTTGTGAAGTTGTAGGAGACCACCATGCCAGTGACTTCCTTTTTTACTTTGCTATCAATCCACATCTTGAGACACTGGATGTGGACGCCTTAGCAAGATCCTTTGCATTTGCATGGAGAGATGAGGAAGTTGTCAGGGCTGTCATCATCACAGAGACAGAATTTGCAGGTTCCTTCCTTCTGTTCCACAGCATCATGAATTCCGTTAAATTCCCCCAGGAAAAACTATTTCTTCTTATCATTTGTTTTTTTAGTGCCCCCGATCTCAACAACTCTGTACTCGACTCTTCCTAGTTTGACGATGTTTCCAGGATCTAATTAGTACCATTTGTACTGAGACTGTAGCCATCAAAACGGTTGTTAATTTTGTAATCCTTGACGATGATATAGGCATTTGTATTCATGGGCCCAGCTTCATCAGCATTTCCGTCTTTCTTGAGAATTTACTGGGATGGTCTTTCGGGAGGATGAAGCAAAAAGCCTGAATAAAAAGGCATGTACTTTAACAGTTGCCGTTGTGTCTCATAACTATCGATGACATGAAGATGAAGGAGTCGTCAGGGAGCATACCTTTCTTGATTTTATCGTTTGCAATGATGTTGGTCTGTCCTCCTAAATCGAACAATCAATACCGTACCAATTGCGGAATACCTTGCAAGGCCCTTGGATTTAAAAATATTCTTTATTCAGTTTAGTGGCTTCGTAGTCGTACAGCCCATGGGAGTCCTTTTCCCAGGTCTGGATGAGGAGCTTGAGACTGAGTAGAGTTATGCTTACGTGGGTGCTTTGGGTGATTGCTTCATTTTTAAAAAGAACAAATAATAACTACCTCCAATCAATATCAACCATCATAGTTAGCCTTAGTCACCTTAAGTCGAAATTGTCTTCGAGCTTGAGTCTTTCTTCTCACTTTCTGCATTCTGTTTTACTTGCCCTCCAGTGTTATGACTTGCGAATTTCTGATACTTGTTTATTAGCTGTCTTTGCTTGGCCTTTTATTCAAACAGTTCTGACTGCAAACTTTGCTAAAGCTCTTCAAGGTCATTTTTTATTTCTTCTTCGTCTCTTATCATTTTGAGCAGTATTGTATCAAGTCCTCCCATGAAGTAATCCCCTGTTCCTTGATTTTATTCTTTTATTTTTGCCAAGGTTGTCAATTTAGCAATTTATTTCTCGAGCTGATTTCTTTTCGCAAGCTCTGAAAATATCGTTGAGCTTTGCTTTTCCTCATGATGAAACAAGTTGAGGGATTACCTGTGTAGTGCAATATTTTTGACTCTCCTTCCATTTAGGCTTTGTTCCCACATATCTTCCTCCTTGATTTTTATCAACTGCTGCAGTTATTTGATCCTGCTATGATACCTCTGCAGTTCATTTTCTTTTTCTTGTCGATTCACCAAGCGATACTGCTATTCCAGCAAGGATTTGCTTCTGATAATTTTACAGTTTTTATGCTCATTGAGAATGTCTTTGAGCACGTCAATATGAGGTTCTAAACTTTAGAGAGAGCTGATTTGTAGTTCAAGGGAGTGCAATCTTTCCCAATGAATAGTATCTAAATCTTAATGGAGCTGATCGAGGTGAGCACTGATTATAGAAAAGTCCATATAATTTAAAATGAATCGAATAAGAATTATAAACAAGAGCTGAATGTGATATCGTTGTAGACAAATCTAAGGCATAATTCTTAAAAATAGAACATCACTGAAACGCAAAGACTAAATTATTATTTAGCTTTAAAATATCAACGCACCATGATTTGATGTTTTACAGGGACATTGGGCATTGCTTTTTGGAATGATTTAGTTTTATTTTATGGTTTTTATTTATTTGATTCCTAAATTGTGATAAACCATAAACTTTATTTAGCATCATGCAGCATTCGATCAATCGGACCAGCTCCCGCAATTCAGAATTTGCCCTCAAACAACTTGCAATCACAAACACATCAAATTCTCTCTCTCCAGAGGCTGTTTACCCTATTAAACCGGCTAAAAAATGCGCCCATTATGGTGGAACTGAGTATAATCTTCCGGAGTGTCCTGGAGAAAAAGCGCTCTAATGGCTCAAAAGTCAAGGAGTGACAGTGGGAATACCATAAGATCTCTTTGATAAAGCCAGATAATACAAGCGCAACGAGATATGTGCCATTGTTGGAAAGCAGCATAAACCTGATATCCAGTTGACTAGCAGTTTAATGAGTCGCCGGCAAAAACTGCTGGTCAATTGATATCGATCTAATATGACTCATACTTTTTATGAGTGAAAGGATATTTGTTGATAATCAAGGAGTTATTTAAAAAAGCAATCATCTAAAATTTGAGAGTAAACTTTGAAACTGAGTAGGTACTCAAGGGTCTTACAAATTTCCACTCTTTTGAACAATCCAATCTAAAATTATTAATGACAAAAGATTTGAGACTAATGGCGTATTATAGTCATTTTATTGTTTGAAAGGTTTTATTAAAGCCAACTCTGATCATAGTTTCTGAAAGGCTAGATAATTATATAACTTTAGAAATTAATAGTTTAATGCAAAGCCATTAGACCTTTTCGCTCAATACGATTCTCAATACTTATCATCTTAAGCCTCAAATCTACGAGCACATGATCACTGAAATCAAATCCCCTCTTCAGGAACAATCTTTCGACCTGACTAACGATAACTCATGCTCTTTTGAGAAAATTCCCAAAAGGCCTGACATTCCTCCTGCACCTCCTAAAAGTCCTCTGGATCACCTTAGTAATGAACAATTCAGTCGCACATACGATAGCTATTTTATGGATTTTGCTAAAAGCAGAAAATTGTAGGATGAGGCAGTGAAAGACAAGTCTGCTATGAACGTGGTTTCTCCGTTAGATTATGAAATCAACATAAAAAAGGAGGAGTCCTTAGGAATTGCTGGATGGTGTGGCCGAAATATAGATAAAGTAATTCAGATTGAAGATATTGAGAGATAAATATATATCCCATATAGAAGCACATACAGCAAAAGAAGACCTATTTTCCAAAAACCTGAAGCAAAGTCTTTTGTCTACCAAGCTCCTCCTGAACCTATCAGGCCTCTAAAAACCTTACAATAAGCAATTGATTCTCTATTAAGAGTCGACTAACCTGAACTCGCCGCCTTTCTTGAGTTGATGGGTCTCTTGGAAATAGAGCTAAAGTAAATAGATAATCATAAATACGAAATGATCAAAGATCTTGATCTGATTTACTAGAGGTTGTCTGAAGAGACATAATATTCTGCTCAAATAGCTTTACGCAACGACACCCATTCAAGAATTTTAAGAAGGCTTCGCTCAAGAAATAGTGGTTAAATTATCAAAAAAGTTTTTGGAAAAAGGCACAGGCTTGAAGTTGATGCATAGTAGCATTTGTAAAAACTATTCACAAAACTTCATAACGTGGAAATCATTATCAGTGAATTTATACAGAAACAAAACTCCCTTTAGTATATGAACACTGTCTATGCTTTTATCAGCAATAACTTTTAAACTCAGCCGACTTTCAAGCATCAACTTGCCAGGTTGTATGAATCTTTAGGCATTTATCTTGAAACTAGCTGTCTTGAGCTCATATGGGAGCATTGTGATTAGAGGAAGCTTGAAAAAATTTAGTTCATTGAAGGACTGACTCTCAATAATTTTGTTGTTCGAGCTCATGAAGGATTTGAGGAAGAGCTGTATGTGAAAGGGTTCAGGCCAAATTGTTGATTCATAATCTTTTGATTTTATTGAAGTCTATTATAGATAATTGAATGATTGGAAAAAATCATGTTTTGAAACTAAAGGATGGGGCGGAGTTTTAACTGGTCTCCTAAGAAATCAAATTTGTGCTAAAGATCTCGCTGCTGAGCTCGCTGTAGTCACGATTGTCCTTATAGGCTTCCAAGGCTTTAGGAAGATTTGACTTTTCTTCTTCCTCCAAGAATGATAGCTAATCGATGGAGCTAGAACTCAGCCCTTGCAAAACTTTCTGAGTAATTCTTCTGTGTTTAAGCTTTTAAAGAGTTTTTGTCAACTGTTTATTTTTGAATATTTTGACCATTGAGTCAGTGTAGTTGACTTTATCATTCGAATGACTTTTCTGGTAATCTTTGATGACATTAATTAGTCCTATCTTTTAATCTTTTGTCAGTCCAAGTTTATCGATTTACTGTTGAGACATGTTCAATAGTTTGATCTGATTGATCTTTATTCCTGACATTGTTTCTTACAGTTTAGCTTTCATGAGTAACTGCATAAGATAGTCTTTACCTGTTCAAGAGATTTCGTGTACTATGTCTTGTGTTTTTTCACCTTTCTGTTCTTCATGTGGGGAGATTGAGGGGTTTTATCTAATTTACTGTTGATCATCCAACAAGCCTCAAACTCAGTTTTTGATTTATCATTTTCTGTTTATTAAGTTGAGAAGTTCTCATTGTTGGGAAGAAGTAGCGAGAAATTAAACCATGAAACTTATTTTGTTGGTTTCTTCTCTTTTTCTTTTGTGCTGCCTTTCCTTCTCTTTGGTCCGCTCTGGCTCCTTGCTTCTTTATCAGGTCTTTATTGTTGTTTGAAGAAAGGAGCCCCTAAGACAAATGAGCCTTCCTAAATAAAACATGCCTTACATTATTGTTTTTGATTTTTGAAGCCTGCTTGTTCATCTTTTCTGACTATCCGGTCTCCCAGTTTCTTCGGTCAGGATGATACTTTTTCTCGAGCCAACCGTGGCTCTTGGGACATTCCATTCTCAAGGGACACCCTGAATCTTCAATAGACTTTATTTATCCTTTGGTCCAGTTGGGGCATATCTCAGGCTGAATAAATGAGCATTTACAGTGTAATATTTTTTTTTAGGGTCTCTGCGGTAGTCTTGGAAGTTGTGAGCATAAGGGCAGTTAGCTCGGTCGTGTCTTAGTAGTCAATTTTTTACTGATTGGTGTAGGGGCACCAGATAGTTTTATACTTGAAATCATAGAAATATTGATCTTTTGGCATTTAATGAAGGAGTTCGATTTTAATTTCTTGATCGGAATGAGCAAACGAACAGTATTAGTTGTACTGACAGGTCTTTTTATGCACGAAGCTTTGACAGTACTTAGTCTTGTATCTTGAGGGATGATATAACTGCTAAATCTTATTATGAGCGAACTCGCACTTAGGATCTTCACAGTGGTAGCCCAGACTGCATTGGACGTGAGAGTATGATATTTTGTGAGGATTTCTTCTCTTGTCACTTTAGTTGTGATAAAAGTGACAACTTGCGAGCTAGTGAGGAGTCGAGAGAGATTAACGATTGGGGCAGAGTTCAGTCTTGAATGTTCCCAGGTCAAATCGAAAGAACTGATATTTGTTGATGAGTTATGCCTCGTTTTCATGAAGCATGTAGCAATAGATTCCCAACCGACATCCGTAGTTCGTGCATTTGCTGGTTTTATATACAAGGGGGTGATAAAAGAGTTCAAATAGGTTGTGACATTTTTGGCAGCTCTGAATAAATATAGAGTAACCTCCGAGGAACAGCTACAACTTTGTGAGGGGTAGTATCCAAATTATTCTTCCTTGTAGGGATTTCGACGTTTATCATCTTCTCCATGGTAGTCATGACAGTAGTCAGGGTGATGCTGGTACGGGTTCGGGCAGAAGTTGACCTTGAAACTTCCAAGAAATGTTTTAAGTTTCTGGCTATAGGCCACCTGCTCGAAATGAGCTTGTTATCGTTGCCTCATCGCGCGTAAACAATAAATAATATTATCGTACAACAGCTTTCCCACTTAAAGATCCCCCAACCTGGCAATTCCCATCACGAGCCAATCCATACCCTAATCAACTTCCCACTATTTATCTTCAATAAGTTATTAGTTTATATTCACTCATTCAGAATCGACTTTCTGTTTTTTCCGCCCTTTTCGATGAGCTCCTCTTTCGAAAAGATCCTCCTCATTATCCAGAATATCAACAAAATCGTTTTATTTCTGATTCCCTTTGATAGCCCATAAAGTGTAAGTTACGATTTCTAGTAATTTTTCTAGCTCCCTATCTATAAGCTCTCGTATTTCCCGACGTTTCTCCGCTGTTTTGACTTCGAGCACTTCTAGTGCCTGATAGTTTAATTTGATGTATTTATACTCATGACTCTCTAGGAAGGCAAAGCATTGCTTGATCGAAGGTGGTTTTTGGCAGTCGAGGATAAACTCAAATAAGGAATAAAATTCGTCAATAACGCAAGAAGGAGCAAAAGTCATACAATTAATGTAGAAATTGACTATTTGACTGTTGTTTTTGTACTTTTTGGAAGCCTCAATAGCTTTTGAGTCGTCTGAGTAATATTCTTTTTAAGATGGAGTCAGTCCTTTTGCTTTCTCATAGATACTATAGCCGATTGTCGGGTTAAACTTCGTTGAACTAGGTGTGCTAGAAAAGATCCGAGTGGTAAACAAAAGCACAGCAGCGTGAAAAATATTGTCATGGAGAGTGAAAAGTTCTTCGATTTGCGGTTTCTCCTCTTCTTTCCTCTTCTCTGGCCTACCACGTCTTTTGTTTACATCCTCATTTGCACTCATTTCCTCCCTTTTATTGACAGTAATAAAGTCAATTATCAAGGAAACTTGACCTCGAAATAATACGAAAAGCTCTTGACACCAACTTTCTAAGAGATGAGTCAAGACGGAGATGATTCTCAAGAGGTTGTAGATGCATACATTCGAAAACTCTATCATTCAGGACTAATAGCTTTCGGAAGCGTGTTAGTCCTTTTGTTTTTGGACGAGAGAACTAATGTTCTCCTGGAATGACCTGAGACCAATGAGAGGCCTGAACCTTTTTTCTCGCTGCTGGATAACATTGGAGTGTTCGAAGTGGTGTTCCAATTGAGCTGTGCCCTGAATACGGGCGTAACAGACCTGACAAACTTTGACTGAATTGAACTTGTTCCATTTTCTTTGATGGAATTCCTGGTAAAAATCTCCAATAAATTTGGTGTGAATGAAGTTCAGGAAAGCGTATCCAACGTTGCAGTTATTCTAAATAGATAAAAAATTACGTTGTAGTCGATGGGGAGATAAAAGAAATCGAATTTCTTTTTGTGATTCTTTTCAAAAAGTTCCAGTAGCATATCTTGAGTGTATTTGTTTGGTATATTTCGCACCATGATGGTGGTCCTACCATCTGTCTCGGCCTTTGAGAGATCAATTACATATGCCTTTGACTATTCCGTGCTGATTGTCCGTCTGTTACGCATGGGAGGCACCTTCGCCATGTAGTAATAGTATTCCTAGGGCGACATCATCATTGGCATTGTCATTGGAACCTGCATGCTGGTCGGAGTTGACCCTGTAATTGGCGTATACCTTGCAGAAATTGGATTGGAACTGTGCTCAGTTTCCTCTTCAGTGATGACCCTCATACACCTGTCCACAATAGCTGCGACCTCTTGGTCCTCCTCTTCAGATTGAGGAGATTACTTTCTGCGATCTTGCTGCTCACTCCTGCTTTAAGGTTTAACGTCCTCTTCTCCCTCATACTCCAGCAGAAGGAGAGAATTATTAAAAGCGTTCTTACTGTTGGTGATGACTTTTCCCCTGTTTTTACGGGGAACTTTTAAGGCTGCGAAGGGGTTCGGACGTTCCGTCAGAGAAGATTGGGCAAGGGGACTTGGGTTGGTTTTCATTTTTTTTTCTTTTTTGAGCGGCCTGGAGTTAGGGGTTTTGAGGGTGCCAGAGTTGGAGGACATGAATCAGGCCAGATTTTTGTAGTCGAAAGTGATGAACTTTTTTTCCTTTGCAAAGGGTGGGCCATCACTAGACTTTTCGCTGTGGGAGGAGCAGCTCCTCTTCTTCATCTAAATAATACAATATAATCTCAATCGATAAAATTTGTGATAAGCCATCCCGCCTCCAAGGAAATGCACACTCCGGTCGTCTCTTTTTTCAATTTCATAAACCACTGCAACTCTGCTAAATAGTCCTACCAAATAATATTTATTTTTCTTTTCTAAAGTGTTTTATTAAGGGTTTGGTTAATTTCAACTGATCGATTTTAAGATAATTGCCACACATCAATAGGGAATGATAGTTCCAAAGTACTGATGCTTGATAACTGGATGCTTTCCCAGTACTTCCACTTTGTACATCTTGACCATTCCCTATCTAAGACATCGCATACGCCTGTCACCTTCTACCATGAAGCTGCCCCGCTGATGTTATTAAGGACCGGAGATGATTCAGTGAAGGGGACTCCTTTCTTGACCTCCATTATGAATTTTATGCAGTTTAGGTACATGTACTCGTCTGCGTATTTCTCAATCAAATTAGGCTACCTAGACATGAAAATACCCTATGAATTGCTTCAGGAATCTAAATCTCAGGGTGGCCGATTAACTCTGATGCTCCCAACAAAAATGGCAAGAAATGGTAGTCATCTAGCCCCCAAACTCCATGACTTCCAGCAGGTTCAAGCATATACCTCACTTGCACTTTTCTCATGAGATTAATATACCGGTAGAAAACATGCCTTACCAATTGTTAGTATTAATTAGCACCACAGAAGCCTAACCTAACAAGAGCCCAGCAAAAATACATGAAAGACATCTCATGACCCGTTCCATAGTCAATTCGACTGTTTGAGCCCCAGGACTCAGCAATATAGCGATATAGCTCATCTTTGGCTCCTTTGATATTTTATGGGATCAGTTTATCCAAGAAGTCACTGAGGTAAGTGTTGGCCTTCTCATGCCAATCCTTGAAGGCTCTGTTACCATATCTCATTGGCTGCTGGATAGGAGGAGTTTCATCAAGAAATTGTTCTAATTGTTTAAAGAATGGTTTGAACACATCGAATTTTGGAATTTCCTTGGTGTCCGATATTTTTTTGGACTGAATGGACTTAGTCATCAATCAATTACTTTTTGCAAATCCGTGAGGAAATCGAGGTACTAATCGTGGATGGGCCGCTGCTGGTACTATGTCACATCATTGAACTAAATGATCTTTTTGGCAGGTGGTTTGAACTCTACTTGTTCCCACTTGGGGTCGTAAGGAAAGTTTGTATTCTCCATTTTGATATCAAATCAAATATTCCTAAAATTATACTCTGTCATTGGGGGCAAACATAATTAAAAATTATACATTCTTGTTCGCTTCTTTAATGAAGAGAGAAGCCCCATAAAGTGATAACAATAGTCAGAGCGAGGTTCGAACTCCGAAAATAGTCATGCCAGTATCAAGCAAAAGCAATGAAACTGCCGAAAAGTTCATTCCAGATCATATACCTCGATTGTATATGCCACATTTTACAACTCGAGAAGACAAAGCATAAAAATTTTCATTATTCTATGAAAGGTTGTTCAGGGAAAATCAAAATCTCAACTACTAGCTGGCTGAAGTCATCGAAAATAGGAATCAGCTTGCCGAAAGATTCAATGCCATCAAGGTTAGTATGTCTTAAATCAGAGAACGAAGGTGACCGAAGAAGCTGTCAAGCGCAAAAGAAGATATGCAAGGGATATTGAGAGGCAGTTTTACTGTCCGATTTAAAAATGTCATAGAGGGTATGGCTCAGAAGGCTCTCTTTCGCACCATGTTCGACTCAAACACTTTGAATTCTACTAAAGTGGAAAATATGAAATTTTCATTCAAAAATACATCGATAATATGCAGAACAAGAAAGAAAAATAGGAAGAAAATCATCAACAAGACACACCAGAAAATAAAGTAAAGGTTTAAGAAATCAAAAGGGATAATATTGAAATGTAAAATTCGAAAAAAAGGGAAAGGAAGGGGAAAAAGGAAGGGAAAAGAACAAAGTTAGAAGATAATGTTTGATATAATTTTCAAAAAGGAATCATTTAGGTTTATCAGTTAACTCTACCTCTTTCACTCCCTAGTTCAGCTTGCAGGAGTATATCTTGATGTTGCCTTTATCACTGGCGTCCATCTTGAGAGTGCACTCTCCCTTGTCCTCGGTGTCCAGTTCGAGCGTGGTGCCTTTGGGAGCTGAAACAACCAGCATACCCTTGCTAGGATCGCTTTTGCACATGGATTTGCATATATTAAGGCAGTCCTCATAGGTTATGTAGTGATATTGCTGGAATTCTTTGTTGTCAACGAAATCCGACTTGATTTGACCGTTGAGCATGGCTATTTCATTGTCCAGCTATTTTTCTTCTTGGTTCAGGTCCTCCAGCTTGCGTCTCATTTATACTATTTCTCTTTAAAGTTATGGGTCCTCTTTCCCGCCAATCCATTTGATTGTATTCTTGTGCAATTTCTCAACATAATTGATTCCTTCCAGGACGTTTGTAATGTCATAAATGCGCCTTTTCTGAACTCCTAGCTCCTAAACTGCCACATTTAAATCGATTGTGCAATCTTCGCTATGCTTGATCAGCTGGATGAACTTTTTGGTGAGAACCGATAGACTGTTGTCCTGACGACCCTTACCTAAGTGATGAGATTAGTACGATTGGGGGTAGGTTCATCATCATCCTATTATCTTTCGTCAGAGGGAGGATCTTCATGCTTCATGAGAGCCTGTTTCCGAGGCGTACCCTTCTTTTTCATGAGCACTAATTATTCGCTAAATGTATAAAACTAATCTCAGACGGCTAAAAAGAGTTCTATTCTTCTATTCTGCCTGTTTTGATACACTACTCATCTATTTTGGAAGTTGCTGTCAACTCTTGATTTGGATATATGTTCTGCCGAACATTTTTCTGAATAATTTCTCTGAGCTAGCCTAATTTTATATTCAATATGATAACCATCGCAAGACAACTCAGCAGGACTCTCGCCAAAGCTCCTGTCTACCTCTTTTCATACAAAAATTCGCTTGTCAACAGTACTCCCGCAGAGTACCAGGAAAAAAGAGTAGAGCTCAAGGACAACATCTGGCGAACTCCAGATCCGACTCACTTGGTACAAACAATACTAATCAGAAATCGGTATAAACTCATCTGAGTGATGGAGAGTATTTGATTCACAAAGTTCCAGTCGTGTATGTTGAAAGCTCTGTTGCGAGATGTGTGGTAATTTTTTGGCGATGTAGGGAGGAGTAGAGATCGGCCCTGGACATCCTCAGGTATACATTCAGTTGAACACTCGCAATCCAGGAGAACCAGTTGCTTGCAAATATTGTGGAATGCGCTACGCTCTCAAACATCATCATTGATAGTTACAACACATCTGATCATATGAGTCAGAGTATCAAAAGATCTCATGAGCATTGACTTGCCATGCTGATTCCGAAATTCCAACGTTGCTCTGATAGTCAAGTTTGATGTTGACCTTCTTATCATCGGGGTCTTCGTTGGGGATCACCGTTTGCTTGTAATTCCCAGGTACCACGTTTCCATTGAAGAACTTCCATACACCGTCACCTGAGGGCTTGTTGTTGGAGAACGTTCCTTCATAGAAGGTTCCATTGGGGAAAATCCAGATACCTTTAACAAACTGATTTTAGATCCAATCTCCAACTAATTTTGATCCAGAGTCAGCATAGGTGTATGTTCCATTTCCATGTTTCTTTCCGAACTGCCACCATCCACTGTAAGAATCTTTGTTGGCATAAACGTAAGTCCCCTATCCATGCTTGACTCCGTTTTCCCATTGACCTGAGTGTTTCAATGTGTACCATAGTATTCGCCCTTATCTCTGGTTGTGAAGCGTCCGATTCCATGCTTCTTATTGACTTCGAAGGCTCCTTCGTATCGATCGCCATTGGCGTATATATACTTTCCTTTGCCAGTCCTTTATCCATTGACGTAGCTTCCATTGTATTGATCTCCATTGGGGTAAATAGCATGACCCTCGCCTGTGTAATCTCGTGAAGAATTTCCGCTTTTTCCTTCTGAGTTGGTGAACTGATATGGAGCTCCTTATTCTTATGCCATTGAAGTTGCAAATATTATAATTTAAAATATCGACATCATTCAAGGGCATCAGCAAGCAATAAAGACCATTATACATCCTTTATCTCGCATGATTTACTCCTGATGAGGATTGCTTCTTTCTCTTTTCGTCTCTGGTTTAACATCAAAGTCATTTGTTCTAATTTTTGCTGCGCCTTTTCTGTCTGTCTTTATAGCTTTGCATACATTTCGTTCATACTTTTCTTCTACTTTGCTCGTCTAAAATCTTTCTCCTGCTTTTGGGATGTCAAAATGGGGGTTAAAATTAAAGTGGACTATTTTGACTCTGACCACTTTTTTTGAAGCTTGGGGATGTCAATTTCAAGCTATTTCTGAGTCACTTCTTTCTTTATCTTCATAGATTGAAATGTAATATCTGAACCATTTTGAAATTGCTGAGCTAAATTCTAACTTAATTAGACAGATGAGAAGGAGGAAGTGACGAAGGATTATTGGCTATGCTTCCACTTATTTTCAAACCAGTTATCTAGAATTGTGGGCTCCTTTGTTGGAGAATCAATTTTCATAGATCAATAAAATTATAGCACAATAAAGTGATCTGAGGCTTTCGAGGTTTTCCATCTCCATAGATATTTGAAGTGCTTTATGCAAGATTTATTCAGCTCAAAGGAGCTCAACTGTCTCGTTGATTTTACGAAGGAAAATCTTGAAAAAAGATTTTAGTAATAGTAAAGAAGACTGCTCAAAGTTGATTTTTTAAAAGAATTCTTGAGATTAGTATTGAAATCGGACGATAAATTAATACCCAATAGTCTACTGGTTGTGGATTATTATCGAATTGTTTACTGTGATATATAAACTAATAAAATTCTGAAATACTAAATGTTGCATCCACAATGGACTGAGAAGCCCAAGTATGAAAAGTAGCAATCATTTGAGCCTTAGAAAAGTATGATATACTAGCTCTATAACTTGTCAGCACGGAAACATGAAGAGCGTCACCAGCCTTAAATTGTATAATCTCCTGACAATCATTAATTCAAAACTCCTCAACAACGTTTTAGAGAAAAAAGAGGCCATCAACCCAGATACAGTGAAAACAACACAACAAAAGTGAAGCATTCAAGCTCACAAACTCCATCAAGACACAAAAACGATCGTAAATCAAACACATCTTTATCCTCCTTGCGATCCAGATCAACAAGTAGCTGGCGGGAGGACTTATAGCATTCGAAAAATTAACTAGAGAAAAAAGTGAGAATAGCATACGAAAAAATGAACGAGCTAAGTGCTGTAGTGGAAAGGAGACGGTTTTAGAAGCAAGGAATCATATAATCAAACTCAGCCACAATGAAAATGAGAGCAGGTCAACACATTAATAATCTGCCCTGAATCATGCTAAATGATATTAATTTTTGTTTCCAATTAACTCCAAAAATTGCTCATTGGGTAAGTACCAGCATGAAGAAGAGTATTTATATTCAAATTTGATAATTTTTGGAGAAGAGTTCGATTCATTAAACTATTGAAGCAAGGTATATCGTTCAATCTTCGTTAGGCTTTCCTTTTCTTCGTCATTATATAGTGTATGTCGATAAAACAAATTGAAGGTTACACAGTCTATCTATCACAGCTCTTAGGCCAAGGCAGCTACGGAAGGGTCTACAAAGGGTTTTGCGATGAAACAAAATAACCAGTAGCTGTCAAGATCATTCCTCGATCTGAAAGTATTCCTCGTCAGATGCAGTTGATTGTGATGCGTATATGTCTATGTCTCTTCGGAACGAAATCAGAATCATGAGAACTGTTCACAGCGAAAATATCGTAAAGTTTGTTGACGTCATGACTAGTGGCAAAAATTACTATATCATCCAATAACTTTGTGATGGAGATCTCTCGCAAATCATTAGGCCTCATCAGCACTTGCCCTAGAAGTATTGTATCGATATCATCACACAAATATGCTAAGGATTTTTGGTCCTTGTCAGGGAGGGGGTTATTCATAGGTAAAAACTCTTTTACATAGAGATCTCAAACCGGCCAACATTTTAAAAAAAGGTAAAGTGTACAAGCTAGCCGATTTTGGTTTTTCGAAACAGATGAATATGCCTCCTAGCCTACACTAATTCCAAACAAATAGCAACGACATGAAGATGAAAACAACGGTTGGTACTCCTCTCTACATGTCGCTGGAGGTGCTTTCATAAATTGACTATACCTCAAAGTGCGACATATGGGCACTAGGGTTGATCCTATATGAACTTCTCCACGGAGAAACTCCTTGGATAGCGACAAGGGCATATGAAATGGTACAAAAAATTAAAAATGTTCCTTTAGTTATCAAAAGAAAAGACCTAAGCGATCAGACTGTGGATTTTTTGAAGCGCTGTTTGGAGATATAGGAATAAGATCGCATATCTTGGAACTAAATTTTTGTTCACCCTATTTTTAACGGCCGGTTCCTGAGCAGAGCGGATGAAAATAAAGAATACGAAAATAAAATGAAGACCATTATGACCAAACTACGATATTATTTTCATTTCAACCGAATAGAGCTGGAAGCATACCTCAATAAATACGGCTACAAGGATAACAAAGACGAGCTCTCCTTTGAAAACTACTATTAATTTCTGAAGGTGGCCAACCCGAATATCACTTACAGATAAGCCGCCTATATATTCAAAAAGACTGACCTGGATGGCAATGGGGCCATTTCTCTGGATTAAATTTTGATCATGCTCAAAAACTATGGCATCGCACTTGAATATCCCCGCATGCAAAAGATTGATAATTCCCTGTCTCAAGGATACATAATAACTACCAGTGAATAAACAGTTCAACTGATTCAAATGAAGCTATTAAAATTTTTCTAAAGGCTGTACAAGATGATCCAAAAGAACAAACTATCCTTAAAGAGGATATTTGACGACTTTGATCGGGCTCACAAGGGTTACCTAGTGGTTGAGGATTTCACGCAACTGACTCAGAAAGTGGTTAAGGAAATGTCGGGGGATGAAGCTATGATTGCCTTCAGCATGATAGACAGGAACAATTCGAGTACGATCGACTACAATGAACTTCTATTGTATTACAACCTCTTCAACAGACTCGACGGAGTCAACTTACACTGATTTTTTAATGATAATATCTCTAACCAAATCAAATCTATGAAATAGCAGGAAGCCGAACTGATGAAAGAAGAGACCAAGGTCAAGGAGGAAGTCGAAGCCGAACTGTCATTCAAGAGTAGTGCACATCCATTCGCCTGCATCTTCACTTGTGCCTTCAAAATTGCGGCATTTTTGATGTACTACTAAAAAGATGCAGATATTTCATCATTGGAAACTTCTTCACAGAGGTCAATACATTCATCATTGTGGTGTTGATAAGCGC
>Ga0100379_10002803_pt1 | contig 16253 bp, 29 predicted proteins | sample CryGeymeta201503_FD_80418 | JGI IMG/M metagenome (GOLD analysis project Ga0100379, IMG submission 80418) | Groundwater microbial communities from Crystal Geyser aquifers in Utah, USA - Crystal Geyser metaG 2015-03 | ecosystem: Environmental > Aquatic > Deep subsurface > Groundwater | place...
AATATATGGACATTATTAAAATAAATTTATAATATAAATTCTATTAAAATCACTTAATCAATTATTAAATTATTTATTCACTTAATCAATTATTAAATTATTTATTAAAACCTAACTATTTGTGTTTTAAGTTGTTGAAATGCTTCAATAAATTTGCAGTAACAGAGTTAATCTTAAGATCCTTTGAAATATTTTCATGATTATCATGGGATTCACTCATTTTTCCAAAGTAAGATCTTATAGTAGAAGCACATACTTTTCCTAAAAAAATTATATTAATATTCAAATATATATACCTAATTCAACTCCCCATTGATCAAATGAGTTAATATCATATAAAAATCCTTCTGTTGCAACTCTATGTTCATATAGAGAAAGAAGTTGGCCACAAGTATAAGCATTTAATTCATCAAATAATAAAGAAAGGGATGATTTATCTCCTTTAAAAACTTTATGGTTGACTAAGTTTTCAGGAACGTTTTTTAATTCTTCAGCGAATTTTCCATAAGCAAGAGCATCAGGCTATATATTATAAATATTATTAATATTGTTAATTTTATATAAGGTTGCCTTACTTGAGCAAAAAAGTTTGACATTAATTCTTCATGATTAGAATGCTTTTCATCTTTTAATTTAATTTCACTTTGACTTTTAGCAAATCCAATAAATTCACAAGCAATTGATCTTCCTATAATTATATTATTAATTACCTTGGTGAATTAGTTGATAAAAACTATGTTGTCCATTTGTACCAGGTTCACCAAATACTACTGGTCCGCATGAATGGGATAAAAATCTGTTTTCTAAACTTACTGATTTTCCATTTGACTCCATATCAAGTTGTTGGACATGATTAGGGAATTTACATAGAGCTTGACAGTAGGGTAATATTGCTCTTGTACTAATATCAGCAATAAAAGTATTGTAAAAACCGATTAAACCTAGCATCAAAGGAAGATTATTGCATGTCTCTTTTGTATTTAGTAAATGGTTATCAATTGATCTTCCACCATCTAAAAATTCTTGAAAAGCCTCATAACCAAATACTAAACTGAGAGGGAGACCTCCGACAGCACTCCATACTGAATATCGACCACCAACCCAATCCCAGAATCCAAATACATTATCTGAGTCAATTCCGAATTTCGATGTTCCTTCTAAATTAGTACTTACAGCACACATATGTAGAGATAATAATTTTTTCTGTTCGTCATCAGTGAGTTTAGGATTCTAATAATAAGTTTATTAGTTTATTATGTTTAGTTAATATGTTTCGTTATTAGATTTATGTTAATTTACTAATACCTTTTTAAGGTATGAGTCTAAAAGCCATTGTCTACATGTTTTTGCATTCATAATAGTCTCAGCAGTAGTAAATGTTTTTGAAATTATAATAATTAATGTCTCCTCACAGTCTAAGCCAGCAACGACTCGTTTAAAGTCAATTGGACATATATTAGCTAAAAATCTATAAGAGTTAAGTAATGTTATATAAATTTATATAATCATACAAGAGATTTAGTCCCTCTGCTTTAGAAGCATATTTATCATGATGTTTTAATGATTGATAGACAAATTCTCCTGCTAAATAACTTCCGCCTATTCCTATAGAAATGAAATTTCTTAGTTTTTTCCCTGTAAATCCTACTTTCTCACCATCTAATAAATTAACAAAATAATTACTTCTAATTTGATCTGAGTACTTTTTAATTCGTTGCAAGACATTATGAACATCGGTCATCACAGGAGTTCCATCAACAACTAAGTTATCATTAACATTTCTTCTTAAGGCAGTATGAAGAACACTTCTATTTTCTGTTATATTAATCTTCTCCCCGCTATACATCTTTTCAAACTTTTCTTTGACTTTTCTTTCCTCACAAAGGTTTGTTAATAGTTTTAATGATTCTAAATCCACTTTTTGATGAGTAAAGTCAAAAATTAAATTTTCAAAAGAAATAACACATTTACTATTTCGATCCTCATCTGTAAGCAAATTTCTTAGATGAGTATCTTTTAATTTAGTAAAATTCTCCTTTAGTTTTTTAGTTACTTCTGAGTTGCATAATGAATTATTTTCCATTGTATAATAATATAAAAACTAAACTGTAATTTTTATAAACAATCATCAATTAATTATAAAAAAGTAAAAATAAATTATAGTAATAAAATATAACTTAAATCCATATAAAATTATAATATAAAATTAATATAATAAAAGCTAATCTATTATATTATTTCAAAGGAGTATTTGGCATATTTGAAGAATAAAGCTTATAATTTATTCCTAACATCGAAAGAGAGAATATAATCAAACAAGATGTAAGTATAAGAGAAAACTTTGAACTAAAAAGTGGTTGAAGTAATGATTGAATACTCCAACTTGATTTTGGTTGACTGGCCAAAAGCTTCTCTTCTTCTAATTCTCTTTCTTTTGCTTCTTCTCCAAATATTTTATCTAAAGCATATTTATAAAGTTCAAAATTATAATTTCCATTTGAAAAGATATCTTCAGCTTGCTTAAATTTGTAAGAATTAATCAATTTAATGATATCAGGATTTTTTAATAAATTTCTAAATAATTAATAATTTGTTTACTTATTATTTTCAGATAAGCTATTGTAAATGTTTTCTGGTAAGTTTTCTGGGTCCATATTTACATATGATTGGAATTTTTCAAAGTTTTGCATAAAGCTTTCAATTTCTTTATAAGAAAGATCAAGTTGGTCTTCGTTTTTACTATCAGAATAAAATTTAACTGCTGAATAGTATTTATTTCTCATTCTAAAATATTAAAATATAAGTAAATTGATTGATATTAAATAAATTAATGTTACTCGTTAAGAATTTTATATTGAGTCAATTGATCTTTAATATCACCAAAGATATACTTATCAATACTAAACTTTTTCTCTTTTGCTTTATCATAAGAATATTTTGCTTTATTAATTAAGCCTAAATTTATCATTAATAATATTAGTTACTTAGTATAACTTCACTTTCATCTTTAGACTTTTTATCTACATAGGCATTAAATTTGTCTAACAATTCTAAATAAATTGGTTCTTTTTTTAAGCTTATTGCTTTATTAATATCTTCTAATGATCTTTTTAAATCTTCATTTGTAGCGAATTTGTTATAAAATACAGCTTGAGCTCTTCTAAAATATAGATCAGGTACTTTATCTCCCGCTATTTCTAAGCTTTCATTAATACATTCTATTGCTTCTGAATAATGTCTTAATTCCATATAAGCGTAAGAAAGGCACATAAGTACGTAAACAACACTTGCTTTGTAAGAGTCCTCTACAACTGGTCCGTCAACAAAAGGTTTTTTTAATTCGATATCATCATCTAGGATAGGGTCTAAGCTAGGAGTTGCAAGAAAATTGGCATTTTTTGTTGTATCTTTAAATTCTAACCATTTGATTGAAGAGTAAGCCTAATTTTTATATTTTAATATACATATTGGTAATATTTGATAGCTTCTCGAAACTTTTTCTTTTTAAATAATTTATTTCCTTTATCTTTAACGTCATCGTAAACAAAAAATATCATTGTAAATTCTTTGTCTCTTACTTTTTTCAAGTTTTCATCACTGTGTGAGAAAAGAGTATATTTCAATTGTCTTGAGTAGCCACTTAGTTTTTTAGTTTTTTCTTCAAATTCTGTAGGGTTTAATTCTCCTTTTAACCCAAACATGAAATCAAATGGTCCATAAAAGGGTACTTCATAATAATGATCAAAGTGCTTATTCATCGGATCCTTTTTAGCTAAAACATTATTTATTAAATATACTTTTATTCATAACAGGGCATCCACCTTGAGGTTTGTCATCATCGCTATCAACTTCTTCTTTTTTTGTTTCATTATTATCTTCATTCTTATTACTAAACGGACATTTGTTATTAAGATTAGGATCTAGGTTTTTATTATTGTTCTTTATCATTTCTTCAGCATTTAAATTAAACTGAGAAATATTAGCCTTTGTTTTTGAATAAGGACATTCGTTCATTATTTATTAAAATTATTTTTAATATTTAAATTATTAATATTTGTTAATCTGAATAAGATTACGTAATTAGTTACATAAATATTTTTAATAAAAATTAATATAATTTTATACATTATTTTATGTTTAATAATTCTATTCTCCCTATAAAACTTCATCTTCAATTTCATCAAATTCTTCAACATACTATAAATATTAAACAAAATATTACCTGATTCTCTTTTTGATCATGTAAGTAGAAAGACTTCGCATCAAATAATAAAGATAATACACTATCTCCGTATGAACTTCCTAAAATATCTTGAAGTGTAATATAATTTTGGTTTTTAGGCTTAATCATATCCCATATCTCATCTTTTATGTCATCGATTTTATAGCCTCCTTTTTGTCTATTATCTAATTTTTTTAGTACTTGTCTATAAAACAAATTAATTATAAAAGTATCAACAGCGTTTTTGTGATAAACATCAATAGCTCTCCATATATAATAAATTGCAGCAGGTGTCTTTCTATTTTCCATTGCTAGTACAAAATCAATAAATTGCTTGAAGTCAATTGCGCTTTCGTATTTTTGATACTCTTCGAATATTCTTTCAATAAAAATGTTTGTAAGACCAGGGCCAAATCTTATTAATTCTTCTTTACTTAACATACCATTTTTATCTCTATCTAAATCTATATATTTTTTATATATTCTCCAAAAGTTGTTTAATGAAAACCAATTATTGCTTATGTCTTCTCTAGATCCTTTTTCTTTCATTTCCACAAATTCAGTTATGATTGCTAAGACAATTATATAATAAATTACGTGAAGTTATAATGTCTTTTACATATATTTTTCCTGTTCGTTTTGGATCTAAAAAGAAAAAGAATTTTCGTTGTGCAACAAGAAGATAATATTCCTTGATATCTTCACTAATTTCATCGTAAAAGAAAAACTGTCTTATTTCATCTTTTATATAATTTTCTAAGTCTTTATCGGTTAAAAACCCTTCACTAATAATAAATAATTATATTAAATTTTAATATTTACCCATATGAGTCTGACAACAATAAGCTAATTTTATTTTGCTCTATATTAGTTTTACGTACAACATAATGGAAGAAAGCAACTATTTCTATTCTACCGTATTTATCTTTGTCAAACTTTAAAAAATTTGTTGCTGTAAAGTATTGCTTAAAGTTAATTCCGATTTGCTCTCCTACTTTTTTAAAATCACTATAGTTAATTCTTTCTACTTTTTCTCGGCCTTCTGCTTCTGGAGGTGATAAGTTATCTTTTAATAAGAACCATAAATCCTTTAAATCTAAAATTATATGTTTATATATAATTTCTTACGTTTTTTTTCTGGTATTTCCATTGATCTAGCACTTAAAAATCTTGTTTTGGCCTCATTTTTAACATTAAAATAAAGATCATTAAAATTCATAGGTTTTTTAAAATAAAATCTTGGTATAGTAGGTTGAGTCCCCTTTTCTTCGTTAATTATATCCATAAACTTATTGCAAGCTTCATATTCTTGTTCCTCGGCAGTTTTTTGCTCACCATTGTTTTTGTATATCCTTAAAAGATCTTTCCATGAACTTCCGTTTTCATTATTTTGCATTAATTTTAAATTATAAATAATAATTATTATTATATTATAATATAATTATACTAATAATTTAAGAATATAATATTATTAAAGTCAATTATTAATTAATTGATTTTAATTATTATTATATAAATTAAAAATGAATCAGGCGCATTCTGGTTTTATCGAAATTAGTGAGTTAAAAAAACAAATTCCTAATTTAGATGAAAATAAAATAAAAAACTTAGAAGCAAGATTTACAGGTATAAACGAATTTAACATAACAACTAGGTCCATCATCGAATGGTTCTATTCCTCAAAATACATTATTAAATATTGATTTAAGAATGAAGGCTTCAAACATAGTTTTAGAAAAAGAAAATAAACTTATTCAAGAATCTACCGAGAAGAAAAAAGAAAACAACAGTAGTTTATCATTTAAAGAAAAAGATTTTGAATTTGATAATAAATCTATACATGTAAAATAATTTTTTAAATTTTAGGATAAGACAAATAATGAAATTAGTAATTTTACCCAATTAAAAATGGATACTTTGTTCAGTGATAAGAATAATTCAAATAAATCTGGAATCTCATTTTCTAGAAAAAAAACTCCGAAAAAAGCAGAGAAGATTATACGTGTTGGGGGAGATACATCACTTGAATATTTATCAGTAAAAAGAGATCGATGTAATTTAAATGACCAGTTCCTAAGTGATGATGATAAGAAATTCATGTTTACTAAACAGGAACGAGAACATGAACCATTTAGAGAAAGTAAAAGTCCAGACAGATATGGCAATAATATTAACAATAACTATAATAATAGTGAAGATCAAATCTTCTCAACAAGAAACTTAGACCTTAATTTTTTTAGTAAAAAATCAACTCCTGACAAAAAAATAAAGGAAACTAATAACAAAAAGTCAACAATGAAAAAAGTATCAAAAAATGAGACCCAATCTCAGAATTTAACAGGAGCTCCACTTTCTCAAAATAACTTTATTCAATATACAAGTTCTACAATAAATAAATACTTTGTAATATATTATTTAAAATAATAGACTTCAACAACAAATATTTCTGATACAAATAGCTCAGCAATGCAAATAAAGGCATTGAAAGAGAAAGTAGATAAGATATCAGAAGAGAATACAACATTGAAAAGATCAGATTTTGAAAAAACAAAGGCTTTATCTGATAAAGATAGAGAAATTGATCGTCTTAAATATGTTATTGAAGAAAATGAAATGAATTACAATCTCATTATTACAAAAATTAAAGTAAATAATATATAATTAATATAACTAAAAATAAACAATAGAAGTTAGAACTACAAGTTGAACTTGATAAAAAGAATTTAATAAATATTCTAAGAGAGCTTGAGGAGTTAAAAAGAAAAGCAAACAAAATAGACCTAAATCAAAAAGGAATGACTCTAGGAAAATATAGTTATAATAAAATGGTAGATGATATATGGGATGAAGGTGAAGATTTCATCAAGTTAAAAATAAAACTGAATGAAATAGGCAACCAAAAAATTGAATTAGACAATTTCAAGAAAAAAATCAAAAAGAATGAAAAAGAAATATTAAAAAAAGTAGATGATATGAATAAAGTTAATGAAATCAACGAAAAGACTAATTCCTCAAAAAAGATACCAGTTAAAGTCGATAATGTAATTTCTGAGCTAACAGAACCAGAAATTAACGATCAACTAGAATTAATAGAATTTAATAAAAATCAACTAATAAAAGTAATTAATTACTTTAAATATATAACCATTTGTAATTTATTTATTAGGAAGAAAAAGAAATTGTGAAAAGTTATAGAAAATTAGAACAGGAAAGAATACTATATCAATTAGAATACAAAAGAACAATAGAAGAAGAAAACTCCAAATATGGAAAATTACATTCAAAAGAAAGATGGGCTGTTCTCGATCAAAGATATTTACTATTAGGCCTTTTAGGAAAAGGAGGATATTCAGAAGTATATAAGGTATATATTGTTTATATAAAATTATAGGGTTATGACCTTGAAAACCATATCGAAGTAGCATGTAAAATACATCAACTTAATCAAAACTGGCCTGATCATGTTAAAGAATCTTATATAAAACATGCTATAAGAGAAAATCAAATTCATAAGGAAATTAGCCATCCTAAAATTGTTAAGCATTATGATACGATTGAAATAAATGCTAGCAGTTTTTGTACAATATTAGAATCTTGTTCTGGACCTGATTTACATACTTATCTTTGTTTGAATAATACTTTATGTGAAAAGGAAGCAAGAATTATAATTTGTCAGATTTTAAGTGGATTAGAGTATCTAAATAGATATAGAACTAAAATAATCCATTACGACTTAAAACCCCAAAACATTCTTTTTCACAACGGAGAAATTAAAATATCTGATTTCGGTTTAGCAAAAGTAATGGAAGATAATTCAGATGATATTGAATTAACTTCACAAGGAGTTGGTACATATTGGTATCTACCTCCTGAATGCTTTGCTAATACTAATGATATCAATATAAATTCTAGTATTAATTCAAAGGTAAATTAATATAGTAATATATTAATATATAGGTTGATGTATGGTCAACTGGAGTTATATTTTACGAATTATTATATGGAAAAAGACCATTTGGGCATGGCATGTCACAAAAAGCAATACTTAATGATAATGTCGTTTTAAACGCAAGAAAAGTTGTTTTTCCTGAGAATAGTACAAATATATATGTTTCAGATGAGTGTAAAGTAAATAAAGTTGATTATATTTTAAATAGGATTTTATTAGAAAGTGTCTTTCATATAGGAAAGAAGAAAGATATGATGTTATAAGTGCATATAATAGTTCTTATATAAGAGGGAAAAAATAATTTATAACTTATTATATTTAAATTTTAATATAATTTACTATATACAGGTAATTGTAAATATATGTAATTTTTGTATTTTTTAATATAATAATTAATAAATTAAAGAATTAAAGTATTTATTAGAATATAAAATAATGGCAGAACCAAATATTTTTCTATATTATGCAAATATAATTGATTACCTAAGAGTAGTTTTCGCTCTATGGGCTTTTGCTGTTGCTAAAGAAAACTATATGCATTTTGTAATTCTTTACTTTATAAGTTTTGCTTTAGACGGTTTAGATGGAATGTTTGCAAGAGCATACGATCAATGCTCAAAACTAGGGGCTACTTTAGACATGGTTATCGATAGAATATCTACTGCTGGGTTATTAGTCGTCTGCTCACAATTATTTCCTCAATATTGTCATATCTTTATCTTCCTTATAATGTTAGATGTTGGATCACACTGGTTACAAACTCATTCAACTTTAATGTTAAGTGCTTTATCAAAAAAGGATACTTCTCATAAAGATAGAGAAGAATTATTTTGGCTTATTAATTTCTACTATAAAAAGTATGTATTGATGACAGTATGTCTAGCTGCAGAGTTATTTTTACTATTATTATATACAATTCACTTTTATCCTGATTTATTAAGAAATGAGCTCTTTTATAAGTTTACTTTCTATTTATGTTTCCCAATTTATGTTTTTAAACAACTTATATCAGTTTTACAAATTATTTCCTCTTCTCATGCTATTTCTGAAGTTGATTTAGAAGATTGGAGACAGAAACAAAAAGAGAAATTAAAGGCCACTAAGTAGTTTTATAAATTTTAAATAATATTAAGTATTAAATATTAAAAATATGAGTTTTAATGTAATATATTAGTAATATATAATTAAATATAATTTAAAACAATTAATTAATATAAATGAATAATGATATTTCAAATTGTATCGATATATGGTTTTCTTCAGATATAAAAAAGTGCCAAGAAATTTTAGCCAACAAAGATAAATTAAAAGAAGAGTCTAAGAAAATCTTTCAAGTTACTGATACAAACAAGGATGGATTAATCGACTTTAACGAATTTTCTGTTTTAATTAAGGAAATCGAAAAAAAAAGTTGTAAATCCCAAGAAGAAATAGACAGATTTGAAAGAGACTATCTAACCCCAGATATGGTAAGAAAAACATTTGTTACATTCGATACAAACAAAGATGATAGAATAGATTTAGTAGAATTTCAAGAAATTTTTGCTGATCTCATGCACGCAAATTTAATTGCTCATTCTGAAAATCCTATTGACCTAATGGGAGATTAATAAGAATAACAATTATCATTTAGAAATTGAAAAATAAAGAAAATAAAGGATTTACATTAATTTAGTTAGTTATTTATTTTATATAACAATAGTAAAATAATATGGTATTTAATATTGAGTATTTCTTATATGTATTTTTCTACAATTTTCTTTGTATTTATAGTATATTATAATATTATAGTATTATTAAACTTTCATTATTATACCCATAACTTTATATTTTAAGACTCCTAAAATTACATTTGTCTCAAAGAGAAGTATAAAACATAAAAAAATATAGGTATTAATATTATTATGATGTCAAAAAATGGTGAATTTTGTATGAATTATAATGTTTACAATTATTTTATCTGATTAAATATATATTTATATAATAATATTTATAATATAATAGTCTCTTTATCTTTTATTAAGCAATACTTAAGACAAAAACATATTATATAATATAATATAATTAACACAACCATAAAAAATTAGCAAAATAATATATTAGAATTTAATTTAATATTTTAAACCTAAAATACTTTAAAATGATGATACTATGGGTAATTTTATGAACAAACTAATGTTTAGAATTTAAGCGTATCTGATTAACATTTAATTTAACATTTTTATCATATAATAATAATTATATAATATTTATTTTATATTAGTTAATTATTATGATTGAAATAAAAACAGAAACAAATGGATTAAAAAATAAAGTTGATAATATATATGATACAGATAATAAAGAAAATAAAGAGAATAATATTACAAATTTCAATATAGAAGACAATAAAAAAAACAATAATAAAAATGATGAACAAAATAAAGAATCTTACTCTGGAAATATAAAATTCATTAAAATTTGTAATCAATCACGAATTTATGGTAAAAGTAATTGTGGATTAATATCCTCTTATATTGCAATTAGTTTACCAACAGTACTATTTTATATATTCGCGTAAGATAAATAAAAATAATTAAAATAGAATTCAATTACAGAATATAGCAGGGAGAATACTTTTCTGTATCATTACCGCGGGAACGTTTATATGGAATATTTACACTCTTTTTGATGTTTCAACAACAAATCCAGGAATTTTGAAAAGAGGAAATATTACAGAAAATGATTTTATGTCAAAATGGGATAAGTATGTTACTATTAAAGGAGAAGCAATATTTTTAAAACATTGTGAAACTTGTAATATAGTTAGAGAGCCAAGATCATTTCATTGTGATATATGTGATAACTGTATTCGTAAACATGGTAAATTAATACTTAAATACTTAATAATAATTATAAATAATACTTCTATTAACCCTAATTACTCAATAATTTAATCTATTTACTATAGATCATCACTGCCCTTGGGTTGGTAACTGCATCGGTGAATATAACATTAAACACTTTTTCTTATTTGGTTTAGCAACGGCAATCCACGCTATTGTTATTTTAATTGGTACCCTAACGTCACTATTTATTAATTTTGCTGATATAACCACATGGAATTATAATCATTGGATTACATTTGTTATTATGATTTATAGCTCAGTCTTTGCTTTTTGTCTATCAATTTTGGTCTTTTATCAAACTTACTATATTTCCAGTGGGAAAACTACAAATGAATCATTAAGAAAAAAGGATTATGCTATTTGGGATGAAGGTTGTTTAGAAAATTGGAAAAAAACTTTTAACTTATATGATGAAGATGGAAAGTTATATATTAATAATTTTGGAAGTGCCAAAATAGTTAAAGAAGAAAAAAATGATAAAAAATTAGAAATTTTAGGTGAAAAAATTAAAGAAATTGAAAGTGGAAATATTAAAGAAAGTACTCAAAATGGAAAGATTTTAACAGATAATGATCAAACTAACAACAATGATAATGAAAATAATATCGAGAATGGTATACAATATTTGAATACAGAAGAAATAATTAAAAATCAAGAAAAATACTTAGATAAATAATATATGTTTTTTATATATAATAAATTTATATTTATATAATATAAATTTTAAATAAATTTATTTTAATTATTTTTATATTTAATATTATTAATATAATGGAGAATTTAAAATTAAAAAGTTGTTTTATTTTTGATCCAAAGCTTAGTCCGAATATCAAAAAACCCAGCGAAGATGAAGTACAAGATTATAAGCTTCTTTATTATTACCCTAATAACGTAGATATACATGCTAAGAGGTCAAACACTGGTAAAAACAAATAAAACTAAATAAAACTAAAAATATTAACATACATTATTATAATAGGTATTATTGAAGGAAGCGTCGATTTCTTCAACGTATTTGAAATGTCCGATGACAAATTTGCAATAGTTGAGTTAAATAACTATTATTATATTAGTAATAAATTCGAAGATTCAAAATATATTGTATTTATAATGGAAAAAAACGAAAAAAACACTACATTTACCTTCCATCAAAATATAGGAGTCAAAAAGAATTGGTTTAAAAGTTTAATTAATCATTTCTATAATTCACTTATTTTATTCCATGGAGAGATTAATGAGCTTTTTCAAATTAATATAACTGATAACTCAGACATAAGAACAAATTCTAAAGAATATAATATAATATGTGATTCATTAAATGACTTTATCGAGTCCTTCTTTGAAAATTTATTAACTAATAAAATTCCATTTTTAGACAATTTGCTTTATTTCCCATTAAATGATATTATTTTTTCACAAATTATGCTATCAACTCAAAGGTTATATGAGAAGATCCCAGAGATTAGATTTGCCACACTGCTTTATAAAGGATATATTGTTCATAATGAAGCCCCTTTAGATACAGTTTCTATCTTATATAATACTCTATTTAGTAATATTGATGCATCTTCAAAATACATAAATTTTAATAGACCTCCTTATAAAGTAGTCCAAACAGTATACACGGGTAATAAAGACGAAGATAATAAACTTAATATTCCAAGTACCTCTAGCTACCGAAAAGGATTTGAACTCAATAATAACAATAACTTTTTAATAGGACTTAATAAAATAAATGTAAACAATTTTAACCTGTTTATGCCAAAAATATTCATTAAGTCCATAAACGAAAAAGTCAAGTTAATAATTTATCACATTCAAGACTTGCTTATAGTATTATACTTTTCAGAAAGCTTTGATCCTCAGATAAAAATTAATACTTTACTTAAGATGGATAAATGGTCTAAAAGATACTTCGATGAAATATTACCAATATTAGAAGAATTATATTTCCAAAAAAATGCTAAATTAGATATACATAGTTACATATACTCTAACCAAAATAATAGATCAATTAAAATATCAACTACGTTCTTTGCTAAGAAAAATAAAGTATATGCTTTAGATAAAGATAAGTTTGATTATATTCTGAACTATTTTAAACATAATTACCTAAACAAAAATAGTTGTTTAACAAAGCTTAAGAATAATTATGTGTATTTTCTTAACACTTTAGAGAGAAAAGTTCTAATTTTGATGAATGATAATTTGAATATGACCCAATTAAAGAATTACATAACTGAAATTAAAAAAGAAAAGTTTGACTATATTTTTGTTCTTTAACTTATACTATGTATATTAAATCAAGTTAAGTTATATAAGTCTTATATGATATGTTTAAAATTATAATAATATAAATTTATATAATATTCTATAATAAAATTTATTAAATTAATTTATTAGTATTCATAACTATTTAAATCCTAATACATCTATATCTGGATTATAATCTGGTTTTAAGAATTCTTGGTTTTGGTATAAATGGAATCCATATCCAATATTTGGATGGTATCTAATTTTAGTTAAGTCAAGTTTAGAAAGCTTTTTCAACTGGAATAAGAAATCATTTTTATCAAGCTGTGATATAAGCGTTATTTTCTCTCCTTCCTTTCTACAGAATAAATATGTAGGCGTTGCTGAAAAATCTCCGATATAAGGTAAGTCATTATGAGAATCTATCCTAAAGAACCTAAATTTATTAGCTAAGTTATGTTTTCTGAATTTTTGTGAGAGATGATCTACCATCTTACCTAGCATGAAGCATGTGGGGCAGCCTTCATGTTTTACTTCAATTAGAAATTCTTTAAATGAATAATCCTTTATTACTTTTTCTTCAAAATTTTCTGCATTAAGTTCTGTAACATATGATAAGTTGTCAACTTTAATTGGATATATAAATTTCTTTGCTTTTCCTTTTAAGTATTTATTGAACTCATCAGGAAATCTAAAGTAACTAAATGAATAAATGTTTTTATCAGCTATATTGTTAGTTTCAATTAAGTAAAATTGAGGTAATTCTTCAGACATTTGGGTTTTATCATAGAGCTGATGTTTGTTAGCGAACTTCTTTGAGGTGACAATTTGTATTTCATCAAATAAATGATTAGCTTCTATTAAAGTTAAATATAATATGTTATATGTTTAATTAAAGTTTATTTATATTAAAATTACCGAAGAGAATATAGTCAAAAACTCTTTCTTTAATGAAAGCAAGATTCGGAACCCAAATGAATAAATAATGTTTATTAGGCTTTTTCCAACTTTCTTCAATTGATTCTTTTTCTGTATTTGCAAGCTTTTTAACATTTCTAAATGCAAAGAAGGCCATTTTTCTAAGCTTCTTTCTTTCAAAGATGTTATAACCGTATTTTAAATTTTTCTCATAGTCTTTAATAATATTCTTACTAAATCGCTCATTAAAAGTATATTCATCTCTAAATAATCCATAATTTAATTGAATTCCAATAGGATTTACCGATAGGTAGGTTGAAACATCTACATCTTTAAGTATCTCAGCATATCTGGTTTCATATTCTAAAATTTTGTAAGGTAGTTTAGGTGGATAATATTCATAAATTACATCATCTTGAAGTTTTAACTTTTTCTTTAAATCATCATTTTCAATAAATATAATATGTGTAGTCTTCGACTTTAACAACGAAATTATTTTGGCATAGTTCTCATCATATTTTATATCAGCTTTAATAGGAATTATTATAATAGAATTTTTAATATCATCTTGAATTAACTTAAAACTGTCTCTTAATGTCTCATAATCATTAACAACATTATAAAACAAAAAGTTATCAAGCTTATTTTTTACTTTTAAAGTATGTTTATCCATTATTATATCATTAATTTTAAAAGCTTCAATAGACATCCCTGATTGTATAGCAACGATGGGGTCATTATTAGTATTTAGTTCGTTTAATCCCATATGGTCGAAAATATAATTTAAACTTTTATTTTTCTTTATTGTATCACCTTCATGTTCTTCAATAGAATATTCTGTATTAGGATAATATGTTCCCATTAAAAGTTTTATTTTATTAATGAGAATTTCTTTTGATTCTGATTGAGTAAGACTATCTTTATTAGAAATAATGTAGAATTTTGGTTTTTGAGCAAAACTTGTAAGAGAATTGATTGCATTTGAATTGGTTTGCGGATTATATATGGGTGAAGAGTAAATTTTATTATTAAATAAATTTGATTTAAACATGTAAATTCCAAAGATTGCTGGGATATAAAGAGATTTTGAAAGAAATTTAAACTTGAGGTTGTTTGCGATAGCTTTTTTTAATGGCTTGTAGTATTTACATTTATTCATGCTAAAATAAATATAATAATAAAAATTATTACAAATAATAATTATTTAAATTTGATTACTATTTATATTTATTAATTTTATTATATGGTTTTAATATTAATGTGTTAATAAATAAGATAAAGTTATTAGATAATTTTTGATTAGAGAATGATTATAAACCTCCTTTATCATTTATTTCATTTTCTCTCACTATTATTCCCTTTTCCTTTTCTTAAAAATTCTAATTCGTTTTTATAATCTTGAAGCGTTTTATTAACAATCACAACAGACATTTTTATATTCTCGATATAAACATCCTTTTCAGATATTATTTTATTAAGATTTTCACACCTTATTTTATATTTATCAGTTTCATTTTTTGATGCCCTTAGCTCATTTTTAAATGCTTCAAACTCTCTATTTTTATTTTCTAAATGTTCTTTTAAACTTTTAAATTCTGTCTTGAATAGACCTAATTCTTTTGTAGAGATCGAAATAAACTTTTCTAAATTATTAAATTCATTATTTTTCGTTTCTAATTTAGATGTCAAATCTTCAATTGAGGTTTGTAGCCTGGAAATCTCATCATTTTTTTCAAAGTTTGTGTTTTTTAGTATTTCTATTGTAATATTCATACTTGCAATTACGTCTTCAAGGTCTTCGCAATTTTTGTTTAAATTATCGTTATGTTGCTTATTAAAGTAAATTTGTTCTGAAAGTTCATAAATAGTTTTGTCTTTTTCATCTGAAAAAATATTGAATAAATTAATTAAGTTGAAATATTAATATTTTTTACTTAATTCTTTGTTCAAAACCATTTTTTCATTTTGTAATAAAGTTATGGCTTTATTTTGATCTTCGATGAATCGTTTTAATTCAGTATCA
>Ga0100379_10002807_pt1 | contig 16240 bp, 10 predicted proteins | sample CryGeymeta201503_FD_80418 | JGI IMG/M metagenome (GOLD analysis project Ga0100379, IMG submission 80418) | Groundwater microbial communities from Crystal Geyser aquifers in Utah, USA - Crystal Geyser metaG 2015-03 | ecosystem: Environmental > Aquatic > Deep subsurface > Groundwater | place...
AATGTCTTGCCCGTATTCATAGTTCATCTCCAGAGGAATCGACCTCTGGACGTTACTTGAACCGGAATATGGGTAAACTGATTTCAAATCGGCACCAAAATATTTGCGCTATAAACCCCGCCGCTATTGAGATTCGTGGCGGGAATGGCTAATTTAACCGGACACTACTGATTGCAGTCATAGCTTTCACAAGCCATCGTCGGCCACAATCAGGCAGCCTGATTCCTAATAAACGTAGCTTCAAAAGCTTTGCATTGTCTGTTCTGCTGCAGACGGTTGGCGAAATCAAAGGCATCGTTCATCTCGAAACGTTGGAATACATCAAGGCCACGATCTAGTAAGATCTTCCAACCATGGTCGGTTGTAATGTGCCGGGCGTGAATGGTGCTTTCCTTATCAAACTCCCAAGTGAACTGGATACCAACGGTGGCGCATGCATCTGTGATGCGTTGGAGGTTTTCTTTCTGCTGATCGCTCTTGAATTCATCCTCGATGGTAATCAGGTGCACTGCAACCTCATCCTCAACCGGCTTGAGTTTGGCCACCGTTTCCATCAGCTCCATGAGATTGCGAACCTGATAGAAAATACGGATGTAGGGATCGGTGATCGTAATCTTCTTGGCACCTTTCAGATAAGGGCCAAATAATCCGTCAAAGGTTAGCCCCCTTTGGTTTTCCTGCCAAACCAGATGTTGATCGCGAAGCTGTGGTTCCGATGGGATCGCTATAGTTTGGGTAGCTGCAACCTCCCCTGCCTCTCGTATAGGTGATGAAGTGGTCGTTGCAGTAGCGTTGGCGTCAGGCATTGGAACTGCTGCCACAACCTTATAGTATGCCCCGGCGTACTCTTCTTCCTCAAGCGTCGTAACTGACTTCAGCTTTCCTGCTTTATCCTCGTAGTCAAATCGAACTTTGGAATATGTAGTGTCGATGCGCAGCAACTGATCCTTCACGCGCTTGCGTCCCTCAATGGCGAACCTTAATATTTCTTCAACTTCTGCCGGTGTTGCTTCGCCATGCGGAAATAGAATTTTCATCAATCCTGAAAATGTCTTGTGAATGCCATCCCGGTCACGAGTGGAGATGTCAGACGATAAGGTGAAGAGCGATTGATAGCGGTCTGAGAAATCATGGCTACGAAGCGAGCGCAGGATCTCTGCAAGATAATCCACTACGAAGCCGTACCCGCTGGAAAACATCTCGCCACGAATGATGTCCACTTCCCAGCCTGGTATGTAGTAATGGATACGGTCTAGGAAAGCTGAGTCGTGAAATTCCTTGGGTAATGGATCAAACAGATCGGAATGCTTGAGCATATACGGAACTGTATGCTCGGTATTACCAACAAATGTCATGGATGCTTCGGCGCCCAGTGTTTCCACTCCGCGTGAGAACGACTTGTTGGCCATGTAGTTCTTCATGATGTCCACCAGCGATTTGTCTACACGCTTCTGCTTACCAGCAAATTCATCAAACGCCACCACATCCCAGTAACCCACCAGCCCCAGTTTGCCCGACGAGTTGTTTACAAACAGTTTGGGTACTGTCACTTCGCCACCGGAAATCAAAATGCCGTGTGGTGAGAATTCAGAATAAATGTGCGATTTGCCTGTGCCTTTTGGCCCCAGCTCGATTAGGTTGTAGTTGCGCTCGCAGAACGGAATCAGACGCACCAGTTGGCAAAGCTTGTTGCGACGGCCAAACATCTGCGGATTAAAACCGATACTCTGAATCAGCAGATCTATCCATTCATCTGTCGTAAACTCACGACGCGCCTTCACATACCCGTCATAGTCAAACTGCGACAACTGAATAGGCTTGATAGAAGCCATGATCCAAGGCGAAGATCCCTTGTCTTCGGAGAATTCGTACTCAACATCGGCAATGCACCAAACTCCACCGACTAATAGCTTGGGGTGTGCTTTGATGGTGGCTGAGTCGATCAGGACTTGTTTGATCCCCAAGTTGGCGAATTCCGCCTCATACACATCGGCCTTGTCATTAAGAGACACGCTAATGCGGTCAATGACCTTGTGTCTGCCCTTCTCTTTGATGGTTGAGCGAATTAACCCAGCCTCATTGCGGTGAACATAGTGCAATCGGAGGATGTCTTTTACCGTCTCAATGCCAGTCTGAATGGTCGCTTCATCATTGGTCGCGCAATACTGCCCAAGCAGATACTCCAACACATACGATGGGACGATTGCGTTGCCCTTTACCGTCTTGACCAGATCCTTACGCACGACCAGACCAGAGAAATGCTGGTTGATCTTGTTATCAAGCTCGCTGTTAATGCTGTTGTCCACGCTCATCCCGTACCTCTCAGAAATCAAAGTCACTCGTAAATGACCGGCGAATCGTGTAACTCAAAGTCTTGTACTCGCGGTAGTGTGAAGTTCCGTCAACCAACTCTTCAAGGCGAAGAATTGCTTGCTGGCCATTGGCCTCATCTGCCTTGCGACTCAGTACAAAACGAACGGGCATTTCACGCTCACGCGGATTCTCAGAAGTCAGATCAAATATAAGTTCATGGCTGTCTGAAATCAGCTCGCCATTCTGCGCATATATTCCACCGCGTAACTTGCGACCTTGGATCTTATCCGTCACCGCCTGCGACTGATACAAAACTACCGCTACCTGCCCAGAGGTAATGGTCTTCCCTGCACCACCGATGAATTCTACTTCCACCCTCGACACATCGCTCTGGCGCTTCTTGTTGATGCGCAGCACCGGAATGACCACCTCTTGCAAGGTTGCACCCCCATGCACAAAGCGGCTTCCGGATCCCTTTTGGCGCAGGCGGTTAATGGACTTGGGAATCTGTACCTCGACCGTACCTTCAAGCCCCAGTTGGACAGGCATAAAAGTCTTGAAGCTGACGCTGCTGCGCATCCCAGTCCCCAGCACAAAACGCCGGTTGCGGTAGTAGATGCCCTCTCCCTCGGGTTCACTGACCATGAAGTCGCTATCTTCCAACGCGCGATTTTGGTAAATGAATCCGTGATCAGCCGTCACCAGCACATTGCTGACATTCGCATTGGCCAGCTTCTTGATGATGCGTATCAGTTCTTGCAGCGTATCTTCGGTTGCCGCAAATACGCGCTCTTCGGTATCCCGCGTATCGCCAGTCTTATCGATCAGATTGTGATAAATGTAGATCACTTCATTGTCACGAACCAGAGCGCGCGACTCATCACGTTCCATCTTCATCAAGTCTTCTGCCTGAATCGCAATGGAGGCTGGCACCACCGACGACAGGATCTTGCTTCGATTGGCGGTGCCCTGAGCACTTTGTCCATCCACCAATGCGACACCCGTCTCATCATTCATCAGCGTCAGCGTCTTGTTGGGAAGCAACGCTGCCATGCCTAACTGCGTGTAGCTAGGCAACATGGCAAGCACAGGTTCCAGCTCCGCTTCAAAGCGATCCTCTTGACGCATCAGGCTTTGCAGTTCCTCGCCAATCTCATAGCGGAAAGCATCAGAAATCACAACGCACACTTTGCCCTTACGCTCTATGTAAGGCTGAACCCACCGGCTAAAGAACTGCCGCTGCAAAGCAATTGGTGGCGCGTCCCATTGTGTCGCTGCATCAACAAACACCTGCCAGTTATTGTTGATCTTAAGCAGAAAGTTGTTGGTGTAAAGGTTTTCCACCTGGGTATTCAGTGTGGAAAGTAAGGATGCCTGCCCGGATTGGCGTGTATGGAAAATGAATTTCCGATACAACTGGTCGAGCTTGAACCAGCTTCGTGCATAGTTCTGCACACCATCCGCCATTGATGTCATCTCCAAGCGCGCACCTTCTAGCGCATGGATAAAGGCTGCTGCATACTCCACCGCACTGTAAAGATCGGCATATTGCGCATACCAGTGGCCTTGGCGGCGCTGGCGTACCGACAAGATGACATCTCCGGCACTCATCGTGTGTGTTGAAACGCCTTGAACAAGATCAGTGACTATCTTGCGGTCGATTAACTCAAAATAGTCCAGCTCTATGAGCTCGCGCAGCTCTCTCTGGTCCACATCCTTCTCGATGCCCAAAGCATCGGCGCATTGTTCAGAAAGCCTCTCAAAGCTCTCTGCATATTGCCGACTATCTTTCCATCGTTTCAGAAACACCAGTGCCTCGGCAGTTAGCTTCGGCGTACCGCTAACGCCCATTGCGTAACATGACTTAAATAACTCTATTGCGAAATCACGTAGACCTGGTGTGGCAGATTCGTATCCGTAAAAGCGCAGCATCTGCTTCCATAAAAAGTCATTCAGTCCGCAGCGCCCTATCAGACGAATCCGCTCTTCACCTCCATCCGCCAACTCGGCAAGCAGCGCCTCTAGGATGACATCAAGCCTTGGTTCCGCCCCTGAACAAACAGCGAGCATCTTCAGGAGTATTATCGATGCTGAATCGTCGCTCTTAAGCATGCGCTTCAATGCATCCTTGCGCTTCGCCGCACCAAAGAACTCAGCATGAGCCTGTACCACTTCGGCAAAGGCCGGGCTCAGTTCCATCTCAGCAAGCCATAACGCCACCTGATCAGTACGAAACTCACCATGCCCCAATTGGACATCAAGCAACCAGTTGTCTAAATCGGGAGGTTGAGGGCCGTCACGAAAAAGTAAGAACTTCTGCTCAGGCAGCTCACGCAGGATGCGGTGCTTGATACCGAACTCGTTGTTGACCAGCTCAATCTTCTCAATGCCGGGGATACTTAGGGCAGTAAAGTCTGCGCGTAACTCGTGCTTGGTGTCATACCAAAAAACAATGCGGTGCTTTTCAAATAGCCGCTGTAAAGCCTGGATGATCCGATCACTCATTCTGTACCCGTTTCATTCTTATTCTTCATCCTTCGCCTCTAGCCCCGGGATCTTCTTCAGAGCATCGCCGAGCTTGATGTAGTTCACCTTTACACCATCATCCAAATCAAGCGACACCTGTCGAGTAGCAAGTGGATAAAGAGTGTTGCGTTCGTAGTCGTCCAGTTCCACAAGAATTCTTTTCAATTCTTCAATATTTTTTAGTGCTTTGGTCTTTTCACTTTGGCTAGCTGAGGTGCTGATACTCATTTGTTCCTGATGGCCACGCTCGCTAACTAGCTTGCTGCGGAAATCACGCAGGTATTGCAGCACAATGCTGGCTGTATCCGGGCGATAACGATGCAGATAGATCAGCGCGTTGAAACTTCCTTTGGGACTACTAAACATCCAGTAGATTGGGCGTTTCTTGTAACGTTTGACGTGGTCACTAAAGAACTCCTTGAGGAAGAAATCGCGAATCGGCAGTGCTTTGCCTTTCTTACCCAACGCTTCCTCAATGAAACATAAATTTTCGTCGTAGTGCTCATCGCCAAAGTTGACATGAAGGAACTCTCGGAAGCGGCCAGTAATGTCGTCACTGAACCAGTCACCATCAAGAATTGGAATCACATTATCTTCGTCTGGCGTGAAACGTGGCTGAGGAATTTGACGTAAATAGTCCGCCAGCGTTTCGCCTTGATTGGCGAGTACCAGTCCAGGTTTGTCGAGGCTATAGCGGCCAAACATGCAACCAACGGCGTAGGAAATGAACTCACGCATGGTGTCTGCACGCAGTAGGTCTTCCAGTTCCTGCTCGGATCTTTGGCCTCCATAACGGTAATGCGGGTTGCAGGTCAGAGTGATTTCATTCAGCGGCACATCTGGCGTCAGCTCATCTGTAAGGCCGTAGGCGTCGATAAAGATGCGATTGTTTTCTTCCTCAAGGCGCTGCATCTCTAAGGTCATATTTTGCCAGTGGGCGAGAAGCATCTGGTAGGCGGCCTTAATCGTTGGTTGACGGTAGTTTGGATTCAGCAGGTCCAATCCACTAAAGTTCCATGAATTTTCAGAGGCATCCCAATCTGAGCGCGCAATCGACAGGACTGCCTCCATCTCCGACTCGACTCTTGCATCTGTTCTAAAAGCTGCTGGCAGTGCACTGAAGTCACCAATCTTGAAATGCATTGTTGGATTCAGTATTGGCGCCATCCAAGACACAAAGCGGTTATTACATGCCGAAATAAGCCGAAGGAACTCGCTTCTTCCTTTTGGAAATGCACTATTTACCGCGGCATCAAAGCAGAAACTATCGTTGTAGTATCTGAACGATGGATTCTTGATGTTTATATCTGACCACGAGACGCTCTCGCGGAAAAAAAAGTCTGTGTTTCGAGGGGTGGACTTCGGTTTTATCGACTTGATCGCTTGCCCGTCGGCCTGCCAGTCAACAATTGTTTCTTGGTTGCCATACCATTTTCTGGTCTCCCCTCCTTTATTGTAAGGAAACCAACGAATACTGGGCACACTCGTATTTGATTGTAATGAGATTGCAGTCCTAGTAAATGACACCTCAGCCCAACGTCTGACAAACCTTTCATTGTCCCCAGTAGTCATGCCGTTGCGAGCGTCAACAAGCTCTCCGAGCTTCGGGTTATTTTCAAACGCACGAAAAACGTCTTTACTTAAAGAATACTGAATGGGACATCCAGGAATATTTGAGAATTGCCGAGGGTTTACACGAAAAATCATCCCACTTCGCTTTTTCTCGAGGAAAACCTCCTGCTTGTTCGAGGCATGAGGCGCGTCGTTCAGATTTACATACTCACTGACTTGCGCTGTGCCTTGCGACTGAAGAACAAAAGCAGCTCCAAGTGCAAATTTTGAGTTGAGTTCTGGAAATGAGTTAAACCCAACCTGCACCAGTGATCTGATCGGGGCATATTGGAGAATTTTTGAGCGAATCGCTTCATAGGAAGATAAAAACATCCAATTCTGAAGTGTGATCATTGCAATAAGCCCGTGTTTCCTTGTCAGCTGGAAGGATCTGTCAATGAACATGGAGAAAAGATCGCCCTTGCTGATTTTGTAATGTGAGGCCGCGAAGCTCTTCAACTCTTGGTTCATCCCGCTGCTACCCATATACGGCGGATTCGCCACCACCACGTGATAGCACTGACTCAAGTAAGCCGCTTGCTTTAGTACGAGCAGAACGTCACGATGCACATGCTCCAACAATAACTGACTGCCTACGCCCTTCGCGGTCAGAACACGAAACAGCTCGGCATAGTCCATTTCCACCGGACGGATCAGAGAGCCGAAGTTGTCAGCCTCCTCAAATTGGGTCAGTAATGTGCGCAAGTTGGCGGTGAATAATTCACGTCCTACTGCTGTCATATAGGCGTCCAGATCGTGGGACTCAATCTTTACAGGTCGTAATACGCAGATATGAGGTTCAATTGATTGTGCACGAACTGCTGAACGGCGACGGAAGAAACGCTTGTCGTATTGCAGCGCCTTCATGGTCAGCGCAAAGGCGGCTAACTCACCAGCACGTTCATCGATCTCAACACCATAGAGGTTGTAGGTGAGAATCTTCTCTGTAATCTCAACGGGAGCCACACCCTCTTCTTCATAGATGGCATAGAGAAGGTCGAATGCGTAGGTAAGCATGTGCCCTGAGCCGCAGGCTGGATCGCAGATTTTGATTTCTTCGGGGCTAGTGATCTTCAGAAAATCAGTTTCTGCATGCTCGGGCCGAATATAGTAATCCATCTTCTCGGCTAGTCTCGAGCTTGGCCGATTGAGCAGCCAGAGACGGCCGAGTGAGTTTTCTACCAGATAGCGCACAATCCAATGTGGCGTGAACAGTTGCGTAGCAGCCGGAATATTTTCAGGTGTAATCTTTTTGTTCTTCTTCAATCCCTCGAAGACGGCGTCTTTCTTCTCTGAGATGTAGAACTGGTAGAGCCATCCGATGACTTCCACATCTTGGCAGGAGTCCGGTGTCATGGCCTCACGGGTGTAAGTGAGAATAGAGTTTCCAGATAGCAGATCGACCGGCATCAACAGTTCTGTGTAGTCAGCGATGCGCTCGAAGAGAAATGGCATTACCGGCTGGTAATAGTTACATACAGCCACTATTAGCATTCGGTAGGCTTCTTGCTGTGGATCTGAGCTTGGTGCCTTGCCGTCCAAGAGCGCCCTCACCTTTTCCTGAATAGCGGCCGGAACCATTTCTTCGTCAATATGGCCCATCTTGGCTTCGGCCAATACCTCCGGCTGAAACTGCCCTTCAAGAGGTGACACAACGCTGATGCGATTAACGCGATTGACGTCCATGTAACGCAGTGCGCAGAAACGGTTAAACCAGATGTAGGCGACACGGTCGATAACCTGGTCGCGACTTGATTCCTTAATCTGCTCTTCAAGCTCTTTAACTGCACTGGGGTTTTCACGACGTGCTGCACTATTGGCTTGTAATACGAGTTGTAGGCGTGCCTCGACCAGCTCCAACAATGTGCGTCGGGCATACTGAGCAAAGCGGCGGAGTTTTGTGGTTTCCATTGTTCTTATATTCCGGTGGGAACAGCAGGTGTAGTGAGAGAGCTCAGGCGGGTCACTGGCCATTTTGGAAAGTTATCATTCCAAGTTTCAATATTAAAGACTTGGCAGTTTTCCAAAAAAGAACGTTGCCAGCGTGCTACGGGCTTACCTTGCGGAGGTAATTTCCTAGCAATCTCGTCCGCCAGATTCACCAGAAATGGGGCTTCCAGAGTAACTAGACTCAAGTAATGAATTGGTTTACCGACCCTATCTTCTGCCCAGCGGTAAACAAACGAATCGATGAATTTACTGGCGAAGGTGCTGCTTAGCGTACCGTCATTAAGATCTGCGTGAAAACTTGCCAATCCCTTGGCTTGGGCCTTTGGATTGCCCGGATCCTTGACCTCGACGAAAACGATGGCCTCTTCAAACTCAACCAAGAAATCAACCCGATGCATGCCAGCAATACCATGGAAATTGGGTAAAGTACTTTTCATTTGATCGAAGACAAATCCACCAACGGCGTTGGTAAAATCAATCTGTAGGTCACTTTCCCTCAGTGTCGTCATTTACCCAAGTTCCCCATCTTGGAACGCACCTGTTCTTTGGTCAGATCATTGAAGGCGTCTGTAATCGCATTTGGAGTAATGGCGAGATAATCATCTGTAGATTCAAGCTGTATTTGACCGTTATCTGTATTCCTGAAGAGGGCATGAAATTTGACGTGATCACCTTTACCCTTATCAGCCAGAAGATCAAACCACTTGAGTAGTACATAGTCATGAGTAGCCAGAATAATCTGCTGCCCGTTGCGCGCGAGCTCTAGGAGCGTTTCCACAAGGAGTCTCATCAGCTTAGGATTCATATTGGTTTCAGGTTCGTCCCAAATTAAAGTGCCTGAGCCGCCAAGATTGAGCTGCTGGTTCTCCAATAAGAGTTGGAGGATGCCAAGTTTTCGGACTCCCTCTGCAGCCATTTGAGCTGAAATAGTTTCATCTTTGATTGGGACAAAGACAGTTTTAGTGCGAGTATTGAGTTGGTGTTGGTCTTTTGCACGCTGCTCTTCAAAGCGACCAGGTTCAAATGTTGTATGGCCAAAATGGCCTAATCTAAATCTACCCTCGATAGTGTTCACTAGTTTTTGATAAACCTGCCCAAAGCGTGGATTCTGGTCAATGGCATCTTCGAGCTTGATCGGCCTTTTGACTGACAGCTTCTCGCACAGATCAAGGTAGGTAGCATCAAAAAGACTATGTAATGTTGGCTTGTCAGACTTGTCACTGGTGATGCCCTTGTATAAAGACAGTACCTCTTTGGTAGGAAGAAATATTGGAGGATTTAGCCCTCCCGACTCATTAGTGAAATGAGTGAGCTTGATCTTCTTAGAGGACGATGTGAATTCAGCACTCAACCGCTGCCCATGACCAAATTCGGCGTTGATTTTCGCATGCTGGCCCCCGGGTGTTCCATTCCTAACTAGCTTCCCCAGTGCATCTCCATTAGGACGAAAGGTCGAACAAAGTTTGTCCGTCAGGTCGCTCTGTTCATTTCCAAGTGCTAGAGCCGCGTTCGCAACGTATGCAGCTTTAAGCAGTTGAGTTTTGCCTGTTCCGTTCTCGCCAATAATCACATTGATCTTGGATGAAAAGTTTATGTTCAGCTCGCCAAACTTGGCGAAATTTTCAAGACCTAGTTTTGAAATCACTTAGCCACCTCAGATTTGCACACGCTTGCCGTCTTTGATTTCTTTAAGCCATGCCTCGCGTAAAGCTTCCAGATAGCGGTTCAGGTCAGCCTCATCAGCCAGCCATGCTTTATCAAATGAAACTGCAATCGAACGCGCAGCAATTACTTGTGGCTGTGTTTCAGGTTTGATTGATGTCCCGGTGGTGGTTGATCCATCAGTCGTGTTTGGTGCAGGTGGTCTCGACAAGTTTTCAAACAGCGTTAGAAGTTGAGGATAATCCTGCTCTTCAAAGCGACGGAGCAGATCTCTGATCATCGCGATACGCTTCTGCCCCTCAATGCCTTGCCTTGCATTTTCAAAAGGCTCAATTAACTTTGCCTGCTTGTCGGCCGTTAGTAATGGGAACTCTGCCATGTTGCGCAAACGTGTTTCCATTTTTTTGATTGCCACAGTCGCTTCATTTGCTTCTCGCTCACGCTGGTCGGCTATTTTCTTCTGCAAGACATCGAGATGGCCTTTAACTTGTTGGAGGTAATTGCCTTTGTAGCCATTCGGATCAATTAACGCTGTCTTGATTTGCGCCGCCTCGTCCCCTTGCACGTAGCTGAAGTTGTCTTCTTGTTCCTGAACCACGCGGCTGGCTTCTTCAAAGATGGCTTTCTGAGGACCATTCATGAATTTGCGCATTGGATCGATCTTCTGTTCCTTGAGATCCAAAAGCACATCAACCTGTTTGGGGAGTTCTGTCAAAAACCAATTGGCGTTCTTAGAAGCGATTTCCTTGAGCGTGGTCAGTGCCGGCGCTAATGAATTAAGGAATGGGAACAGTGCCGCTTGAGCATGAAGCTCTGCCAGCTCGTACTGCAAAGAAGTGAATCTTTCTGCTGTTTCACGCGCTAGCGCCTTTGCTTCGCTTGCCTTTGCAGGACCATCGAAGAATTCTGAATAAAAATCCTTGAGGCCACGAACTTGGGATGCTGTAAATTCCACCTGGGGTTCCAGCACCACGTTGGGGTGACCATGAGTATTGCGCAGAGCGCGTTCCAACGCATCGTCTTCCAGTAGGCTTCCCTCGCTACGCACCTCCAACTTGCCGCGAGCACAGAGCAGCGCAACGTTGCACAGGATGGCACCGTAGTACCAGCCATAGGGCTTACGCTCAAAACGCTCCAGCAGATTCTTCAATGTGGTGCGCACTCCACCTCTGGCATTGCTCTGAATGAATGCCTGCAACTCCTGCTCTGTCTCGGTCAGGCTTGTTGCATCATTTCCCAGAAGCCCTTCTTGCGAATGACGCAGGTAATTGCCGACATCGCCCTCGTTATAGGTCACGCCGCGCAACATGCGCAGATTGGGGTAGCTGTATTCGACAAGCTGGTGGAAACCACGAATGATGCGAGTCTGAGCGTCATCACCTGAGACTTCGACATTTCCGCTATTGATGATTAGTTTGGCTTGGCTAAGCAGTTGCTGAAGTCGACTTTCAATTTCGACCAGTCGTTCACGATTCTGAAAACCTTTATCGTTGAGAATACGCTTTACGACTTCCTGTTGAGCGACCGAGACGTTTTGGCGGATATATTTCTCTGTGCGCTTGTACATGAGCAAATCGCGCACAAGTCTTTCGTCTTCTGGCAATACCACGCGCAGTTCATCTCGCCCCATGCTTTGCATACGCTGCATGGTCTCGTTACCCGCGTTATCACTAAACGGGCTGATGATGTGGATCGCCAGCTCGTATTCGCGTCCCTGAAGACGGTCATCCATCTTGCGCGAGTAAGGGTAGTCCTGGCCATTATCGCAATGGATCTTGCGTTGTTTGATGACGTGGTCGAACACCAGTCTTTCCAATTCGGCAGTGACGTCACTGGATTCCACTTCTGTGTTCTTGATTTCCTGCTCGATATCTTTTTCTTCGTCGGTCAGATACTCATACAGCTCGCCATTTCGCTGTATATATGTCTGCTGTTCGAGCAAGCTAAGGGCCGCCTCGATCTTCTTGCGCAGTGACGGAATGTCTTGGTCAAACCTATCAAGCATCAACACACTCAAATTGCACAAAGTGGGCTTGAACTCTTTGACGTATTTAACGAGGAACAGTGCCTTGAGCAAGCGCACCGCAAATGGATCCCCTAGGTTCTTCTCTGCCTGACGGATTGCACTTTGAATAGCGGTCTTGAGTGAGGTGCGAATACCTTCAAACATGAGGTCGAAGGTTGCCAGTTGCCCGACAGGCTGGTCGGCAATCGCTATAGCGACCTCTCGGAAAACGCCTAGCATGGAACGCTCACCCACAGAGCTGTGCTTCCCCTCAAAACCATTGTGTTGAGAAATACCCTGAATGGCGACCTGGAATAGTGAAAATTGATAAGGTATGAATGGATAGGCGCTGACAAAATGATCAGCGTCTTTGAAGTTGCGGTAGCTCTGCGCCCCATCAGCAAAGTCGAACAGGGTTTTGAAATTGTTTGACTGCTGGGCATAGACTGCTGCAAGTTGCTTCTCGCCAGCAGCATTCTTGAGTAGCAGCCGCTTCTGAATAACTTCAGCCACATCTGCACTGGTAAGCTTCATGCGGCTAGCGAAACGAGCTTGGATCTTGGTGAAGTCATTGCTTTGCTGCTTGCTCATTTCACCAACCACGGCGTTCATGTCTTCCTGAGCGGTGACAATTACCCATGCGCGACCATTGCACTTTGTAGCCAAGCTTTCAGCTATGGTTTGAAGGTTGGTCATGAGCTTGGTGTTATCGGCGATGTACTGCCCTACTTCATCGACAAAGAAGTTTAGGCGGAAGTTAGGGACTTGCCGCTCAAGCCATGCCTTTATTTGGTTTGCGAAGTCCTCGATTGAGACGGCATGGTGGCTACGGTATTTGTCGAGGATGCCTGTTGCTTCAGCTCCATCTCCACCGGTTGCCTTCGCATAGGCTGCAGCGATATTGCGTGTTTCCAGCAATGACTGTTCACGCCCACGCTCCCATGTAAAGCCTGCCACCTTAAGGTACGCATCCTTGAATGCCTGATACTGATTGCGGCTATCGAGATCACGCTCGAACTGGGCGATGTATCCCTGCTTGCCGTAATAACCGCACATTTCGTCGAAGACTTTGACGAACACGGCTAACAAGGCATCAACCTGTGTCTTGCTAATGACGTCTGCTTTCTGGTCGATGTTGAACAGAATGCTTTTGGATGGAATGGCCACCGCACGCTTGATGTCCGCACTCAGAATTTCATTGCCCTTGATCTTGGGTAGGAATATTTCTAGAGCTGAAGCTCCTTCTACCTGACGGTTCTCCAAGACGAGTGCCAACATTTTGAGTAAGTGGGACTTACCAGAACCAAAGAACCTGACACCCAAACACCGTTGGCCCCTTCATATCTGTTATAGGCATTCAGAAAGATATCAAGACGTTTAGAGACCTCATCGGTAAGAACGTATTCCTCTAACTCCCCCTTCAGCCCTGCCTCATCATCGGCCTTGATGACCCCTTCGATGTGGCGATCCACCGGCCTCTGAAATATTGATTTAAGTTCCATATGCGTCTCTTTCACACCTGGTAATCGAAGATATTAAAGGCCCGGTAATATTTATCGTCCTGCAGCCGGTCGAACAGAACGAGCGCCGCACCACTTTCCAGCGAATGCGTATAGCCACCTGGGAAAAACATAACCGTCGGCTTTAACTTGGCAGTTTTCTGGAGGTTGTTAAGGACGTTATGAGATCGTATGTACGGGAAAACCTCACCAACACCGGACAGGAACAGGACATCGAATTCAACCGCATCAAGCCTTCGGCCGATCTCCGGCACCAAGTGCATTTCAGGATCGAGGACGTTTTGCATCAATTCTTTGAGTTTGTCCTTGGAAACGGTGGATTCAACTTCTAGCAGCTGATCCCACAACCCACGCGCTTTGATCATCTCGATGGATAAATCATACAGGTTGATTTCCAGCACTCTGACACCAGTCTGACCAAGCCGATTAACAAGTTGCTTTCGCATCTTGGCCATATCGACGGCTTCGGAAGGCTTGTAGTCGCAGATAAAGAAAGGCACTTCGTTGTTGTTACCTTCCATTTTCAGAAAACGCTGGCTACCAATAGATTGAAGCAAGTGCTCGAAACGCACTGCCATAGGCTGCTGACCTAGGTGGTGGGTCATTTAAGCCACCTGCTGATGTCGGTGTCAGATAACGGAAAAATCGTAAACTCCTCTCGCCCGTGTGCGGACATCAGCGATGCGACTCTAGGTGTGAGCATCGCTGGTTGAATCATATTGTCTGGGGAAATCAAATCGGCATCACGCATCATACGAAACAGGTTCTGACGGAGTTTGTCCTGCGTTAATGGAGTCGTGATGTCCAGCTCTTCATGCCACATTGCCTTGGCATTGAAGAAGGCATCAAAGTCCTTTTTGCTCAGTATCTGGCGCAAGGTAAGAAAGTATTCGCGCAAAACCTCAACCGCGAAGTCACGAATAAACTCATAACGTCTGCAAGCTGCTACCCACAGCAGATAACCGCGCTCGCGAACGGTTCCATCAACAACGCATTGAAGCTCTTGATTAGATAGTTGCTCGAGTCTGCCAATTAGCTCTCTGCCAATCCTGACCGATGCAGAAGCAGTTCTAACCTGTAGGAGGTTTTCTGCGCGAATCTGGTCTCGAGTCAAATCCCAGTCAAGCTTCTTAAGATAGATCTCTGCCGCCATTGCTGATTCCTGTGACAGCAGACCGCCTGTAGTGAATGAAAGTCGGTATCGAGATCCGGTCATATTATTCTTGTACAAATAGCCACTTTTCAGGTACTTCAAAACAACGAACTACAGTTCATCAATCTGGGGTTATTGGATTGTTATAGTGCTTCCCAGCTAAGTTCATTACAACTGCCGTAATGTACTGGATTGTAGGGAATATTCCAACCCAAAACCGTATGCTTAGCTGCCTATATTTCCCTACAGGCGTGACGTAAGGCGCAATACCCCGCAACATGCAAAATTCCACCGCTCGCGCGCTCGAAGTAACACGAGTCAAGCTTGTGTTGGAATAACGGTTCCCCGCATGCGGCGCATAGATTATCGTTTTCGCATCGGCAGGACACTTTCCAAATCTTATCGCTATAAAACGCTGACTCAGGATACAAGCACTCTCCCTTCAAATCTCCGCAGTTTGGGCACTCTGTCAGGCCACGAGGAATGATATTGCCACTCAGTTCACCCAATTCAGTATCTTCTGGTATTGCTTTCCTTACGCAATTATCAGGATCACCAACCAGATACCCGCCGCCCTTAAGTGATGCGCTTGAGAACTCATCAAGAAGTTGGCTTCGCTGGCTCAATTCCTCTTCAAATGAATAGCACCGAGGTAATTTCAATGCGCCGCCTAGGATTGCCCCACCTTTTGGAATGAACGAATTCCATGTTTCGTCACCAGCCCCATCAAACCAAAGACCGCGGTTCCAACTTAACACAAGGCAAGCAGGTAAATGGTTTGCTGCCACCTGATGACGTGCGAGTCCGATTAGGTCTAATTCAGACCAGCCACTTGGATAGAGATTGATGTTGTAGAGCGCGGGAAATACGCGAGTGCTCAGATAAGGAAAGCTACCGAATGTCTTTGAAGCTAACTTCTTCTCACGGAAATGACGGGATGGATTTCTAAAGCTCTCTTTTTTGCATCCATGTGCTGACATGATGACCTCCTTTTTAGCGAATTTGCCAATGTGGCGGGTCCGCCAGTTGGAATAAATTCCCCGATCCGTTTCTCGTAAGAGTGGTGGATCCGCCAAAAAGACAAAACCCGTTGAAGCATTGCGCTAGAACGGGTTCCTCTCCGCTTTAGCAGTTATTTATGAATCGCCCCGCAAGCTGGTGAACAAATCGGCGATGTGAGAATTATGCGCTTTCGATTGTAGCTGTCAAGCAAACACACCTTCAGCATAATCCAAAGTTGCGTACATAGAACTCGGCAGAACATCGATACCTTCAGCAACCCACTCAAAAAGCAAAATCAATGAATTCACACGACCACTCTGCCGCCACTCTCTAGGTACCTTTGGCTCGAAAAACCCTCGAATCTAGGATTCAGGCGGCATTGAAGAAATGATTCGAGAAGATTAAGGGTTTGAATACCATATTGGCGATCAATCAGAATATTCACCCGATCCACATGGTTCCTAATCCACTCGCCCACGTTAGATTCGGAAATACCAA
>Ga0100379_10002811_pt1 | contig 16225 bp, 25 predicted proteins | sample CryGeymeta201503_FD_80418 | JGI IMG/M metagenome (GOLD analysis project Ga0100379, IMG submission 80418) | Groundwater microbial communities from Crystal Geyser aquifers in Utah, USA - Crystal Geyser metaG 2015-03 | ecosystem: Environmental > Aquatic > Deep subsurface > Groundwater | place...
TACAAAAATATTATAATATTTATTATAATAAAAATATATTATAATAATAAAAATGAGTAAAAATAAAAAATTAATGTTATATTAAAATATATTTCACATTTCTTAGCCATTTCCTAACTAAATTCTGTTGGTATCTACCTGTAAAGTCTTCTTTTGTTGATCGTTGATGAAAATTTCTAATATTACAATAATAACTTACTTGTATAATGTCTTAGATAGTAAAAAGATACCTTCAAATATATATTAGCCATCGTAGGATTGAAAGTAAGGAAAGCAACTTTACTAGGCTCAACACAATGTAATTCTTTATGATTTGCCATTAAGCCATAAATTGCTTTTTTGATGACTGATTCCTTTGCAATTACTTCTTCCTTTTTGTTTCTAATGTTTCCAAAGTGGTTTTTTAGCATTTTATATAACACATCATGATAGTAAACAAAATTTTGAGTATCCCTATTTTATATTAATTATTTATATACTTTTTTAATTCCAACAACGATAAATAGTTATTAATGCTGTCGAAATCAAATTTTCCATTATTAGTTAGTTTTTTAGAGAGTTCCCAATCATTCAACGTTGCAAGTTCATACAAGAATTTGTAAAAATTGTTTACTGACATTTTAAATCCTTGATATTCAATCTCAGAGAATTTATTCCATGTTTTAGTAAAAGTTTCGTGAATAGTTTCGAATTTTTCAATTGGATTCTCTCCTTTATTTTGAAACTCGAAATACTCTTGTAGTACAATAAGTAAAAATAGATTAACTAAGACGACAAAACATATAAAGTTGCATAAGATAAAATAGCAGTAAGAAGCATAGTGACCAACTATATCAGGATTAACATCAGCGTATTCTTTCATTACATAGGGCCAACTTTCTCCAGAGTTTCTATAATTAAGTAAAAAGGCAGTATAAAAGGAGTCTAAATTGAATTCTGAGTTAACATTTTGCCAATAATCAGGATAGTCTGCAAAGTTGATTTTTCCATAAATATTTGCTCCAATTATACTAAAAACAACAAGGAATATTACAAATAGTAAGAACATATTTGCAAGTACCTTGATTGACCATAAAATAGTATGTATTAAAGTAGAAATTCCTTTAAAATTCTTAGCTAATTTGATTGATCTAACTATTATATTAAAAATTACCTTGTTACTCTGATCATTCTAAGAATTCTTAAAATTTGGAAAGTTTTCAAAAATTTAACATTGCTCTGATCAGTGCTAGTTGAGTTTCCAATAACAAAGAAAATATCAACAATAGCAGATACAACTATAAAGAAATCAAACCTATTCCAGCCACTAGCAAAATATCCAACATGTCCTAATCCTATTAGTTTTACAATAGCTTCTAGTATAAAAATTCCTGTAGTTGTATTGTTTAAAACACTTGCAACATCATCATAAATTAGTGGGGCTCCTTCGAAGTCGATAGCCAATGCAACTAAATTTAAGAAGGTAAGAGCTAGGATAACATATTCAGTTATCTTATTTATTGCAATATCGTAAAAAAATTTAATAAATTTATTGGTTGGAGTCTTGAGCAGTTCCCATTTAGTTGTTGTTTTTGGTATTTGCACCATAAGATCCATCCACATTTGGCAATGCTTATCATCACTAGTTGTAGTATTTGTTCCTTCTTTTCTTAATGAGTCCAAGAAGCATGAGAACATTATACCCACAAATAAGTTAAGGAAAAAGTAAGAAACTATAATTTCGAATGCAATAAAGTAAAGTCCAAATCCGTTACCAAATTGTCTCTAAAAGGTAAAAAAATTAAAAATTACATATTCTGTCATAACAATTGGATATACATCTTGATTTGCTAAGACATATGAAGTTAGTAATGCATCGGATATATTCATAAATGTAAAGCTTGGATACTGATTCATCTGTCCTCCAAAGTAGTCAATACACTAAAAAATTATAATTAGACTTACATATTGGCTGACTGTTTCTGTATCTTTTATAGATATATTAGCCACTTTTAAATATGAAGTAAAGTTCAATATTGGAAGGGGGTATTCACGATCAGGAACATAGCACGTATTATATTGATCATAAAATAGATTGATTCCTATGATTGACATCATAATTAAGACAATAAAGACTATTCCTAAGATTTTGACAATTGCAGATAAGGAATCAATTAAAGAGCCAATAATTTTCTTCATTTGATCTGTTTTAGATAGTATTCTGAAAGTTCTAAGATTTCTCAGTAGTTTTAAGATATTAAAGAATTCAAGACCGTTTAGTTTCTCTTCATTTACTAGAAAAGCAATTTTATTTCCAACGTCAATAATTGTTACGATCATTACGAAAAAGTCTAACTTATTCCAATTATCTCTTAAGTAAGTTCCTGCATTCATTACAAATCCTAAAGCAATAACTTTCATTGTCATTTCTGTAATATAAATTAAGCTTATCGCCAAATCAAATTGATCTGATATAAAGTTATACTCATCATTTGCCTTAAAATAGGTATCTATAATTTGCTGTGTAGTTGATAATAGTAAAATACAAGTGATAAATATTTCAAATTTACTAGATTTGACAATTCTGTAAAAGAACACTCTTAGTCTATTAGTCTGTTTAAAATAGAATAGTGAATTTTCACACTCATTTCCTTGGTATAAATGTTTTAAATGATCGTATTCCTTTATTAAATGCTGAACTTTGGTAGTTGAATTATCTTCAACCTCATCCTCATCATCAGAATCATCTTGATCAGGATGTTCCTCGTCTGGTACTATTGTTGTCTTATTATCTAAAAATATTATAAGTTTATGTTAAATGAAAATACTTTCTTCAATTTCTTCTTCGATTTCATGAGGAGGTAAATATTTAAGTTTTAATGACATAGGCATTATATTACTTAGGATATCTTTATCACTTTCTAGTTTGTTAAAGTCTTCTTCGAATGATCCAAGCAGAATAGACATGAATAGATTAAATATCAAATAATTTCCCATAAATATCCATATAATTAGATAAGGTATACTCAATAGAGAAATCCTATATTATTAAGATAAAATAATTACGAATATGCATCATATAAAATTTCATTCCAGTTCTGCATTGAAAAGACTTGAAATTCTGTGAAAAAGGCGTTAACGAATGTGTTGTAATTGTAGCTTGCACTTAAGAATGACATTCCGAAGAGAATGAATATTATTAAGAAAATGATAAATAGCAAAACTAGGAAGAAAACTTTAATAATATCTTTCATCATTCCGGTCATTATCTTTTTGTAAACAGTAATCTTGCTTAAGATTTTGAAGACTCTTAGCACTCTAAACAATCTTAAATATGTAAATTCAGTTATTTGATCATATTCTTCCTTTCCATAAACAGAAAAGTCAATCACACACAGGCATACTATAACAAAATCTAACACGTTATTAAAGTCTGAAAAGTAAAGTCCAACTCCTAATCCAATGATCTTCATTACAAATTCTACAATATAAACTGCGTTAAAAAAGAGATTAGTAGAGTCAATCTTAAACCAAGTTTCAGGGTCAAAGTAATTTCCTTCTAATGACATTATTAAAGTATTTGCAATAATCATAGCCAAGATTAAGTTGTTGAATATGTTTGAGGTTACTATATTGTAGAAGAACTTTTTAGTCATTTGGAAAATTCTCACAAACCTAATAAACAATTTTAATTAAATATTATTATTACGCAGTAAGACTCCATATATTGGCTTCTAAGTCTTCTAGCTTTTTTATTAATTTTTCGTAGACATATTTTGTTTCAATTTTTGTATCAACGTTTTCTCCAGACCATTCACAGTATAATTTATTACCAGCTTCGATATCAAAATCTCTTAACTCTTCTATTTGATAACTGACTAGCCTTTTTTTATCTTTCTCCTTGGCTTTTTTAGGTTTAACTTCTTTAACTTCTATATCGAGTAGTTCATCCTCCTTTAAGAATAAAAGATTAATCTTTTTATAATCACACTTTAATAATTTGTCATTTAAAAAATAATTTTCATTTTTTAAACTTGAAATTGATTTTGTTTTAGTAATTGATCTTCCTGATGACATAATTTTATTAACTGAGAATGATACAGCTTTTCTTAAAGCTAGTGGAGCTTCATTTGTGGCTTCAGCTTTTTGTTTTTCATACATTGAATAATCAGTTTCATGTTCACATAATAAATATTTTATTGTCTTATTTGAAAGATTTGTTAAGGATAGTGTGTTATTAATTGTTTTGTATGTAATTTCTGGTTGGTATAACTTAGCATATGAAAGAATATTCTTTTTATTAACTTCGATACTTAAGTCAATTTCTTCTTTGATAGGAATAATATCGTTGTCCTTCCTGTATTTACTAAACTTTTATTAATAAAACTTACTTAAAAACATCACTCTTATTTTGGTGAACGTTAAACTCATCTTTAATCTCATAATCATTATTAATTGTGTTTAAAACGTATTTTGAATATTCATTAAAACTTTTCAACTGAACTTCGAGGTTCTTTCTAATAGAGTCAACAACATCTCCTAAAAAATAATAAATAATAATAAATACTTTTTTCTTTTGATAAAAGTATTCCCCTTAATGAAGTTAAAGCTTGGTATTTTAGATTATTTTTGTCCAAAGACTTAGTCCTTCTTTTTTTTGGATTCTTAATTATCTCTGGCTTGAATTTATTTATAAGCATTATATGTCTATCAATTCTACGATTTTTTAGTAAGTCTTCAACACTTGATCTTAGCTTGCTTTGATTTTCATCCATCATATTAGCTTTTTTCTTGCTTACTTTTTTCCTCATTGGAGAATTTTTTTTCCTGTTGATTAAATTTGGAATCCATTCAGCAGTTGGGACATCTGATCTTAAATCATCAACTCCTCCATTAGGATTTTCGGGACTATTATCTAGTTTCTCTAGGGTATCTAACTCTTTGTTCTGTTCTTCTAATAATAAATTTTCAGTAGTCAAGTATTCATTGAAATTTTCAAGATTTTCTTTGTTAGTATTAGCTTTATTGTTGTCAATATCAAAAGTAGCAGCGTTCTTTTTTACTTGGAAATTCTTAATTGACAACCTTCTTTGTTCTGGAGATTGATAAATGTAATTTCTAGATAAAGGAGTTGGTTCTCTCAACGACTTTAAGTTTAACTTTCTAGGAGATTGAGACTCATTAGGAATATCATCGTAATTAATATTAAATGACATTATATCGTCTTTCTCTTTGTTTAAAACTCTAAAGCAAAACAGGACTTTTCTCTTATAACTCTCTATATCTGCTTGATCATATACATAAGAGGGAAGCTTCATATCTTTTAGTTGTTCTCGTTCAAAATCTTCTTTTTCCTTTGTATTTTGTGATTCTTTTATTTTAACTTCTAACTTTATTATTTCTTCTTCTTCAAGTTTTTTCTTAATAATCTTAGCCTCAGCTGATTTTTCATCAATTTTCTTCAAGAGTAAGAAGATTTCCTTAGGTGATAGCTTATTGAAGTCATTTACATCTTTAACTATAGAGTAAGAAAAAAATTCTTTATTTTCAACAGCTGTTGCTTCTTCAGTATTATCTTCTCCCTTTACTTCGTCTTCTTTTAGTTCCTCTTCTTCTTCCTTATCTTGCTTCTCTAGCTCGAAGTCTTCTATATCATTCTTTAATATGATCAACTCATTGAAGCTTCTTAATTTTGGTTCTCCCTCTTCAGTATCTCTCTCTTCTACTTGAGAGAATGAACTCATAACAACAGCCAAAAACATAGAAATCAGTAAGTAACCTCCCAGTAAAGTAAGCGAGATAAACCAGAGATTAATCATAATTATGTTAATATAAATATCAGATTTAAAGGTTCTTGTTAAATAGTAAAAGACATCAGTCCATCCTTCCATAGTAATTGTAATATAAACTGCCAAAAGTGCTTGAAGAAAGTTGTCAAAACCGATTACGCCATTATTAGGATCAAATGAACTTTTTGAACATATATACGCAGCTCCTATTGAGCTGAAGTCAGAACAGTCATCATTAGTAGTACACATAGTATTGGAATCATTATAGTCATAGAAGTAACCATAGTCTTCATTCATGCATTTGTTAAGAAATAGACCTTTCCACATCTATAAAAAAATTTAAGACATTTATTTTTAATATTATAATATTATTATAATAATTTAATAATATTATTATAATAAATAAAGTAATACTCACCTGCAATCCAATAACAGCATAAATCGTGAAAACAAATAATATAATCATAGTTATATCCTTCATGGATACAAAAGATCTTCCAATTGATAACAGAAGCTTTCTTAAATCAGGGAACATTTTCAAACCCATAAGCGGTCTCAACAGCCTGAACGATCTAATTACATTTATTCCACTTTTTGTATCAGCAGATGAAAAGAGAACTTAGTTTAAATTAAAATTTACCTAAAAAGTAAGAAATCCAACCTCCGACTATAATCACAAAATCAAGAAAATTCCACATATCACGCAAATAACCATTTACATTGAGTATTATTCCAAATGCCATGATCTTAACAGCCATTTCTACAGTATAAATATATAACAGATATTCGTCTGCTATAGAGTAAACAGAATCTGGGTTATCAACAGTAGGGTCATCTGAAATTGCCTTAGCAAGCATAAACAGAGTATTACACAGAATAACCATCATAATAACGAAGACCCAATACTGACTTCTAACCATTGTCTCACATACAAATGATATTATTCTATAGTTATAAAATTTTAATTACTTTGCTTTAGCGTAGAAGAGACTTCGGAGAGCTAAGCATGGTGACTCATCGTAATAGTTTTTTATTTCGTAACTGACCTTCTTCATTGTTAATCCTTCATTGAATGTTAAAATATCTCTGCATTTGCCACTTCGCGAATCATACTTTAGAAAATTGGGCAAAGGAGTAATTTCTCTATTAGCTGTTAAGTTATAGATAAGTCTTTTCTTAAGTATGCTCTTTTCTTTTATGTCTATGTATTCTTCTCCTTTTTTCCTATTCTTTAAAAGTATTTCTCTGTTTTCTTTCTCGAAATCTAACTCTCTATAAGTTATAATTAATATATACTTTATACTATTTGCTCCATTTATTTCTGTTGAAAAATAATCACCTTTTCTTCTATAATACTTATCTTCTAACAACTCATCAAACTCTTCTTTTTCTAAATCCTTCGATACAATTTTGTTTAGTGAAAATTTGGATGGAGTTTCCCTATTTAAGTATTTTATTGGTGGCTTTTTAATATCTGTATCAATGATGTCCTCATTAAAGTCTTGATCATTATCATTTCTTAGTAAATATTCATTCGAAGACTTTCGGGAGAAAAGATCTGTATTTGAATTAAAGTTCTTCTTTTTTTGCCGTCTCACTTTCTGGAATGTAGCAGAACTATCATTAGGAATCATTTTTTTATTTTAATTTTAATAATATAAAAGTTATATAATTTATTAATGCATATAAATGTATTTAATAAACTACAATATTTTAATTTAGTATAAATTCTTAATTCGTAATTATTATAATAAATTATAAATATTAGTTAAATAATATCAATTTCTTCATTATTGTCTGATTGCTCATCAACATTTTCATTATCATTTTGCTTTTCTACAACATCTTGTGTAGATTCTTCTTGATTTTTATTATTTTCTTTTTCTTCTTCTACTTTATTTTTTGCTGTTAATAATTTATTCAAATTCTTTTGATTTAGGAAGCTTTCATTTTTATTCTCGATGCCCATATGACCAAGTTTATCATTATTAAAAACATCATTTTCATCTTTATTCGTTATTGTTTTATTTTTATTTTGCTCAATTAGTGTAAATAAGTTATATAATTTATTTTCTAAATAGTCATCAAGGACTGATAAGCATAATAAATCATTACAAATTTCTATAAGAATAATCACATCTGGAGTTTTATAATTGACATGGTAGTAATTTTTATCTATAGTATCTGTTAACACTTTTATAAAGTCCATTTTAATTATAGAGTTATTGTTTCTAGCTTTAAAATCACATCTCCACTGAGAAATTTTATATAAAATTAATACAGATTTCATTTTTATATCCTTTTCATTGTTTCCTTCGCTACTTTTCTTAAAATATTTATCAAGGACTTGAGGTGCCATTACTTTAAATATATCTAGTTTAGCCCTACATGCCAATTCGATTGGAATAAATCTTGCAATAACCCTTATAATATTATTATTAACCTAATATATTACTTTGAAACTGGTTGTTGTGTTGTTTTTAGCTTATTTACAATATATTTAACAATCGTTGTTATACAAACTATGTCTTTGATATCATTATCTAATTTAATAAATATAATCCCCTAATAAATTTAAAATAAGAATTTGTATTTATTGTATATATTGTATATAATTATAATATGTTTTATTTACATTTGTATTAGTATCAAATTGAAAAAAGTGTTTTTTAGATTTCCTTAGTTGATCTAATTCATTTTCTAAATTATTCTCTAAAGAATTTTTATTATTTTTGTTATGTTTCTTTTCTACATTTTCAATACTTGTTGATTTTTTTTCTGTGTCAGAGATCTTTTGCATTTTGTTTGCTTTTTCGAATTGATCTTTTTCTTCATTTGATTCTAAATTATTTCCTTCATCATCTTTGTTATCTTCTTCTTTATTATCAGTAATTTCTTCTTTGTTATCACAATTATCTTTATCACAATTAACTTTTTCTAATAATTCTTTCTCAAGTTTAAGCTTTAATTGTTCCTCTTCTTCTTTAATCCTTTTAACCTCTAACAATTTTTCTAAATCAGGATACAACTCCTCAAGTGCCTAAAGATTAAAGATTATTTTATCTCATATTATTAATTTTTACAGAATTAAGAATGTTATATGAGTCTCTCACACAAGTTTTCTCAGTACTTTTATCTGTTGTTATAAAAACTCCTTGTAGACCCTCTAAATAATAAATATATTAAATAACAATATAATATTACTACAAAGTTCTTCATTTCGTCTATTGCCTGAATTATTATTTAGAAAGTATTTTTTATTTTTCTTCTTCTTATCCATAATATATTCTAATATGCTATTTATTATATAATATAATTAATATAAAAAATTATTAATATAAATAATATATATACTAGAATATATTAAATATTTATCATTTATAAAAATGTCTAAATCAATTATTACTTCTCTATCTTGGGCTCTTAAGGGGTACGCTTCAGTAAATCCCCAAGAACAAGTTGATGAAAAAAAGAAACTAGAATACGAAAAATTAGATAAAAAAATAAAAAAGTATTTAACAAAATATATAAAGAAATAAAGAAAAGTTAAATTGACAGGAGAGGAAACTATTAAAGAAACTACACAAAAAATTGAAGAACAATTAGAAAATCTTGATATTGATAATCAAATGATGGAAGACGATGATGAGATTAATACTCCAAATTTCTGTTCTGATTTAAAGTCTTATTATACACAGGAGAAAAAAGATGCTGATGAATACATAGACGCAATCGATGATCTATCTGACGAAGACGAAGAAGATTATACAATTCACAAAGACGATAATTTAATTTTATGTACAAGCACAGAAGACGGCGGTTTCAGCACCTTAGAAGTATATATCTTTAACGGTCCTTCAAACAATCTATACGTTCATCACGATATTGTCCTATCAGCTTATCCCTTATGTGTAGAATGGTTACCAAGCTATCAAAACAATAACAGAGCTAACTTTGCTATAGTTGGAACTTTCTTACCAGAAATTGAAATTTGGAATTTAGATATATTAGACGCTATTGATCCTGATGTTGTACTTGGTAATCCAGAAGAAGAGACTATAATAAAAAACATGAAAAGTAAAAAAAATAAATTAAAAAATTCTTCGTCGAACTTCCATACCGATGCAGTAATGGCAATCAATTTAAATCCATTTGATAGGTACAAATTATATTATTAAAATTAGTAATATTTTGGCTTCAGGAGGTGCAGATAGTAAAGTAATAATTTGGGATATTAATGCAGCCAAGCCAATTAGAAATATGAATGAACATAAAGATAAGGTACAAGTAGTAAGATGGAATAAAAAAGAGGATAATATCCTACTTACTTCAAGTTATGACAAAACAGTAAAACTTCACGATTTAAGAATGGAAAAAAGCTCAGTAACAATCAATATTCCATCTGAAATTGAATCTGTTGATTGGAATCCACTTAATCAGTCCCAGTTCTTAAGTATAATATTTTCTTAATACATTACTATAGGCAGCTTCGATAATGGAAAAATAGAACTTTTCGACATAAGAATCTTTAATAGAAGGTACTTAGACTTCCAAGCCCATAAGAAAGCAGTAACAAGCGTTTCGTATTCGAATCAACAAAATGGTCTATTTGCTAGCGCTTCATTAGATTGTACTGTTAAAATATGGGATGGATTCGCATCACCTGTCGATGAAAAAGACACTAATGGTAATAATATGGTTATGCCAAACTTAATTATGGAGAAATTCGTTAAGAATTCAACAGGAGAACTATTCTGTTGCAAGTTTGCTGATGATATTGATTACTCTGTCGCTGTTGGTGGATCCAAAAACTCTTTATTTATTTGGGAGTTAGAAGAAAATATTAATTTCTGTTCTAGATATGGATTAAAATACGAAGAACCTAAAGTAAAATTATTAATTATGTTTATATAATATAATTAATAATTTTAATAGATAAGGAAAAATGATAAAAACGAAAAAATATTTCAAAAAAGGATGATGTCAAATAGAATAAAAATGAAAGAAAAAAAGAAGTTCTCAAAGAAGAAATAGAGAGCAATGCAAATGCAAATGCTAATGATATAAAGAATAAAATTTACATAATAAAGATTATAATTAATATGGAATAATAATGAATAATTAATGTTATAACTTATAATTTTATATTTTTGACGTAATTGAGTTTTATAATACTTTAATAATATAATTATGTCTAAACTGTTAGAATATTTAAAGCGTTTAGAAGAGTTTCTCTACAATAATACATACTTAATTTATATTCTTATAGGATTTTCACTTTATTTTCTATTTATATTTGGTATTATTGGTTTCTTTATGAGTATTTCCTTTCTTAGAACTACTAACGATTGCTGTGAGTACGTCAGTTTGATAAAAATACTATTCTACACTTATTTTGCTTTGTTCATAAATTTCTTAATCTTTTATAAACTTTCTTTGGAATTAATAATAACTCTAAGTGTTGTCGCTATAGCTTTTTCGATTTCTTATGTAACTATCAACTTTTTACTGTGTTTTATTAAATGTTATACGGACTCATTTGGTTTATGGCTTATTCTTTTTTCTCATAGTGTAGTATTTGGATTTTTACTTACTGGAGTCGGAGTATATATTGTTTATAGGATATCTTTCATAATTTATAATAAACATTATGCAAGTAATACAGAATCAAAGAATGAAGAAGACTTAAAAATTAATTAGAATTTTGTTTTTCATTAGAATGTTATTAAAATGTATATTATTAACTAAATTATATAATATTAAATAATATTTGTAATAATATTTGATTTCATGACGTTAATGATTAATAATCTCCTCATTTTAATTTTTATTATTTAAACGTTTTATATAAGTTTAAATATTATCTAATTCAATATAAAATCAGCAATGAGCCAAGGAGACTTTTCAAATAAATACAAAGAAATTGAAATAAAAGAGTTTGGAGAAGAACTTGAAAACTCAATTAACTCTACTCATGAGATAAGAAGGGAGAAAGAGGAAGTAAATAAAGGAGGATTTAACATAAAAGATTATGTGATCATGAATATTCCAATGGATCTATTTTGCTATATACTTATCATAACTTTTAGTATATCTTTCTACGGTGCTTATACAAACATTAACGAATTTCAAGATCCCATAATTGCTCTACGACCAGGCTATACTTTCCCAACAATTTCTGGATTACTACCATCTTTTTTTTATGCTTTTTTACTCATCGCAATATATCTTATTTTACAAAAAGTCTTAATACCAGTAGCTGACTTAGTAATGGAAGAGAATTATAAAAAAGAATGCATTGAAAAACCAGAAATGCTTGCTCTGTACAGATTTAAAATTATAAGCAATTTCTTCAAAATGATGTTTTATACATTTACCTCAGTACTAGGTTTTTACTACCTTAGTAATGAAAAGTTCTTCCCAACATCCTTATTAGGAAAAGGATCTCTCTACTATTTTTACGAACAATACCCAAATAGCTTTTTTCTTCATAAACCAGCCTTTATTGATGTCATATACCACATAAATTTCGGATATGTTTTATTCGATTGCTATTATTTATATACTCAAAAGATGCAATCTGATTTTCTACTAATGCTTTTACATCATATAGCTACAATTTCAATGGTTATCATATCTTGGGTTTCAAACTACACTATGATAGGCTCAGTTATATTTTATTTACATTATGTAGGAGATATGTTCGTCTACTTCGTAAGATTATCTCTTTATATTAAAACCCCTGACAGGCTTAAGGTCAGTTTATCAGTTATTTTAGTATTAGTATTTATCTACACAAGAATATATGTCTTTGGAAGCTTAATTTATATGCTTTTTTCAAATCCATTTAATATGTCTAGGGTTGAAATACTGGGTTTAAGTGCTAATTTTGGTCTATTATTCATTCATTTAGTTTGGATTTCTATGATTATTGCTAAACAAGTTAAGTACTTTATAGGAGGGGAAATTTCAGATATTATTGCACAAAGAAAGAAGAACTAAAGAAGATTGTATAGTCTATTATAAAAATTTTTTAATTAATCTAAGATTTTTAATAAACAAGTAATAATAATTTTATAATTTATATTATATAAAATTATATAAAATTATTTAATATTATAATATTATAAAATTATAATATTATATATATATTCTTATATATAATCATATTGTCATTATTAATCTTAGTAAAATAAATGTATATAATATTTAATAACATAACAGATGTCTATAATAAATGATGCAATAGTTACTCTCTTCATTACTTATTTCCCGCCTTTTTTGTAATTATTATTATATTTGTAATTATAATTGTAGTCATATGCATTAGAATTGTATGAGTTTTCTAAATTATTAAAAAAAATTATTTAAAAAACAAAATTACTTCTACTTCTATTGTAATAATTATCTTGATAAGTATTTGCTCTGTCTCTTTTATAGTATTTATGAGAGTGTTCTTGGAAATGTGATAGGGATTCTTTTCCTGACTTGTCCATTATATCTTCATTGTAATCCTTCTGGAAATTTTCAGGAAAAACAAACTTTTTTAAAAGTTTCATGCTAAAGAAAATGTTTGTCATCTCCTTGAAGTTGTAAGCTTTTTCGATTTCTTTATAAATTATATAAATTAATTGAGTAAAAAGATTATCATTACTTTGGTTAATCATTTTTGAATAGTCTACATCTAAGTTAAGGTTATAATCCTTATTCAATGGAATTTTTTCTTGGTAAGTGGCTACCTCCTGAATAACATCTTGGATTGTACTATCAAACATATCGAATTTATTAAATAATTTTGAGTTTTGGTAACTAGAATGCTTAATTTGGGAATTGTAGTTGTTAAATGGTTTATGTTTGTCAAACTTGTTCCCTGCTCTATAATTGTGGTATACCTCTGCATCGGTGTAACCTCTTTGCTTATTTGGTCTAATATTTTTTAATTTATTGAATTATACACTTTGCTTGTGGAGCTAATTCCTAAATTATCTTTAGAATCATAATATTGGTTATTTTTGTCTGAATCTTTTACAGACTCAACAACTTTTGATGTTTCTTCAACAGTTAGAATTTCAGTCATTTTCACTAAATTAAGTAATTATTTTACAATATCAATTATGTATATTACTGAAAATTTATTTGAATAATAATAATTATATTTTATTAATTAAAAAGAATGGTAATAAACAAAGACAATAACGGTCTATTCTTATGGGACAAAGACTGGCAAATTAGAGAGAGTATCATTAAAAAAGATCCTTATAGATTTATCAAATCTCGAAGAGAAGAAAAAAGATGCTGGAGAAGACCAGAAAGATTTCTATTTGTTTTTGGATTTGCTGGATTATATTCCTATAAGCATTTTAGATACCACAACGAACTAGGTAGAGTTAAAAATATGAAATTCACTGCTATGGCTCTATATTCTTGGTTTCCCCGTTTCGCTGGCATAATCGTTGTTCTTTATCCTTTAAGTTTAATGTTATTTAAAGACACTATTGGACTAAAAACCCATCAAATAGCCAAAATTGAATTACAGAAATTCGATAGAGAGTACTTTAAATATGATGAGTTTGGTTATTGCAAACATAATGCACCAGTATTTAAGGATGAAGACTCTGTTTGGGGTAGAATATATATGAAAAGATTATTTACAAGATACTATCAAACAGCCGGTTGGATTAAAAGAAGAAGAGAAAATAATCCTAGTATTGAAGCTGATGTTCCTCCAAAATATGATCACACTCCAACTGGACCAAGAAAGCAAGACTTTGCAGCAATAGAAAATCAACCACTCAAATGGTTTAAATATACCTTTAATGGATAAACTTGAATATTTAGACTATTCTTATTCAATAATTTAAAGTATAAATTTATTTATGTATTTCTATATATTTCTATATTTTTAAGTTTTTAATATTTATAATTATTAAATTTTATATAAACGTATTATAATATAAACTTAATTATGACTATTAATATAATTAGCAATAATACTACACTTGCAATGAATATTATGGAAAATTTAAGTTTATTTTTCCAAATTTTGTTTTCTTCATTGAAAATTAGTTGTTCTTTTGTTTCATTATATTCTATTTTATATTGTTCATCTGATTCCGTTAATAAATGTTCTGATTTCAAATCAATTTCTGTATTATCTAAGTATTTTTTTGTTTTATCATAAGTTTGACTTGAGGCTTCAGTTATGCTATCTGCCTTACTAAACTCTGCTTTTTTGTAATCTTCTCCTATTTTATTTCCAGTTGTTAAATTGTTTTTAGAAAGTTTATTATTAGATTCTTTATATTCTTTTAAAATTGTTTCTTTTTTATAAATATTATTCTTTAGTTCTTCAAGGAAAATAAAGTCTTTATGTAACTAACAAAATTAAATTAGATTATTTATATTACAATATCCTTATACTTCTTCTTTAATTCGTTTGGAATTAATTTAAATTCTAATTCTAAATTTCTGTATATATTTTCTGCTTCATCATAATTTATTCTTATTGTTTTAGTACATTTGTGTTTGTTTTCAATGATTGTTGAGACTTCAAATTTAATTAATTGTTTTTTAATATTTTCTGTTATTGCTTCATATTTATCTTGAATAAATTTGATTTGATACTCATCATTTTCAGAAGACATTTTATTTATTATAAAAAATTATTGAACGGTAATTAATTTTTATTAATATAAATAAATCATTATTAATAATAACGCTATATAAATATAAGAGTAATTAATAATATTACTACAATTACATTTCTAGAGTTATAATATAAATGGATAATGAAAGTATTAAAAATAAAGAAAAGACTGAATCGGAACAAAATACTGAAAAAAATAAAGACACTGATAATACTGAAGACAATTCTCATATTACTAAACTAAATAATAATGTAATTTTAACTGAAGAGGATCATTCATTTTTAAATCCACTTGAAGAACGAATTGTAAAAGATGAAAATTATAAATTATTAAATGAACATAAAGAAAAGTTTGATAAAATTTTTGAAACAGATGAAGGTAACCGATCTGTTAGAGGAAAAAGCTATACAGTTAATTTAAAAAAGGCAGATCCTGATTACTCTAGCCCAAAATCTGATAAATCCGAACATTCTGGAGAAAATTTAAAAGTTTTTATTAGAGTTCGTCCAGCTATAGAGCGTGAAATCGATCCTGAAATTCCTTTTCGTAGTATAGTACAAATTACTGATAATAAAAACATCTCTCTAATAGAATACTTAGGATCAGAAACTAAAGAATGGAATCGACAACTGCAACTACTTGAAAAACCTAACATGTTCCAATATCATAATTTTAATTTCGATACTGTTTTCGATATGGATTCATCGCAAGAAGATGTCTATGATAAAACTGCTAAACCTGCAATTGACTCATTATTAGAAGGTTATAATTCTACAGTTATTGCCTATGGTCAAACTGGAACAGGAAAAA
>Ga0100379_10002824_pt1 | contig 16190 bp, 23 predicted proteins | sample CryGeymeta201503_FD_80418 | JGI IMG/M metagenome (GOLD analysis project Ga0100379, IMG submission 80418) | Groundwater microbial communities from Crystal Geyser aquifers in Utah, USA - Crystal Geyser metaG 2015-03 | ecosystem: Environmental > Aquatic > Deep subsurface > Groundwater | place...
CCAATCCCCAATATTAATTTTATAATAATTAGTTTTTATGTAATTATATATGATTTTAAAATTAAGTAATCGTATTTAATCATATGTAATCATATTTAATCGTATTATTTTAATTAACTCTAATTAGTTATAGTTATTTCTTTAATATTTTTCTTAATTCATTTATTTTATTATTTATATCATCATTTTTGAACTCTTCTGTATTTTTTTTAACTACATATTTAGGAAATTTAATTATTAAATCATCTAATATTGGCATTTTCTTCTGCTTTAGCTCTTCTTTGGGCTTTAGTAATTTACTCATAACACCACTTATTAAATTATTTATCTTTTCTTTTGTAGTCTAAAGAATTTATGTTTAAAGTTTCTTATGTATTTACCTCATAAATTATATCAAAGTTTTCTTCTTCATTTTGCTTATGGTTTAAATTATTCAAATTATTTAAATTCGATCTGCTATTATATGGTCTATCTAGTTCTATTCTTTCACTATTTAGATCGGCATCTTCTATACTCATAAGTTCATTATTTAAAGTTGAGTTTTCTATTAATTTATTTTCAAATTTCTGAATTTCAATTGGTTTATCTGTCTCTAGCATATGTAATATATCTTAGTAGTAGTTAATAGTTGAAATTATATGAAATAATAATTAAATGTAGTTAACTAAATTATTTACCATCATTTTCTACAGTGTTTGGATATGTAATAAAGTTTGGGATTGAAGGGAGAATTTTGGCAAGTGTAGCTAAATCATTTGAAATTATTGTTATATCATTTACTAAAGATCTAATGTGAATAGATTTAAATTAAGGGTTAGAGTAAAGAAAAATACTCTCTATCTATATTCGAATTTAAAATTGTAATTATTTTATTCCGAACGTGATCAAATTTAGTAATCAATCTTTCAAGTTTTTCTAGTGTTTCCTTTTTAGCTGACATTTAATACATTAATATTAATTTCCAATATTTGTAAGTGATTAATTATACTAAAAAATTTAAGTTAAATTGATTAAAAATATTAAAATACACAAACAAAATATAATATAATAACTAAATAATCTTTAAAATAAGTTTAAATTAAGACTGTCAATTAAACATTTTAATTAATTTATTTATTATTAATGTAAATAATTGTAATTTATATTTTAATGAAACCTCAATCAAATTTAATTAGAAAAAACTCTGTTACAAGAACAATCGAATTTATGAATCAAGAAGCTAAAAAAGTTGAAGCTAAAATATCTAAACAAGGTACTTATTAACATTAATTATCTTATAACTAATATACTGTAGATAATACCTTAAGTGTCAACAATTTATCAATTAATCGACATTCAAATAAGGACTTTGCTACAGCAGGTTTTGATGGTTTAATTAACATATACGATAGTAGCTCTATTAACTTAACTAACTCTCTCAAGGGACACTCTAAGGGTGTTTGGTGTTGTAACTATTCCCATTCAGATAATATTCTTGCCTCGGGATCGAATGATACTAAAGTTATGTTATGGGACACAAAAACATATAAACCAACTCATACTTTAAGTGCACATACTGATGCTGTATTTATAATATATAATATTTAATTTATTTAATTTTGTTTAGATTTACGATGTTAAATTTTCTTCTTCTGGTAAACAATTAGTTTCTTGTAGTAAAGGATTGTTAGCTGTTTGGGATATAAATAACTTAAAACAACCCTTAAAAGTAATAAAAGGTAATATTAAATATTGATCGATTTAAGATGATGAAAATCAATTTGTTTACTCTGTTAGTTTTATTAATAATGATAAAAATTTGGTATGTGGACACTTACAAGGAAATTTAATGATATTTGATGTTGACGATACATCAAAAGTATGGAAAAAAGAGTTAGAACCCGTAAGAGACATTTCTTTAACATTTGATAAAACTAACGCTACATACGCCATCTTCAAACCTAAAACTTACGAAAAAGATAATACATTCTTTTCAAGCCATACCGACGGTAGTATAAGAGGATGGGAATATGTAGATAACGAAGCAATATTAAAAAATATATATCCATGTAAGTTACCTCTTACTTACTAATTAATATTAATCAATTTTTATTATGTAGATTCTTACGAAGCTGTTTCATGTTGTAATATAAGTCCTAATGGTGAGAATATTATTTGCGGAGCTAAAGACCATTCAGCTTTTGCTTTTAATCGAAAAGCAATTAATGTGATTGATTTTTGTTTAATAGGACATAGAGACATTGTTACTGGTATTGATTTTCTTACTAATGATACTGTTTTAAGTACTTCTTATGATCAGACTGTAAAGTATTGGAAATTAGATGGCTATTAAAAGAATATAGTAATATCGATTAAAATATGTTAAGTTTAACTTTTATAATTACATTTTTTACTTTTAAATTATTTTTTATTTGTTATATGTAATTTGTTATTAATGTTTAATAAATAACTTTATAAGAAAAATTCTTTTATTAGTTAATTTAATATTAGTGTATATTTAATTATAATAATAAGTATGGGTTGTGTACAAGAAAAAAGAGAACCAATCAAGGCAATTAGATATGATCAAAAAGAAATTCCACAACATATAGTAACAACAACAAAGGTAATTAAGCCAGATCCTTCCAAAGACAAGATAATTGATATTACTGACAATCCAACCATTATAAAAACAAATACTGAAAAAATAACTATTAACACAGGGAAGTACGTAAATGATTCTGGAAGACTAGAAGAACACTATAAAGTATTAAATAAATTAGGACAAGGTACTTTTGGCTCTGTTTATAGAGTTGTCCATACAAAAACCGATTTAATACGAGCAATGAAGATGATTAAGAAAAATGCAATAAATTTGCAGGACGATGATAGAATGTTCTTAAAAGAAATTCAAATTTTAATACAAATTGATCATCCAAATATTATAAAAATATATGAATACTTCCAAGATGAAACATATTTTTATGTCATAACGGAATTTGTATCCGGAGGAGAGTTATATGATACTATTTCAAAATGGAAAAACTTTAATGAAGATAAAGCAGCTTATATAATGCGACAATTATTATCGGCAGTTAATTATCTCCATTCTCATAATATAGTTCATAGAGATTTAAAACCTGAAAATATGATGGTTGAAAAGAATAGTACTAAGACAAAAGAAGAAAAGTTAAGGGATAAAAATGAAAAAAATGCAGAAATTATCAATATAAAACTTATTGATTTTGGTACTTGCAACTACTTTGATGGAAAAACTAAACTGACATTGAAGGTCGGAACTCCGTATTATATAGCTCCAGAGGTACTAAGAAGATCATACACGGAAAAGTGTGATTTATGGTCTTGTGGTGTAATTCTTTATATTTTACTTTGTGGCTATCCGCCGTTCTCTGGAGACTCAACGGAAGAAATTATAGAAGCTGTTATGAGCGGAAAATATACTATGGACGGCCCAGAGTGGAAAAAGGTTAGCTCTTCAGCGAAGGATCTTGTAAATAAACTGTTAGATTTTAAACCTGACAAACGTCTATCAGCACAAGAGGCTATTAATCATACCTGGATACAAGAAAAACACGAAGCAATAGGTTTAAAAGATATAGTCGAAGAAAGCGTTTGGAAAAACGTTTTAGAAAATATTAAAAACTTCAATGCAAAAGAGAAACTCCAACAAGCCACAATTGCTTTCATTGTTCATTTCCAATTTGCTTCCCAAGAGAATAAAGAACTTAAAAAAATATTCAAAAAACTTGACTTGAACGGAGACGGAAGACTTACTTACAAAGAACTTAAGGACGGATTTAGTAAACTAGACCCTAATGAACGTATTTCAGGTATTACAGAAGCAGATTTAAATAGAATAATTGAAGATGTTGACCAAGATATGAACGGTTTTATTGAATATGAAGAATTCTTAAGAGTTACTGTAAATAAAAGGAATATTATAAGCGAAAATAATTTAAGATTAGCCTTTGATAAGTTCGATGAGAATAAAGATGGAAAGCTCTCTCCTGATGAAATTAAAAAAGTATTAGGATCTGCAGATAATGATTATATTAAAGAAATAATTTCAAAAATCGATGATAATAAAGATGGTCATATAAATTTTGAAGAGTTTAGCATAATGATGAAAAGTATTTTAGTTGAGCATGATGATGATAAAAAAGTGAAGAATAATTATAATAATCCTACTAAGACAGTTTTAGATTTTACAAATATTGATAAAAATATTGATGAAAAAGAAGGAAAGAAGTCCCAGATAACGGAGACTACTAAACAAACTCAAGGAATTGAAGAAAAAATTTTAATTGACTTTGATAAGGATAACATCAATGATATTAAATCTGTCAAATAGGAGAAGATCAATTTATATTTTTACAGTGACTTATTTTACTATAATATAATTATAATTTTTATGTTTATATAATAGATTATATTCTATAAAAATATTTTATATATTAAATTAAGAAATAATATTTAATAATATAATCATAATTAATTTAAAATCAAAAATTAAATTATATAATCTAATTTAATCTAATCCTATCCATTTTTCTTAATAACAACAGCATTTCTGATTGTTTGGTTCTTCCTGAAAAAGTTAATGACTATTTCAAGATATTCAACCCATTTATTGACTTCTTCTTCTGTTTCAAATTCAATATTTAAGGCACGAACCCCATCAGTTGTAGTAGGCCCAATAATAGTTAAGCATTTTTTAGGGTCAGGAACTAAAAAGTTAATTATAAAATAATACTTGAACGGAAGAATCCCGAAGACTTTTTGAATGCATCAGTTCCGTGTCCTTTTACTATTTGTTTTATATGAATAGTCTCAAGAGTATATTTTGGCTTAGGTGGTAAGTTCTTCTTTGGCTTTTTAGCAGAAATTTTCATAAGATCTGATGACATAGAAAGATGAAGTGGCTTAACGTCTCCTTTTTCATTAATCCTAAAGACGAAATTAAGCATTAATATTAAGAAAAATATAGTTATAATTATCTATATTGTAAATTACATTGTAAGAATCTTTCCATTGATTAGGAAGTTTTTAACCTCTTGCTTAATTACGTTTGTTGACTTCATCTCTAGTATGTTAATGTCTTCAACTTTTTCTAGTAACTTTGCCTGGTGAGAATTTATATTGAATATAAGAGTTCTACCTTCGTATTCTATTTTTTTGTCTAAGAATGAGGAAGAATCGATAATCTTGTTAATAAGATCAGTAACGTTGAGGGTTAACATCATCTTTTTGTAATCATCACTACCTTCTATAATATTTCCCAAAATGTTGAAGCAATCATAAATAATATTCACATTAGTCGAAGAGTTTCTTAGAATTTCTAGGATTGTATCAAGACCTTTGTGAGCAATGAAGGGTTCTACACATTGTTTGTGTCGTGTTAGATTGTAAATGAGTTTCTAAATAAGTTAGTTAGTAAGTTATTAATTAGTAATTTAGTTAATGATGAAATTAGTTATATTATTATAATATAATATCTTACCAATAAGAAAATTAAATGAGTATTCTCTAAAGTCGAATCTTGAATGATATTATCCATTAGGATTTCTGATACTATCTTAGCATTATTAGGATCATGAGCAATAATAGATGATAATTCATAGCAAATAACTTTAATGGGCTCTTTTTTAGAAGGTTCAATTTGAGTATTGTCAATGCTGGATTTTACATAGTCCATCAGTCCGTTGTTAACTAGCATATATGAATAAATTGGATTTTTAGCAAATAATGAAAATGTTCTATAACAGTAAAATTGAATCTCAGCACTTGCAGAATGATTTTTAAGAATATTAAAGAAGACTAACATGTTGTCTTCGAATATGTCATCTATTAAAGTTGGATTTGTAGTAAGAACTTCATATGTAATTTTCATTGCCATTAAGATAAGTGGTGCATACCAATCTTGAATTTTCATTGATTCTGATATAATCTGGAATAACTTTTCTTTAGCTGCTTTTTCTTTCATTAGTTTTATTAAACTACCTGCAATTTTGTTGACGTTAATTAAAATATCTGAATTGGAGTAATATTTTTTCTGTACGTTTATTAACATTTGAAGTACTTGCTCGAAGTTAAGAGACTTTAAGTTATTTCCAATTTCTTTATAAACATAGTTGGATAGTAAATGAAGTGAGTATTTGATAATATGTGGTTCGTTTAATTTTTTGTCGAGAACATTAAAAAGAATAATTGAGAATTTAGTATCAGCAATAAACTGAATTGCTTTATCAACAACAGTTAATGAGTCGAGGCACACTATACAATTGAGAGGAATTTGATTATTGTCAGAATCAGAGTATTTCTCCAATATCATTAATGTAGCAGCAATCTGACCTGTTTTACAGAACTTCTCAATACTTTCAAGATTATTAATTAGTAAATTTCCATATAGATTTGTTACGTTTTCAATAAGTGGAACATTATTAATAATTGAAGGAATAATATTCTTAATTTTGGTTAATAGTCCAGTATCTAAAGTATCTCTACAGAATCCGACGTTATTTATTGTAATTTTGCCTAAGCAGAAAAGCATTGAGTTTAAAAACTCAGTATCTTTAATGAACTTATCGAAATCTGAACTTATTATTTTAACAAGATTTAAAGCCTTCATTTGGTCAATTATTTGAGGAGAGTATATTAATCCACCGATTAGAAGTAATTTACTCATTACTGTTGATGTTTTGTCTTTGATATTAAGGCATTTATTCAATATTTCCATAATGTCTTTAACTATTGCACTATAATCTTTTCCAGATTGAAGGTAGTTTACAATGGCTTGGAGAATAGCAGAAAGAATATCTAGATTGTTTGTCATTTTTGCAATTCTAAGTAATTTATCAAGACCAATTTTATTATAAAGATAATTGAAGCCATCTTTACTTTTGCAAAGATTAGAAAAGATAGAGTTAGAAAATCCGAAAATGTGCTTAACGTCTGAGTTTTGGTTAATTTCTTCAGGATTATCATATAGTCTAACAACTTCGTCAATAACATTATCGCAGATCGAAGAAGTCAATAACAAAGCTATACCAGAATCATTAGTTGTACAATTTTTTGTTATTTCTAAGGAGTCTAAATAATATCTAATATGTAAATTTCTATCAGGGTATAATGTTTCCATAAACTTACTTAATCCCATTCCAATAATCGATTTATAATTATCAGGGTTCATGCTAAGAACTTTAATATTCCCTAGCAATTCTGTAATTAATAAATTCTTTTCTGTTAATATCTTTTCATCAGTTTCGCTTACTAATTCACGATAAAGTTTAATAAGTAATGCTAATATTTGATCAATTTTTAAACCAATTTCTGGATTGTCTCTACTTGATAAGGCACTTTTAACTTTGTTTTCTTTTGCCTCTTTTTCTTCAGCTTCAAATAGGTTGGCTGCCTTTGTTTTAGATTTTGTTTCCATTTTAGCTAGTTGAACAGTTGAAGTACGTATTAAATTACTGTCATCTTGTTGTTGACCGTTCATATTGCCGCTTTGAGTCATTTTATTCATATCATCTTCAAAACATTTATTAATGTATGCTGATATTACCTTTACATCCTTTTTGTCTTTTTCTAAACTTTCTAATGCCATCTTTTCTTTGTTCATACTATTAAGTAAATCACGTACATTTTTAAGCTTATTACCAAATTCTTCATCATTGTTAAAGTTATTAACTACAGCGTCTATATCATTACTAGTGATAATATTTTTGTCATTAAGAGTTTTTGAGTTATCTGTTAATATTTGAACAAATGCATCAATCTCACAAGCTACTATTTTTCTGTCGATAGGATCTTGTAAATTTAATTTATTTTCTTTTAGATTATTGTTAAGCTTCTTCAAAATATCAGGACTCTTTTCGATTAAAGCATAGTTATTAGAGTTTCCTGCTGTTAGATTACTTAATATTTGGGCAATAAGTCCTCTGATATTTTTATCATCTGCTTTTTCGTTATAAATCTTGTTAAGATTAGGAAGTAAAGTAGGTGAATTCAACACACTTTTAGCAATTATTGGATTTGTAATCAAGTTTTTTATTATTGAAAGATCTTTTGCTATAAAGTTATCAGAAAGATCTTTATTATCTTCAAGGTCACTTTCTACCATTCTTAGTAGTTTCTCTGAGATATCAGAGCCTCCTTCTATATTTTTTGAAAATAAGACTAGAATATTTCTTAAGATTTCATTGTCTTTTGTTTCAGGATTTGATAAAGCTGCTTTTATTTTGTTTAAAAATGAGTTAACAAGTTCGTTATTTCCGGCAATAGTTCTAGAATCATCGGTTTCTAGAAGTTTCTCTAATATTTCCCAGAAGGGTTTGGACTTTTCAAAAGGAAGCTCCTCATTAAGAGTAATACTACCGCACTAAAAGTTAATTAATTTTATTTTATTATTTGATTTTACTTACAATATTAGCAAGCCTTTTCAATGTTGAGGACTTAATATTTTTTTCTTTATTGCAAGCTAAATAAATCTTAACAATATCTTTAATTAAGACTATAGCCTCTTCTAGTTTCTCTGATATTTTAGCGTCATCAGTTTTAAGTAATTCGTTATAGTATTCAAACACCTCAAATGATCTTAAGTAAATATTTTGTAAGAAGAATACGTAATTTTCCTTTTCAAGTAACTCTGGGACTTTTCCTACTTTAGCATACATTTTATTAAAGTGATTTAACAAAGTTTGAATAAAAATATAGTTTTCTGGAATATAAAACTTAAGCGCACTTGCAAGAATAAAGTCATCAACATCATCAACAGTTATTTTTGTTTCAATTATATTTTTGTTCGCTAACTAAATGATTAAATTAGTTAATTATTATTTTATAATATTTACCTGATCAAAGTAAGTTTGGAATATCTTTAAGGCTGCTATAACTGCTCCTGGGGACTTTAAAATATTCTTTAAATTCATTGCTAAATAAGCGATAAAGTAACAAAATGTCTTTTGTGCATCTTCTGGAAGTTTTGTTAAGGAAGTATCTTCACTTTCACAAACTAAGGCCTCGAAACATAGGAAACGCATTAGATTTTCATTATCATTTATGTAATTTTTATAAGTATCATCAGCCTTTGAGCTATCAGAAATACAAGTTTGAATTATCTCTAATGGTTTTAGGTCGTCATCTTGGCATACTTTTTGCCATACGGGAATACTTAAATTTCTTAAATCTTCATCGTATAAGAAGTGAGCAATATGAGATAGGATAATTTGAGATAAGTTTTTTCTAGCTTCTGCTTCTAAAGTGTATTTTCCTTCTATGTTTTTGAAAATCTTCATGCCTTTGGAGAACAGATAATTATTTGGATAGTTTTTACTAAATAAATTAAGATGTTATTATATATTAAATAATTAAACTTACTCTAAAAGTGAGACAATGTCATTTATAACTCTGATATCAGGGCAAACCTTCTTAACCTTTACTACTTGATTAATTATTTTGAAACAGTAGACAACATTAGGATTCTTATTTTCAACCTCGTCCTTAGTTCTATTAGCCATATCTACATTAAAGCTAAATGTTTCTCTTGTTGCATAATATAAAACATCTGTTTTCTCTTCACTACCATCATCTAACTCAGTTTTAATAATATTATGAATAAGATCTAATCCTCCAGCATTTAAAAATTTATCAAGCTGTTTCTCATCCTTAATTAAAGAATAAATAAATTTAAGCCCGTTTAGTTTAGCATTATTTGCTGCTTCGTCGGTAAGCTTAGAGTTTCCTTTAAGTTCTTCCATGACATTAGCAAGTCCTCCCTTATCAATAATTAATTGGCATAAGGTTTTGTTCTTCATACATAGAGATGAGAGTAGATTGTTAACTTCTTTTGTTACTTCAGCATCATCTACATAATTTTCGGCATTATCGAATAATGCGTTAATTAATGATTCATCAAGTAATTTTTCAACTACTTCGGAATAGGCTTTATCATCATTCACAAATTTGTTAAGAGTTTTTAAAGCAGCCAAATAAAGTTCTCTATAGAATGGCTTCCCTTTTATAATCTTTAAGCAACTTTCAATTATATCCTAAAATTATTTATTAATATTATTAAAAATAATTATATCTTGCCTTTAAATCTGCTAAATCACCTGATTTTTCAAATATCTTCTTCTTAATATTTAACTCATTAATAAGAAGTTTCTCGTTTGTATCATCTTCTTTCTTTTCATGAATATGGGCATCAAATAAAATTCCAACATTTTTAATAAACTCTTTATCGGCTAATAGCTCAGCTTTTTCTGGCTTAGGAGTAAACACATTGATTTTCTCGAGGTTATTAAGTAAAGGAATAGAATTTTCAGCTATTTTATCTGATTTTATTATTTCATCTATTTCTTGGGCGTTATTCAAAATCATCTTATTGATAATATCTTCATGTCCTGGAAGTTTATTAAGCTCGTTGATTATAACTCTAGTTGAGTTTTGTATATCGCTATTATTAATAAATTTAGATCTAATATCAACGATCTTTTCAAGAATGTCTTGCTTTGATACCATCTCTACGTTTTCTGTTGAAGATTGACAGATAACTTTTATTAATTGTAGAGACTTTTCACATAATTTAACGTTAGAAGAACCTTCAATAAGTTGCATTAATAATCTAGGGCATCCTGCCTTTACTAGATAGTTACAACATTCTGCCTTTTTCTTGGTTAAGAATAAGAAAGTATCAATAACTAATTAAAGTAAATAAGTTATAAGTTATAAATTTATAGATATTTAATTGTTTTTATTAATTATCTTTTAATTTTCTTACTGTTTTCACATAGTCTATCATCGTCTAAACTTCTTCTTAGTAAGTTCATCAAGGTATTACATAGTTTTTCAATAACTGAGTCTTCGAACTTTACATTTTCGAATTTTTTCTCTTGGAAAACACTTAGTAAAGAGTTAGTCTTTTTCTCATTAAGAGCAGAAGAGTTCAAAGTTTTTTCATTGTCAAGTATGAAATTTGAAGAATCTTTAATATAAAGAACCAAATCATTTAAGTTATCAGCATCTGAGTATTTTTCGAATACTTCAAGGATTGTCTTTTCCACTTCTTTAAAAGTGCCTAAAATTGGTAATTTTTCCGATTCTCCTTGTGCTGTTTCTATAGTTTTCTTACAGTTATCTCCAAATTGTTTTAGCATTCCTAACTCCATTTTAATTCGATTTTTGGCTAGATTACATATTTCATCAAATTTGTTATTCTTTTCGTTATTTTTATCACGTTTAAATCCTTCAATAAAAGCAATGTCTTTTTTAAGCAATTGTTTTAATGCTTCTAGGTTTTCAGGAGCCATCAGGAGGTTTTTAAATTTGTTAGTTTTTAGTAAACAATACATATTTAATATGCTAGTTTCTAAGTTTCTTAAGGTTTCTCCAGAGGTTAAAGCTGATGGGCTGAAAGAGTTAGCGCAGTCTTTAAACTAATAATAATATTAATTTATTTATATATACCTGACTAATGTATTTCTTAACGTCATTTTCATCTAATAATTTTTCTAAAATCTTTGGTCCCTGAATGTTAATTTTATTTTCAACTCTTGCATCATGTTCTTGGTTCTTTTTTGAATCTACCTTTCCCCAACCACTTCCAAGATTTACTACTCTTAACACATTTGATTTATTAAAGATATGTCCAGTCAATACTGATATAACAGGTCCAATGTATTTATCACTTTCTTTATTCTCTTTCATTTGTTCAAGGAAACCTGGACTACTTACTTTCAAATCCAGAATTTGTAAGCAATGATAATTCTAAAAATATTATTATATATTATCTTACAGGACTTCTTAATTTAGGCTTATTACCCATGAAATCTAAAATGGCTTGATAAACACATTCAGTTATATTATCATTTATTAACGACTTATCAGTTCTCAAAATATTTTTTAATACTTTTAATACCTACAAATAAATAATTATAAGTAATAAATAATTATTACATTATCTAGAGTTTTTGCAACTTCAGATACATTCACAATGTCTTTAATATAATCAATAAGACTAACTAATTTTTTTCTAATATCTGGATCACTTGATTTATTGGCTATTTGGATCATTCTTGATGAGGCATTATTATACTTTTCATCTTGTTTGAAGTATTTGTTATTTTCATTAATCTAAATTAATTAATAATTGATATAAATAAAGAAAATTAAGTACTATATCTATAATTTCTCCAATAGGATTTTCAATTTTATGAGTTTGTTCATATACATCAGTGTAAGATGAGTAAAAGTCTTTAAATACTGTCATGAAAGACTCAAGTTGATCTAAGTCATCACCACAAACTTGCATAATTCTTTTTACAGAATTCCATACAGTTGATATACTTTTATTAACAGCCTTTAGGAAATTTATATCTGCAAATAGGTCAGGATTTAACGGTTGAAGTCGATTAAATACTGTCATAAAGCATTTATTTAGGATAACGTATGTCTTAATATACTCTGGGGTTTTGTCTGATAAGGAAATATTCATTATTTCTTGGAATAGGCCTTGAAGAAGTTTCATATTTTCTGGAAGTAGAAGAAGTTTTCCTAGCTCGTCGACTATCATAAGATTTGAAATTAACATCATAGATTTGTTTGCCTCTTGTACTATATAATTATGAAAATTAAGTATATGAATAATATTTAAATTACAGTCAGAGTAGTCTTTCTTCTCATATATTTTTCTGAGTTTTTCTATTTCGAATAGCATATCCTCTTTAGTAGCGATTTTCGAATAAATTTTCGATCCCATTTGTAGGACTTTATCATCATTTTCGAAGTGATCTAGGATTTTACTTATATGATCAATCGCTCCATTTTTCTTTAACTCTTCCTTTCCTAAATCAGACTTTGATAGGTTGTCTACAATTGAAAATCCCGTTACTACGGCTTTTACATCTTTATGAAGAGCAGCAATTGAAATATTTTTAAGTAAATTTGGAATTAGTTTCTTGTCTAATAGAAATTCTCTTCCAATCTTTAAATCTAAAAGATAAATGATAAATATATTGTTTATTACTTGAGATTTTTTTAATCGTATCAAAGTTGATATTTATAATTTCAATATCATCAGCGTAAAGATCATTTATTAATTTAACTGCCTCTATAAGTCCGGCATCAATTAATTTTTGAGTTAGTTGAGGAATTTGTACTAAGCCATTAAGAACTTTGACAAAATTCTAATAGATATATTTAATTATTATTTATGAATATTAATTATTAATACCTTTGCAGCTGGTCCTGGTTGAAGAGATAATAAGATTTCAATTACAGCTTCGTGACCATTAGCTTCTACAAAGTATTTAGCTAATTCTTGATCGACTATATCATTTATACCAATTAGCTTATATATAATTATTCCTGTTTTCTAATAGGTTAAATGGTGTTGATTGTTATAAATATTTATATTTACCTCAACAATTTCATCATTTGTTAGATTCATCATTGTACATAGTTTAAGCACACCAATACCATCAACTAAATGTTATTATAATATATACATCTGATGATAATCTTAGCATTTAGCCTTATTTCTCTGTTTGGTGGGGTTAAATAACTATCCAGACTATTGAGTCCATAAACTAAAAGTTTGATAAACTTTGGGTTATTTTTTAATGTTGTAACAGCATTTAAAATTTGATCTTCTTTCTTTTTCATCTGCTCATTCTTTTGAGCTATAATTATTAAGATATTTGAAAAGAATTTATTAAATACCTTGAATTTTGCTTATAGGTTTTTTATCAGCTATCATATTTTAATAATTATAAGTTATTATAAATTAATAATTTTATATTGTAAGATTTTATAATATTAAATTATTCTCTTTGTAATTTATATATTGTATTGTTAAATCAATATGAATAACTTTGCAATAATTTTTTAATTATTTTAATAAGAAATATAGTTTTAGATTCATTATATCTTTAATATCTTTAATTTATTATTTATAATAGTATTTAATAATATGTTTAGTTAAACTTTATTTCAAATAACATGAGTTAGTTATTATTTTTCTCCTAATAACATTTTTCTAAACAGTTCTTCTTCATTTTCTTTATTCTTTACAGGAATAATGGTTCCTCCTGTTAAAAAGCTTGATAAAATATTCGGGAAATTCTTAAAACTTTCCATTTTACAATGACTAATGAAACGATTTAATAGCTAATTAATTAATAAATAAATATAGTAAATATAGTTTTTGTATTTACTGTTTTAAAAGGATAAAATTTGTCCTTCTTGTTGAAAACTCTAAACTTTACTCTTGAATTTCTCAAGTACTAATAAATTAATAATTAATAATTTAGATTTGGTTTAATATTAAATATTAATTAATTACTCCCCAGCTAGAATTTAATGAATAGACAAAACTTAATATCATTTCAATATCATTTATTTTAACTTGTTTATAGTAAACTGGGTATTCCGCTTCTTCTTGATTATGTATATTTTCCTTTTCTTTGTCCTTTTCTTTATCCTTTTCTTCTTTTTTCATATCTTTTCTACTTTGATATTTGGACGAGCTCAATAAAAGATTTTTATAATCTTCTTCAGTTTCATTTTTTGCATTATTATTACTACTAAAGAAAAAGTCATATAGAAACTCACAATTATCCTTCGATACATTAATAATAAGAGGCAAAACAGAAATTTCAAAATAGTCAACAACATACCAATTAGCCTTTGTTCCAACTAAATTTTTAATTTTTGATAATTTTTAACAATGAAATTAACAATATTTACTTGATATGTAACTATCCTTCTTCCTGAATACAAGTAAATTCAATCTATCTTCGTATTCTCCTTTAATATTTTTAGTTTCATTAATTGATGATAACATTATAGTATTTTTTTCATTTTCCAAATCTTTTATTAAAATATTTTTAATATTGAAGTAAAGATCTAGGCTTTTGTCAGTAAAGACAAAATGTTCTCCATAAAAGCCGTATAAATTAAGCATGATCATATCCATATTACCCTAATAATTATATTGTTAAAATTACTTTTTTAAGTGTAAGTGTAACATCATTTAAAGTAAAACGAATTTCCTTTTGAGTCTTCTTTGATTGGGACAAATTAAGGTTTTTACGAATTCCATTTTTGATATCGTCGTATTTAAGCATAGCTAAATCTATTTCTCTGTTATCCTATAATATATAATTTGTTAAGATAAAGTAAATAGTAAATAAAGTAAAATTACTATATTATGTTTCTCTTCTGCGTATGAATATCCTCTGCCAAATATAAATTCTTCAATAATGTTGAAGCAGTTTGAAAAGTAAATACTTTCGAAGTTAGCTTGTATTTTATCAACCTAATTATAATATTGTTAAGTATTGTTAAATATTATTAAATATTTACTTCGATATTTAACTTTGTAAACACTTCTACAATTTTTAAAGTATTATTATTTTTAAACGCTTGTGTTAATAAAAACTTGATTTCTGGTGTTACTATCATCTTGTAAAACAACTCTTCTTCACTAAAAATATTAGAAATGTTATATTATATTATTGTAATATAAAAACAATAAATTCTTACAAATAATATTCACTCTCATTACTATTTCCTATCCAGTATACTGAATTTGTTTCAAAATTTGGGGGGACATAAAAATTCATATAATTAACATTAACATCAATAGTTATATCTTTTGAGTTTTCGTTCAAACATATCTTGCTAATTGTTACTTTACAATTCTTCCTTGTTGTAAGTAAAATTTTCGATTTGGTAAGCTCGTTTTGAACACATATTTGGGGATTAACTAACTCAAACTTGAAGTTAAATCTTCCAAAATCTATTACAGCTATTTGTTCATTATTTTCTTCGTCGTTTTCTTTATCCTTTTTATTTAAAACAATTTTATCAACAATTAACATAAAGTCATCAATAATAATTTTGTGTAAGACATCCATATTAAACTTATTCCATGTTAATTTTAGATCGTTAGCTAAGATATAAATATCTTCTTCTTTATGTATTACAGATGATGTTTCTCGCTTAAAGCTAACTTCGAATATTTTAATCAATGTGTGTTTATTATTAAATATTAAATCTTCATATTGTATTTCATCTGGGGGTGAATTATCTGATTGATATTTTGAATTTTTACTTGTTGATACAAAATTATTATTAACAGGATCTTGTTTCAATTTATTAATTTTATATTCTTTATCTTGATCAAAATC
>Ga0100379_10002864_pt1 | contig 16051 bp, 15 predicted proteins | sample CryGeymeta201503_FD_80418 | JGI IMG/M metagenome (GOLD analysis project Ga0100379, IMG submission 80418) | Groundwater microbial communities from Crystal Geyser aquifers in Utah, USA - Crystal Geyser metaG 2015-03 | ecosystem: Environmental > Aquatic > Deep subsurface > Groundwater | place...
GCTCGAGGAGCGAGATGTGGCAATGTGTAGCCATGATATCTCCACCTCCTTTCTGTGTATTTAAGCTCAATTTGTTAATGGGCTATTTTACCGAAGGTGGTGCATTTCGTTTTAGAACCGAGGAGTAACCCTTCACGATTGACCAACACAGGCACGATTTAACACCTTCCGTCATTGCGAACCGTGTACTCACGGTGTGGCAATCTCACTCCACTGTCATTGCGAGTTTCGGTATTCCGAACCGGGGTTCGCTGATACCCGAAGGGGTAAATCCCCGATAGTGAGATTAAATAAAAGGTTGGGTATACCCTTAATGGCGGAGATTGCTTCAGCTTGAGTACAAGATTCGCAATGACGATATTCAACGATATCGATAATAAATAGTTGCTATATTTAATCCATGTCCAACAAAGAAAACGATCGTAACCTGGAAATTAAGACCACGGAAGGATATTTGCCCGTCGTCAACCCTGAAGTCTTTGAAACAAAAAACGGACTAGTATATCTCCAGTCTCCCGGCGTTGCCGTTATTTCTGTTCCGGCTGTAGATTTACGAGGTTTGCAAGGCTTTCTTGATGGCTTTCCTGAAGAGTTGGGTTTCAGCAGTTTTTTGAAAGACCCCACTCCTCTGCCTTCTGCCGAAACACTCTGTAAGTTTGCCGGTCAGCTTTGTTACGAAAGTTTTGGTCCCAATCGCACGGTCAACGAATACGCCTCTAAATATTTCGAAAACATTATGGAGTCCGGTCATGGATCTGTTCTCGAACACGCCAATGTCACCATGCTCTGGTGGGGCATCTCCAGAAGCCTAACCCATGAGCTAGTTCGCCATCGAGCTGGTTTTGGCTTCTCCCAAGTATCACAAAGATATGTCGGTGGCAAAACCTTAAGATTTGTTGAAAGACCGGAATACGCGGGTGACCATTATCTTCATAAATTATTTGAAGATAGGATAGACCGAACTCAGCAGGAATACGAAGTCATGACAGATTATTTGGTAGCCAAACAAAAAGGTGGTACCGAAATTCTTAGTGCCGAACATAAAACAGATCTTCGGAAAAAAGTCCGGCAAGCGGCCAGATCGCTTTTACCAAACGAAACCGAAGCACCGGTAGTGGTCACCGCCAATGTTCGGGCCTGGCGCCACTTCCTGAACATGAGAGGCAGTGAGCATGCCGAAACGGAGATAAGGCGGGCTGCCTTCGAAAGTTATCGCTGTCTCTCTCGGATAGCTCCGCTTCTCATTGGAGACTTTAAGGTTGTCCATCTCCCCGATGGTACACACGGACTTTCTACCACTTTCCCCAAGGTCTAATAATCTTGTTCGGTATATAGTAAAAGTATGGATACATCTTCCACCGTTTCCTGGTACCAAACTTTACAAAAACCCTCCTGGGCTCCGCCTTCGTGGTTATTTGGTCCCGTCTGGACCGTCCTCTATATTCTCATTGCGATTTCATTTGTCACTGTTTTCTACAGAGTTTATCAGAAAAAGCTCAAGTCTGGTTTTGCCGTTCCTTTTATCCTGAATTTAATTTTTAATTTTTCCGAAGTCTTTTTGTGTCACGATGTCTATGTTCGCTGTCAGATCTATCTATAATAGAGCTTGTATGAAAATCACAGTTCAAGTGAAACCAAAGAAGAAAAAGGCTTATGTCAAAAAAGCTGACGTTGATTATTACATTGTTTCTGTTACCGAGCCCCCGATCGACGGTCGTGCCAACGGCGCCGTTGTCAAGGCTCTTGCTCATTATTTTCGTGTATCGCCTTCAGAAATCATTTTGGCCTCCGGCCACACTGCCAAAATGAAAACTTTCCTAATTCCCGACGAGTTGAAAGATTTTGAAGTTCTTCCTAAACAAAAAGATCTCTTTACCTAAACGGCCCTCGTAATTTCTCGGGTAAAATCTCCGCTATCTTGGACATCGCCTCGACGGCTGCCAGGTCCGGTTCGGTTACAGAAATATTAAACGGCGTACCCACCTCCACCCGAACTATCTCCTTGTCTTTCCAGATAGCCATTGGTACGGTGGGGATTCCCATATTTTTCTTACCGCCATGGTTCTTCCGGACAGAAAATCCTTTCTATTTTCCGATGTCGGCACTGATATTATATTTTTCGAATACAATCGGTGAAATCGTTCCAGTAGCAACACCGAACCAGGCAGAGCCGTTTTTTCGTTATAGTTTTTTGTCGTCATGGGAATCTCCGAACCCATCACCAATTTAACTTGCTGGCCATTATTGTCATAGATACGGACAAAAAGTTCCAACATAGCCGGCAAGAGAATCTCCATGTTCGGATGGTTAAAAACGATAACCGCTCCTCCCTCACGGGGTATATTTTCCAAACCAGAAAAACTCACCATACTATCCGACTCCAACTCTGTTCTTAGCCTTCTCGCGTCCTCAACCATACTTCTTCCTTCCTCACCCTTTACCATTCCTGCAACCAACTCACCCATTAACCCCGCTCGATAAAATGAAGCGGCAATCCGTGGTAGTCTTTTTAGTTCTGGTGACAAAGGCATAGGATTTTGTAGTCATATAATACCAAAAAACCGGGTGCTCATGACACCCGGAATAGTTTACTTACGGAAACTCAACCTCGACTCGAGCAAGCTCCAAATCTTTATTCCAAACATATTTGATCTCCTCTTGATTTAAACGTACCGACCCAGCTCACTACTCATGAGATAGCTTTGTTTGGCCGGCTAAAACTCCAAGAGGGGGCGAAAAACCGAAAGAGCCTCCACTTGGAGGCTTAAACAGTAAACAAAGTTTGCTTTATGCCTCCGTCAGGGTATCAAAATCGACGCCCATTTCCTGGGTGACCGGTTTTGAAGCAATAAGGCACAAATTTCTAAACATAAAGGAATTATACCACACTATAAGTTAACTCTGATCTTGGGGTAAAATAATCTCATGGAAGTTCGCCTCGAAAAATCATGGAAAAACTTACTTAAAGATGAGTTTGCCAAACCATACTTCAAAGGTCTGGCCGAATTTGTCCGCCACGAGTACCAATCAGACACCGTTTATCCACCTCCCAAATTTATCTTTAACGCTCTCGATAGTTTGCCCGTGGATCAAGTTAAGGTCATCATACTTGGTCAAGATCCGTATCATGGTCCGGGCCAGGCACACGGATTTTCCTTCTCCGTTCCTAATGGCATCAAAGCACCACCATCCTTAATAAACATCTATAAAGAAATCGAAACTGATCTAGGGCACCCATATCACGCTTCGGGCAATCTTGATCGCTGGGTCAAACAAGGAGTGCTCCTTCTCAATGCCACCCTTACGGTCCGGGCCAATCAGGCCGGGTCTCATCAAAATAAAGGTTGGGAAACTTTTACTGACGCTATCATTCATGGGTTAGCCAACCAAAAAGACCATTTGGTCTTTATTCTCTGGGGCAACTATGCCCAGAAAAAAGGATCTTTTATTGACACAGACAAGCACTTGATTCTCAAGTCTCCCCACCCCTCACCCTTTTCAGCTCACTCAGGGTTTTTTGGCAGCAGGCCATTTTCTCAAGCCAATCAATATTTGATTGAACAAGGCCTGATTCCTATCGAATGGTAGTTAGTTTACTTGTAGTAGCTTTTTACTTGGAAAAGCAAATAAAGCGAGATCAATGAGCTCACGATCAAGCCAAAGAAGTTGAATGTGACCAGCGAATATACTGCGTTTACGAGCACTGAGTAAAAAACATAATTCCAGCCCATCTTTGATCTCTTAAAAAGTCCGGGTATGGCTAGAATCATTAGAACCATTCCAACCATAAGAAAAACCGTTGCCAAGGAAAAGCCATAGCCTGCTCTGCCCATCATATAACCACCATATGGTGTCCCATACAGTGTCGCACTAAACCCAAATATTGCAAATAAGGCGGGTAAAGAAAAAATAGCTCCGACCAACTCAAACCATGGCGCTATACTCACCAAGATATCCTTAACACTTTTCGGTAGTGCCGGTGCCTTCTTCACCAAGTACAAATCTAAAGTCTTCATCAAGCCGTCCATATTGTTTGAATAATTACTAACTATTATTTATTCTAACAGTTTCAAAAGAAAGTGGTGGCGATGTGGTAATTAGTAGTACTATCGAGTGATACCATCTAAGAATATTAAAGATAAAAAGTTTGCAGGGCAAATGGAGTAATCATTGCCAAGACGGTTTTACCCCTTTTATAAACGATAAGGAGTCTATCTGCCTGGTGCAAAATAAAGGACTAAAGCCATCTAAAATAACTTCCCGGAAAACTGACCAGCCCTCCCCCAAAACGTCTCTTAAATTCCGTGAAGCCTAACCATCTTTTTTGTGGCCAGCGTTCATCGAATATTCCTTCCAGGTCGAAAAATTTGATACCACTGGACTTCGCCCTTAGGATTTCTTCCCACACCAATTTATAATGTGCTCCGGAAATACGCCCCTGATTGCTTGTCCATGTCTGGTAATAATTAGCACAGTCGGCACTGTAAATAATTAATAAACCAGAGTGATAAATATTGCCGGTTCTACTTACCACCAATCTGGCTTGACCCTTAAATCTTTTGATCAGACTACAGAGTTCCTTTTCTTTCATGGTCCAGACTTTGCTATTTTTTTTCCATAATTCAAAAAATCGTTTTTGGACGCATTCCTCAATCAAAATATCCTTATTCTTTTTTACTTGCCTTCTGGCATTTTCCGACAGATTATTCCAAAGTACCAATTCACTTTTGGTTAAATCCACGATGAAAGTATTTGTCGCCAAATATGGAAACCGGCTCAGTTTGTACCCTGCCATCTTGAATCCCAGTTTGTCTTGGACTCTGATTGGTTCGATAATCGAAGAAACTACCTTAAAATTCCTTTTTATTTTCTTTAACTTAGTCCAGTTTGGATCATATCGTGACCGCTGTAATTTCATCATCGTCATACCAAAGAGACCCAAAGGAATAATAAAGGCATTCATTTTGTGTTTTTTGTCCTCAGAAGGTACCGAAACTACTTTCCATTCTTTATCTCTTAAATAACCTGCCCACCCCTCTGTCTGTCGGATGTCTTCCATTATTTTCTCAATTTTGCCAGTAACTTTAAGACTATCCATCTGAGTTTGTCCACAAGAATATAGATCTTATAAAGTGTTCTATTCACCACTAAATCATATGTACCCACAAACTCGGTTAACTCGCCCCCATACCCTTGTTTGAACCGGTGAAAACCATACCAGGGATCACTTCGATCTGGCTCTGGCCCCATACTTCCCCACATATCAAACATTTTGCAACCATGTTTCTTTCCCAATTTGATGGTCTCCCACATCATCAAATTGCTCGCCATTACTTCTTTGTTTTGGTTGCTCGAGGCCCCATATGGATAATACAAAACATCGTTTAACTCAAACAACACCCAAGTAGTCAGGGTTTTTCCTTCATAAATCGCTTTCAATAAATGACCGCCACCATTCACAATCATGGTCTGCCACATTTTCCGATGATAGCTTTTACCGTGGGCAAAAAATTTTTGTCTTTTTGTCGTTTCTTCAGTCAGCTTCCAATATTCTTCAAATGCTTCTTCGGAATTATCTTCGACAATTTTTACCCCTTTTTTCTCTGCCAGACGGACATTGTATCTCGTCTTTTGATTCATGTTTTTCAAGATCTCCTCTTCACTCTTGGAGATGTCTAGCTGAAAAGTATATTTGGTGAATAAAGGTTTACCGGCTCTAAAATCAAAAATTCCCGCCAATTCCCTTACTTGCTTCTGACTGGCTTCAATATCTTTTTCGTTAGGTTCAAACTTCACCATTATCGCTCCCTTTTTGCCTGCTTCTTTATTGATTCCTTTCATCGCCTCTGCATCAGGGATGGCTGATTTTGGACAGTACCCAATATATCTCTTTATTTTGGGAATTTTGTGCCAAGTAATCTGGTAAACTTCCCGAATCTTTTTTTCATCTGCCTGAACCAATCTCAAAACTTCCACCCCGGCTTGTTTACGGAACTCTCCCCAGGCCCAGGATTGCAGAGGATGTCTAGCCAATTTATCGAAAATTATTCTGTCTTTTTCTACAGCTTCTCTGATCACTCTCTTATTCTACCTTTAAAACTGACCATTACCAATTATCAATATCCGCAAAGTCGTCTTTGGCAGCTTCCTCAATTTCCCAGTCTTGAACAATTATTCTTTTCTTCTCCCCGAACTCATCCACCCCGTCATTTAGTTTGTCATTCCGGGCTTGACCCGGCCGTTGGTACCCGAAGGGGTGAATCCATCCCCCGTTTTGATTCCTTGCCTGCCCGCCCAAACTGCGTAGCTGTTGGCGGGAGTTCTTGATTCCTTGCGTTCTTTGGATGTACTCCTCCGGTATTTCCGCCAAAAATCTTGAGGGAATAGATGTATGACGACCTCCATAGGTTAGTCTGGATCTGGCAAAAGACAGTGTCAGGTTCTCCTTCGCCCTCGTCATGGCGACGTACATCAATCTTCTTTCTTCTTCCACTTCTTCCCTGCCTCCTTCGAAGATCGATCGGGAATGAGGGAACAGACCTTCTTCCAAACCCACGACAAATACCTGGAGAAACTCGAGACCCTTGGCGGCATGTACCGTCATTAAAGTGATTTTGGCGTTCGATTTTATTTGTTTTATCTCCGCTTCAGACAAGGCCGCACTTTCCAGAAACTGCGACACCGTCTCAAATTCACTGGCTACAGCCAACAGTTCATTGATGTTTTCGATGCGTGCCGCATCATCTTCATCTCTTTCATCAAACTTATCCAGATAATTTGTCACATTCATGATGTCCTCCAACAGCACACTGGGATGTCCGAGGTTCTCCCCTTTGTCGGACATTTTTTGGAGCCATTCGTCAAAAGCCCACGCTTTTCTTTTACCAATTTTTTCTATTCTCGTTCGGCTAATCTCTTCTTTGGGATTATTTAGTAGACGCAAATAGGCAATTAGATCTTTTACCTCTGCCCGGTTATAAAATCGGAGTCCGCCAATCAGCTTGTAGGGGATATCCCTTCTCAATAACTCGTCTTCAAAGGTTCGGGATTGGGCGTTTGTTCGATAAAGTATCGCCACCTCCTCATCTCTGTCAGCGATTTTTTTAGCGCTGTTTACCACGTATTTTGCCTCTTCTCGTTCATCCAGCGCTTCAAATAGACTCACCTTGTTCCCGATTTCTCGTTCGGCTGACAGTTTAAGTGTCGGATGGCTTACATTGTTACTCACCACACTGTAAGCAGCATCCAGGATGTATTGAGTGCTACGATAGTTCTTAGGTAGGCCCACGGTCGTGAGTTCAGGGTAGCTTTCTTCAAAAAGTCTCAGGTTTCGGTAATCTGCCCCTCTGAAGGAATATATTGCCTGTGAGGCATCTCCAACAGCCATAATATTTTTCTTCTCCCCGGCCAGCAATTTAGTTAGTTCAAACTGGGCTTTATTCGTGTCCTGATATTCATCTACCAATATCCATTCAAGATTTTGATTCACTTCGTTTCTTATCCTGTCAATTTTGAGTAATTCGACCGCCTTCACCAGCAGATCGTCAAAATCTACAGCATTATTTCGGGAAAGTTTTTCTTGATATGCTCGCCATACTTTGGATAGTTGGCGGAAGAAATAATCTTTGGCTTTTTGTTCTGCCATCTTTTCCGACACCAAGTCGTTCTTCATCTTGCCGATAAGAGCCAGAAACATCCCGGGTTTGTTCTGTTTTGGGTCAATAGAAAGCGACTTCAATACTTCTTTCATGGCCGACTCGGAATCGTCACTATCAAAGATGATGAAATTCTGATTGACCATCACGTTCAAGCCATAATTTCTTAACAATTTGGCACACAAAGTGTGGAATGTTCCGGAAAAACCCAACTCGATTTTTCCCGCCCCCATCTTTTTGATTCTCTCTTTCATCTCCCCTGCCGCTTTATTGGTGAAGGTCAGAAGAGCAATTTTGTCTGGCCTAATGCCCCTTTCCCTTATCAGCCAAGCTGCCCGGTGGGTAAGTACTCTCGTTTTTCCCGAACCGGCACCGGCCATGACCAAAATTGGTCCCTTTTTGTGAGTCACCGCCTCCAGCTGTTCTTTGTTTAATTCATTTTCTTCCACTCAAACATTTTATGCTATTCCTCGTCATTGCGAAGCACGACCTTCTGATACAAAGGAGTGCTGTGGCTCGCTGATACCCGAAGGGGTAAATCTCCGCCACTGAGTATTTATAAACAGTCTTTGTCTCTCTCTAATATCGGGGATTGCCGCGTCACTCCGTTCCTCGCAATGACAAGCGTTGCGTATATAATCATCATAGTGAAATACGTCATCGGCAACTGGAAAAGCAACCAAAATATCACCGAGTCGCTGATATGGTTAGATGGTATTTCCGCTTTGCGTCCTAAATTCTCTCCCGACCTTACAGTCATCCTTTGCCTCCCTTTTACGGACATCGCCGCCTTCAATCAACGTTTGTCAGATATCGGTCTATCAATCATCACCGGCTCCCAAAATGTTTCTCATCTTCCTCCCGGCAAGCACACTGGTGAGATTACCGCCAACATGCTTTGCGAACTGGTGAGCTACTGTATCGTCGGCCACTCCGAAAGGCGCCGTGACTTCAAGGAGACCTCTGAAGTTGTAGCCCAAAAGACCCGTTTGCTTCTTGAAAACTCCATCATTCCTATCGTTTGTCTGGATCTGCCATACTTGGACGAACAGATTAAGGCCTTGTTCAATCTTGATATCGATGTTTCCCGCTGTTTCTTCGTTTACGAACCCATCTCTGCTATCGGAACAGGAAAACCAGTCGACCCTGTTGACGCCAATCATGTTGCCAGTCAGATTGCTTTCCTGACAGATAATTCCGCCCCGATACTTTATGGCGGTTCAATCTCCCAGGATAATGCATCCTCCTTTGTAACTCAAAGCAAAATAGATGGAGTCTTCGTGGGCACCGACAGTTTGGAGCCGACCCTTTTTGCGGGCATTATCAATAGCCTTTCATAAATCAAGATGAAACTTCGCCATGTGCGCCCCGTGCGCTTAGTTATTAAATTATTTTCCTTGACTCAAAATCATTTATGGCTGTTTTTTTTCAGTCTTATTCTCGCTCTATTTTCAATCTTAGGTGTTGTTGGATATCGTTTTCTTGTCAGGCACAATGTTAATCCTCAGGAGCTCTTAAGTTTCTTCGGTTCACCTCTAGAAAGCTTGAATAGCACCAACGGCATTACGAATTTTCTAATTTTGGGGATTAGGGGAGAGGGCGGGGACTCGCCCAATCTCTCTGATACCATCATGGTCGTCTCCTACGATCATACCCAAAAGACCCCCTCGATAATCAGTATTCCTAGAGATCTTTGGGTTCCATCGCTTAAAGCAAAAATAAATACCGCATACCATTATGGTGAAGAAGCCAGTCCTGGGGCTGGTATCAAATTAGCCCAAGCGGCTATCCTAGAAGACTTGGGTTTACCAATAAATTACACTGCTGTTATCAATTTCACTCTTTTTGAGCAGGCTATAGATCTCGTCGGTGGTGTTGACGTAAATGTTATCCCCGGATTTACCGATACGGAGTTTCCCATTCCTGGTCGAGAAAAGGCTCTACCCAGATCTTCTCGGTACGAATCCATTTCTTTCCCTCAGGGGCTAAACCATTTTAATGGGACCACGGCCCTTAAATTTGTCCGTTCTCGTCACGCTGAGGGCGAAGAAGGAACCGATTTTTCTCGTTCTCGTCGGCAACCGCTAGTTATTTCGTCTCTCAGACAAAAAATACTCACTCCCTCCTTTCTTCTTGATCAAAAAAAAGTCGACAACCTCTTGGATATTATCGGTGCCAATCTCATCACCAATATTCCCTCAAAACTATACCCGACACTCGCCAAACTGGCTCTCGATTCTAAAGATAGTCCTGTCAAATCCGTTCCCTTGTCTATCACCCCCGACGAAAATGGGGTCACCATCCTTTACAATCCTCCCAAATTCAAATTTGGCGGAAAATGGGTTCTTATACCCAAGGACAACAATTGGAATGCTCTGAAACAATACCTCAAAAACCACCTCAATATATCCAAATAATCCTTATGACGCCTTATTTCACTTTAATTAAATACGTATTGCCACTTTCAAAAACCTTTTTACCCAGGGAAAGTAATCCAATGTCGTTTATTTGATATATACCCCGCTCATCATCCCCCACTACAATCCACCCTACGTTGTACTTTTTAAGTAGCTCCGCGGTTTTCTTTGAGTCACGGCTCTCATAAATTTCTCTTACATCAGTTTCTCTCAGAGAGACGGATTCATAGCCTCCTCTCCAGAGCCATTCGTGTACTCTCCAGCCTTCAATCGTAGGGACCCCAGAAAACACCGAGACTGCATTGAAATTAGTGTAACTATCTCCCACCGCCTCCACCATATTTTTTCTATCAAAGTTTTTTCTTAAATAATTTATCATCCCGTATCTTGCCGGCATCACTCCTTCGAGCCATTTTTCTCCATCGAGCCCCTTATATGTCTTAAAGTTAGCGTAAAAATTTGGAAAGGCCACTGTTGGAAATATCATAGTTCCGACAAAAATAGTTCCTAATACTATGATCGACGGCCATCTCCACCACCAGAAGAGTCTTCTTTCTCTGTCAAACAATTTACCCAATGTCCCCCCCATCATTATCCCGATCATAATTGAAGCCTGATAGGTCAGCTTAAACATCGTGTTGGCTCTTGGATGGTCTGGATAAATGTCTTTGGCGTAGATCAATTCGGGGATCACGAGCAAAAAAATAATGCAGATTGCCAAGCTCCACATTGGCAATTTTTGTTTCCCTTTCTCCGAAAGTATTCCTACGAGACAAGTGATGACACCCCCTGCCCATAACACCGCCAATTGCCACAAAGGTGATCTTTCTTGCACTATTTTAATTCCGCTGGAAATGGTTTGGAAATTGACAAACCAAGGGAGAGCCGTCAATACCATAAAGAGCAATATTATCCCAGCAGTTTTTATAAGAAGAATTAAATCCTTTGGCTTTCTGATTGCCATCATTAGTCCGGCGATAACCATGAGCAGTCCGTAGACTGCCACATCCCAGGTATTGGTCATCATCATCACTCCAACGAGAATTCCCATCACTATTTCAAATAGTATTTCGCTGGATTCTAACCAAAGCAGAAATACTAATAAGAAGGTTAGGACGATTGGTAAATCAATTAAATGACCATGGAGATCGGCCACCACAAAACTATATCCTGGAAACTCATGAATCGTATTGTGGATGAATCTGGTAGCGTCAGCATACCAATAATTGGACAAACCTTTGTGACTGATTAAATACCAGATAGTGTGTGTGTTGCCCGCCATTACCGTGGCAAAAGCACCGGCCAGACCCCCGATCGTTCCCGCTATGTGCCTTTTGGCACCACTAAGAAAGTACGAAATTGAAAAAGCAATCGAAAGTGATAGTCCGGCGATAAAAGATAAAACCAAATTGTAACCGACCGAGGCTGACGTACCGAAGTACCTAATTACGGTACTGCTCCAAAAATGCCCAAAAGAATAATAGTTGATTGCTTTTCCCGCCTGCCACATGTCACCGGCAGGGAGAGTCGGCGATAACAAGTAACGGTTAACAAAGCCAAAATCCATAAATTTCTCTAAGGAATCGATTTCCGGCAAGAAACTTCTGATCAGAGCTATACCCACCAAACCCACCAAGAAAAGATATTCTTCGATAATCACAATCTTTAAGGTTTCTTTAGAAATGATGATGCTTCTCAGACCATCTTTATAAACTAACCATAAGTTAAAAAATATCAAGATTAAGGTAGTAACCCAAAGTCCTAAGTTCGTATTCATCGCTAGACCAAGGTTAGAAACTTCCCAAATAATGAGAGACGCCATTAAAGTCGTTACCAAACGGGACAGGGGATATCCCACATCCGGCAGTTTGTTAAATAATTTTTTCGTTAACGGAAAGCTAATGATCTGCAACAACAAACTGATAAGGTAAACTCGTAAGATGGTTTGCAAATCCGAAATCGGCATTAACTATCTTAAATCAGAAACCACTAATTCTGCTATATCATTACCAAGTTTCACCGCATAGTTTGTACCACGATCAAACGGATATACCATACTCATGTTTGCTAAATAGACACCCAAACCCACTCTGGGATTGGGAATCATTCGTGAATAATTTACCGGAAATACCGGCTGGGCAAACGGTTCACGAAAAAGACTCGTTTTCATAATTTGCTTCTGATTAAAATTCCAATTAATTTTCTTTATGAACGGTAAATATAAAGCAACTAGTTGCTCTTTGGTCATCATTAATTGTTTATGTCCTTCTGGCAAATAATTACCCAGATAAACTATATTTTTTTCTCCATACCATTTTTTGTTGATCATATTGGTGTGCTCTACGACCACCAAAAATGGAAAGTCATTCTCCAGAATATTCATCCAATATCCCTTAATTAGTTTTTGGGATACTTCCATTATCACCGTTTGACCCCATAAATAATTCAATTCTGTCACCCTGCTTTTACCCACACTACTCTTGTCATCCCGGACTTGATCCGGCCGTTGGTACCCGAAGGGGTGGATCCATCCCCCTAATATTTTCTTTGCAATCGGAGCCGGTGTTGTAATCACCACCGCATCAAACTTCTCCCCATTTACCATCACCCCACCATCGTCATTGCTTCCCACTACACTGTCATCCCGGACTTGATCCGGCCGTTGGTACCCGAAGGGGTGGATCCATCCCCTCTGGATTGTTTTAACTTCCACCCCCATTCTAATTTCCCCTCCGTGTTTCTTTATATTCTCCACCGTCTTATCTATTAATCCAGTAAACCCTCCTTCAAAATATCCGAGATTCTTTGTTCTCTTGGCCACTCTACTCCAAAACCAGGCAAGATTTACTTGATCGGCATAGGGCCCAAACTTTGCCACAAGTAGTTTTTCCCAAACAACTTTATATCCCGCCTTTCCCAACAATTTTGGTAATGCCTCAACTGCCTTGTATCGTTCCAAAAATAGACCGTCAGGTATTAATTTCAGAAGTAATAATCCAACCCCCATTCTCAGTCTGGACCAAACACTAATGCCGGAAAATCTTAGAAGCGACAATGGTGAGTCCAACTCTATCTCCTCGAAACGAAAAAAACTTGAAGTCATGGGGTGCTTGATATTCAGCTTACATCCAACTTTCTTTGAAAAATCAACAATCTCTCGATCATTTGTAAAAATGTGATGGTAAAAATTTTCCAAACTCCATCGCCAATCTTTACCTTTAAAACCCTTGGCCAATCCTCCACATCTGTCACTCGCCTCGAATACCACCGGCTGGTGGCCTCTGTCTGCTAGGTAGACTGCGCTACTCAGGCCCACAAAGCCACCACCGATAATTGCAACCCGCATTGCTTTATAGAGCTAGGAGTATTCCGATAATTGCTAGTAGTAGTCCACCTCCGAAGGCTGCCACTCCAGGGAAATCAAGGATACCGGTTTCCGGAAGCACTGTTGGCTGTGCGGCTACTGCTGTTGGAGCCGCTGTAGCCACTGCTATTGGAGCCGCTGTAGCCACTGCTATTGGAGCCGCTGTAGCCACTGCTATTGGAGCCGCTGTTGCTACTGCTGTTGGAGCCGCTGTTGCACCCGCACACGCTGCGGCACTACAAGCAGACGTCTCGGTTCTAGCGGATGGTGTTGTTAGTGTTCCATCATCCCTAGTACATTCCGCACCACCATTAGATGGTGCTGGATTGTTACAAGTTCGAGTCTTTGTTCCGGAAGTGCCACAAGCAGTTGCACTACAGGCGCTCAGTTTACCCCAGCCTCCGTCTTCACCACAGAGTGCTGTTGCGGGGCAATTTTTTGTTGTGGCTACCCCGCAAGAATCCTGGCAGGTAGATATCGTCAAAGCATCTGTTCCGCACACCACCGGGCAGTCAGGGTCATCTGTTCCGCACACCACCGGGCAGTCAGGGTCACAGGTAATTACACCCACCAAGGGATCACACGTCACTTCTGTCACAACTGCCGTTACGGTACTGGGACAGTCTGCCCACTCACTCTCAGATGCACGTGGTTCACTCGCTGGTGCATTTGGAGCTACCTCTTGTCTAGTTGAAAGCTGTGTCGCCACATATACTGAAGCTCCGCCCAAAAGAACCACAAGTAGTATTAGGACGATGGAAATAATCTTTTTCTTGTTCATTATTATTGTGATGTGGTGCTAACTCGACCAGCAATCTCATATGTTCCGACAGCAGGTATTGGAATTTCAATAGAAGATATTAGAGTTCCGTTAGTCGTACCATTCATCCAACCCTTAAAAACGCCATTAATCTTTATTCCAAATTGTCCTCCTGTACCAGCAGCGTTTGTAGTCATAGTAGCCTTCACAACATCGCCCACCTTAAGAGATTGCAATTGGCTTGGTGTCAGAGGATTTGTCCCCCAAACCTCACCGATCTTTTTATAAACATTGATCGACATACAAGCACCGACAGCACATGATTTGGTTCCTGGCACTACTCGAGTACCCCCACAATTACTGGTCTGAGTTACATTTGTTCCAACACAAGTCAGTGCCGGATTAGGCGACCAAGTAACTGGCTTTGTTCCGCACACATTTCTTGTCTCTCCGCATTTAGTCTGTGTCATACAAGTGGCTGCACATTCAAGAGTACCTTTAAACGCGGGATGCCAATCTTCTGTACACCCACAATTTTTTGTTCCCGTGCTAAGCTTCACTCCCGCATCTGGACAGTTACTGGTCTGTTCAAACTGTGTTCCTAGACAAATCGTACCCGGGTCGGGCGTCCAGACAGGCACACACGCCGCCGCCCCCATCTTCGTAAAAGTAACACACTTAACTTCAGGGTAGGACCACTGACCGCCATTCAAATTGAAGTAAGCATTGATCTGGATATTGGTTACCTGTTTGCCCGTTGTTTTGTCCGTTACAAACAAGTTAGCGTAAGCCACCGAAGCCGATCCACTTGTTCTTAGTCCTGTGCCATCTGTTTTGTTGTTTGGATCTGATAAGATCATCGGAGTTCCCCCATTAGGGCACTGGGCATGGGTTCCGGTACCGGAACAAACAACTGTTGGAGAATTACCCGACGGATTATTGTCAGCATTGTAGACAGCATAGAAAAAACCGTTGACTGGAGTGTTTGACTTGGAAGAAACCGTCAGTGTTTCGCCTACATTCAATACTGGTTTGTTCACCGTTGTCTCTCCCGTAACATTTGAACAATAGTAAGGCCTTCCAGCCGCCGCCCCCACGTATCCAAAGATCATCGCCCAGTCGTTGAAATCATAGTCCTGTGTGGCATCATTTTCAATCGGGTCTCCCCAACACTCAATGTTCGCCTGATCTGCACCTGCAGTAACGCCGGTGATGTCAGTAGAGTTCGCTGTAGCATAATTAATTAGGGGATTAATATCCCACCGCACTCCACAGGCATTGGCACCCGGATTTTTCTTTGGACCGCATTGACCAGGTTCCGCCGGAGGAATCCAGCCAACTGCTGGCTTATTTCCTCCTGAATTCAGTGTCATACTCAACGAATATTCTTCTCCAGCTACTACATCAAAAGAATTTCCAATTTTTGCCGGACTTGTAGGCAGGGTCACATTCGAAGAAATAGTTTTTGGGCCCGTCAAGGTGATTGTTGATGGATAAGCGCCCCCGGATAGGGCAAAGATAGCTACTGTTCCGGATTTAGGGAATCTAAGTTTAGCTGATACCGCAGTATCTCTCTGAGCCGCTACGCAACCTCCATCTTCACCTCCACCACCGGTGCAACTACATTTCTTTTTTCCATCGCCCCCTAATTGTCCTGTACCTACACAGGTCTTCGGACTGTTACAAACATCTCCAATACTTTTTCCCTGACACCTTGCCGCGGAAGACGCCGAACAATTTCCGCCCCCTCCACCACCCCCTCCACCCCCTCCGCCCCCACCACCTCCTCCGCCCCCTCCACCTCCATTTTGAACACAACATTTAGCCAAACAATGATAACCAGCTTGGCATGTCA
>Ga0100379_10002886_pt1 | contig 15956 bp, 13 predicted proteins | sample CryGeymeta201503_FD_80418 | JGI IMG/M metagenome (GOLD analysis project Ga0100379, IMG submission 80418) | Groundwater microbial communities from Crystal Geyser aquifers in Utah, USA - Crystal Geyser metaG 2015-03 | ecosystem: Environmental > Aquatic > Deep subsurface > Groundwater | place...
GAAGTTCCATCTTTTGCATCAACAAAATCTAATATTGGTCACACACTCGGGGCGAGTGGTGCTATTGAAGCAGTTTATAGCGTGTTGAATATTATGCATCAAGAAATTTATCCCAACCTTGGATTTGAAAACCCAATAGAATCAACTAAGTTAGTCCCTGTTTTATCGTACTCAAAAAAAGAAATTTCGCACGTACTTTCAAATTCGTTTGGTTTCGGAGGGAATTGCTCATCACTTTTGTTTTCTAAAATTTAACTATGCTATACATTCATTCAACTTCGTGTATATCTGCTCAGCATACTTTTGATGATGTTAATCTTGTAGTTTTAAATCCAGTAGAAGAAAATAAATTGTTGGCTGTTGAACCAAACAGTAATCAAATTCCAAACGCTGTATTAAGAAGAATGGGAAAAGCAGTTAGAATGGGTATTAAAGCTGCCTTATCTATTGTTAATAATCAATCTGAATTAAAGGGAATTATCATTGGAACAGCTAATGGAGGAATGGAAGATTGCATTAAATTTTTAAATCAAATAATTGTTTATGATGAAGGGACACTAACTCCAACAAACTTTGTTCAAAGCACAGCAAATAATATTGCATCACAAATAGGTTTGTTCACAGCTAATAAAAATTATAACATTACACATGTTCATCGTGGATTGGCTTTTGAAAATGCGGTTATTGATGCCATGATGCTAATTAAAGAACATCCACTTAACAACTATTTGTTAGGAGGAGTTGATGAAATATCCACCTATAATTATAACATATCATTATTGGATGGACTTTATAAAAATGAAGAAGTAAAAAATAATAATTTATACGAAATAGAAACTGCTGGATCTGTTGCTGGAGAAGGTGCTGCCATGTTTTTGGTTAATGGAAAAAAACAAAATTCGTTAGCAACATTAAGAGCAATACAAACTATTCATGCTACTGATGAAAAAATTATAGCGTCTAGCCTAAAAAATTTTTTGGCATCCCATTTAGCTGATGGCGAAAAGTTAGATTTATTTTTATCAGGAGAAAATGGCGATTGTAGGCTAAATAAATATACCAAAATAACCGAAAAAATAGCTGATACCACAACACTTAGGTACAAACACCTAACAGGAGAATTCCCTACAGCTTCGGCACTTTCGTTGTGGTTTGCTTGTAATTTTATTGAAAATAAAAAAGTGCCTAATAATATGGTAAAAACAGGTTCAATACCAACTGAAATAAATACCATGTTAATTTATAATAATTACAACGGTATTCAACATAGTTTTATGTTGGTAAGCCGATGAAAGTTATTAAATTTATACCCTAAAATTACGATTATGAAATTAAAATTAACAACTGCTTTTTTACTTATTGTTTTTAGTCTGCAATCATATAGTCAACAACATATTGCTATGTTTAAAAAAGGTGCTAAATGGGGGTTTATAGACATAAAAGGCAATGAAATCGCAAAACCACAATATACTTATTGTCGAAATTTTTATGGTGAGTTGGCTAAGGTTAATAAGAATACATTTATCAACATCAAAGGAGAAGTTATAAAAGTTGAAAAGCGAATTATTAATTCACACCATTGTTTTGAAGGGTTGGCAGCAGTTAAATCAAACATACTTTGGGGGTATATGGATATTAATGGAAAAATAGTTATCCCTCAAAAATATAATACGGTTACTGATTTCAATAATGGATATGCTATTGTATCTAATAAAGAAGGAATTTTTATCATAGACAAACAAGGCAATGAGAAAATTGTTAAAAGTGATTTTAAAATTAAATCATTTAAAAAGTTTTCTGAAGAGATGGCTGTTATTAATGTGAAAGACAAATTTGGTTTTTTAAACACTGAAGGTACTATTCAAATAGAACCTAAATATATTACAGTTGGTCATTTTGAAAACGGGGTTGCTTGGGTTAGAACAAGAGATAACAAAGTAGGTTTTATTGATAAAAAAGGAGCGTGGGTTGTAGAACCTAAATACATATCAGCTACTAATTTTGATATTAAAAGTGGTATTGCAATGGTTAGAACAGTGAATGGATGGGAGTATATTAATATGAAAGGGGAAAGCATTCCAATTAAAGAATCAAATATTGAAAGTTTTAAAAAGTTTGAAGATGGAGTTGCTTTAGCAAAAAGCAATGGACTTTGGGGCTATCTTTCTCCTGACGGTAATTGGATGATTAAACCACAATTTGATAGTTTTGCAACTTCTTTCTTTAATGATTATGCTAGGATAAAAAAGAATGGAAAATGGGGGGTAATAAATAAAAAAGGAGAATGGGTTTTGCAACCTGAATATAAATTTCTTAAACCTTTTTATATAGTTCCCAATTAAAACAGGTTATTATTTCTTGCAAATCAATAAAGAGCTGCTAACTCCAATACCATCAATTTCTTCAATAGAATTAAAACCTGCTTTTCTAACTAATTTTTTAAACAAATCGGAATGATACATCTGGCTATTTCCATTGGCTATGTTGGTGAAATATAACGATGTCATTTGAAGGCAAAAAGCAGACACTTCAAATTTTTGTCTATCCCAAAAATGCTCTAAAATAATTACCTCACCGTTTTCATTCAATGCATCAAAGCATCTTTTTAAGATAGAAACAATTTCATCTTCAGAAAAGCAATCTAAAAACTGGCTCATCCAAATAACGTCATATCCTTTGGGTAGTTTGTTCGACTTATCTAGAATATTCATTTCATAAAAAGAAACTCTTTCAGCATTTTTGTCTTTTTTGATGTTTTCTTGAGCCATTTTTAATTGACCAGGTAAATCAACTAGTCCCATGTGAACAGTATCTGAATAATTGATGCACTTCAATGCCCACTTACCTGTATTACCACCAATATCTAAAATTCGTTTTGGATTATTTTTAAAAACATGTTTAAAAACGGCATTAAAAGAATAGTCGGAATAATAATGATCGAATTTAAACCAACTTTCTTTTTGTTGTTCAGTCAAAGAGGAAAGACCTTCATAAACAGTTTTCCATTCACCTAGTTCTTTCAGTCCAGTTGGTTTTTCAGTTACAATTGAATTTTCGAGGTCAAACATACCTTTATAACAAATGTCATGTACAAAGTCTAAATTGGCAATAGTCATATCATCACTCATGATATAAAATCCAGCTAGTGTTAGCTTGTATTTATCCTTATTTAATATAATTAATTGTATGCCTAAACCAGCTTCAACCAACACCCGAACGCCATAAGTAGAAAGTTTAGCTTTTTCAACTATTTTTTCAAACGAAATGCCATCTCTCCCCTCAGCTTTAATGATGGCTAAAATTCCTAAGTTTCTAAGTGTTCTTGCAGCCTGAAACATAATTGGAGCAAATGCTATTTGTTGTGCATATATTTTTGCTTCTAGTGCATTTTTCTCATCAATTTTGAAATAATCCATAAATTATATTTAAAGAAGTTGTTTAAAGTCTAATTTTAAAAAGTCCAAAGATATAGTTATTTCTTAAAACAGCAAATCCAAATAAATTTCATTTGGATTTGTTTTTTCAACTTAAAATGGAACTAAAAATTATAAGAATTTTAAGTCCCATTATTTTTTTTCCATTGTTTGTAAAAAGTTTTTTCAACCTGAACCATCACATTAAATATTGATTTTGCCCAATAATTTCTTATTCCAATTCCTCCAGCTTTACCAATAATTTTTTCTTTTATCAATACTTTTTTTGTTTTAATGTCAAAAATAGTAACATAAACAGTTCCTTGTTGTTGTCCTTTGTTAAAAGATTCTACAATAAAAACAACGCCAATTCCTTGTTTTTTTTCTCCAACAGCATAACCGTTAATGATGGAGTTAATGGTTTTATCAGCATCATCAAACTTATAATCGTTGAAAGACATAATTTTGTCATCATCAATTTTAGAATTTGTTTTTTCAACAATACTTAAATCATTAAAAACAGAGGTTTTTTTGAATGTTCGTTTTAAATCATATTTAGCCGATTCATTCACAATTAGCATATTCCATGCGGGCATGTATTTGGTTTTTAACTCATAACCAGTAACCGGGGCAGCACCAGCACCTTGGTCAAAGGCACCAATAAATTTGGCTTTAGAAAAATCAAGTCCATACCAAACTATTTCATCTCCAGACAAGAAGTCTTGAGCAGTATGTTGAGCAAATGAAATTGAGGTTGAGATTACAAAAATGGATGTTAAGATTAGATTTCGCATAATTTTAAAATTTTATAAATAGAGAGGTTAGTAATAATTTTTTTAATAATACTATTTTTAAAGTACCTGAGATGGGACTCGAACCCACACGTCTTACGACACACGCACCTCAAGCGTGCCTGTATACCAGTTTCAGCACTCAGGTAATTGAGCAGGTAAAAGTATTAAAATTTTAAGCAAAAAAAAAAGCCTTTTATAAAAAAGGCTTTTTTCTGTGTGACCTGGCTGGGATTCGAACCCAGGACCCCTTCATTAAAAGTGAAATGCTCTACCAGCTGAGCTACCAAGTCTTCCTAAAAAGGAGTGCAAAAATAGTATTGTATATCGTATAAAAAAACTATTCGTATATTTTTTTTGAAAAAAAATTACAATCTCTTGAATAACAGTTTTATTCTATGATAGGACAGCGTTCAAAAGGCTTGTTTTTATCAAATAAATAACGATAGGTGTGGTAGGTTCTATATACTTCTGCATCTAAATCTTTGGCAATTCGCAACATTTTTGGATTAAAATCGCCTATCCATGTCAACACAGTTTGGTTGTATCTTTTTTCTTTTAATAAACTTTCGTGCGTCCATTTTATCATAGCACCATCAACACCTTTACCTTGAAACCGTTTTGCAATTCCAAAAACTATCCCAACCATAGTTTTTGGAGGGTGGACAATTTTATGATACAAAAATTTAATTTTCCCTAACCAATTTAAGTTTCCATTTACATACTGAAACAGCTCGTTTAATTCAGGAATATTAATGTAGAAAGCTATAGGTTTTTTTTTGTAAAACACAAAAATCATTATGGAAGGATCGTAAATGGGTTTTAAATTTTGCATAATTTTTCGGGAAGTAGCTGTTGTCATTTCCTTAAAACCATCGTGTGTTGCCCAGGCACTATTGTAAACCGTTTTAAAATTATCAGCAATTTCATTTAAGCTGAGGTTTTTCACATCGGAAATGCTGTAATTCCCGTCAGCTAAAATACGATCACTTTTATCTTCAAACACTTGTTGTGGAGGAACTCCAACAGATCTTCTAAACATAAATTGTTGGTAGTAGGTTTTAAAACCGTAATCTTCAAACAATTGCTGATAATAAGGAGGATTGTAATTCATTCCGTAGCTGTTTGGGTCGGTAAAATTATCGACCAATAACCCCCAAAACATATTTTTCTCACCAAAATTTATAGGCCCATCCATCGCTTCCATGTTGTGACCGATTAACCAATTTTTTGCTGTGTTGATTAATATTTTGGCTGCTTCTTTATTGTTTATACATTCAAAAAAGCCAATTCCACCAGTAGGCTGATTGTCTGTTTTTGCTTGTTCAAAATTTACAAAAGCCGCAATTCTACCAATTGGTTTTTGGGTTGAATCAAACAAAATCCAACGTATAATTTTCCCGTTGGAATGTGCTTTATTTTTTGTAGGGTCAAAAACTTTCTCAATATCCTGTTTGATATGCGGAATCCAGTTTTTATCTGAACGATAAATACGATAAGGAATTTGATGAAAGGTGTTGATTAATTTTTTTGTTGTTACTTCTTCAATTGTCATACTTCACTTTTCGATGGACAACAAAAATATCATTTATATAAGGAACAATTAGAATTTTGCTCTATAAGTTATAATTTAGCAGCAGATTATAAATTAGAATGAATGAATGACATAGTAGAAAAAGTAATTGTTATCACAGGAGCTTCATCAGGAATTGGAAAGGCGTGTGCTATCCGATTTGCAAAAGAGAATGTAGCTATTGTTATTGCTGCAAGAAATAAAGAAAACCTCCAAGAATCAGGTAATGAAATTAGAAAAATAACATCTCATGTGTTGGAGGTTGTTTGTGATGTTGCAAAAAAAAAGGATTGTGAATTTTTGATAACGGAAACGGTTAAAAAATTTGGAAGGATAGATGTGTTGATAAACAATGCAGGAATTTCTATGCGAGCTGTTTTTAATGATATGGATGTAAGTGTGCTTGAAAAAGTGATGAATATTAACTTTTATGGAACGGTTTACTGTACCAAATTCGCATTGCCTTATTTATTAAAAACAAAAGGAACAGTAGTTGGCGTTTCTTCTATTGCTGGGTTTGTTGGCTTACCTGCCAGAACAGGCTATTCTGCATCTAAATTTGCGATGCAAGGTTTTTTGGAAGCGTTGCGTACAGAAAATCTGAAAACGGGCTTACATGTGCTGATTGCTTGCCCAGGTTTTACGGCTTCTAACATTAGAAATACAGCATTAGCTGCCGATGGAAATGCTCAAAAAGAATCTCCAAGAGATGAAACAAAAATGATGACTTCAGAACAAGTGGCTGATGAAATTTTTAAAGCTGTTGAGCAAAAACAACAACGCTTAATTCTTACCTTCGAGGGTAAAATGGCAGTGTTTTTAAGTAAATTCTTCCCAAAACTAATAAGTAAGTTGGTTTTTGATAAGTTGGCTAAAGAGCCTAATAATCCGATAAGGGATTAGAGATTAGTCATTAGAGATTAGTCATTAGAGATTAGTCATTAGAAATTTTGCGATAATCTGCGGGAGAAAAAGAGAAAATATTTACAAGTGTTTCTGTTTTTTAACTATGAAACAGCACCATAAAGACAAATCCTGCAACATATCCGATAAGAGCTAACCAAGAAATATTTTTTAAATACCAAAAGAAAGATATTTTTTCCATACCCATAGCAACCACACCTGCGGCAGAACCAATAATTAGCATACTTCCTCCAGTACCAGCAGCATAAGCAATAAAATGCCAAACGTGATTATCCATTGGAAATACACTCATATCATACATTCCCATACTTGCTGCAACTAATGGAACATTGTCAATAACTGCAGAACCAACGCCTAATAATAAAATAAAAATATCGTTAGGCATTGTAGCTTGAACATTTTGACCAAAAGTAAATATCATTCCTAATGATTCCAATGCTGCAACAGTCATTAAAATACCTAAGAAAAATAGGATGGAAGGCATTTCAATTTTTGACAAAGCTCCAAAGGTGGGACTTTTATGATGATGTGCTGATTCTAAGCTGTTACTCATTTCATCTACTGCGTTTGTAATATTAAATTTTCTACTGCTAATTATTTCGGCAACCATAGATATTATTGAAAGAGAAAGCATCATTCCAATATAAGGTGGAAGATGAGTGATGGTTTTAAAAACAGGCACAAAAACAATTAAACCTAATCCCAAATAAAGCATTAATTTTCCATGTTTATTTCTTTTTTCATTGTCAGCAGAAACTTGAAAAGTTCCTTTAAAGGCAGGAAGAAAGCTTGCTATTAAAACTGGAATACCAACACATATAAATGAAGGAAGAATAAGGTATTCTATTAATTTTACTGCTGTTACTTTTTTTCCCATCCAAAGCATAGTTGTGGTAACATCACCAATTGGAGACCATGCTCCACCTGCGTTAGCAGCAATAATTATTAAACCAGCATACCAAATTCTGTCTTTAGCATCGGGCAATAACTTTCTTAAAATAGTTATCAAAACAATGGTTGCTGTTAAGTTATCTATGATTGCAGATAGTAAGAATGCTAAAATAGTAATAATCCAAAGTAGTGTTCTTTTTTTATTTGTTTTAATAAAGTCTTTGATGGTGGCAAATCCATTAAAATGGTCTATAATTTCAACAATGGTCATTGCTCCAATTAAGAAAATCAATATCTCACAAGTTTTTCCAAAATGATGGAGTAAGGTTTTTTCTAATAGTTCAAGCTTTTCTTCGTGTCCAAATCCAATATAACCTTCGAGCATTTTGCTTGTATGCGAATCGAACCAGCTGGTAAAACTATCTAATCCAACAGCTACACCTGTCCATGCAAGTGCCATCATTAACAAAGCAGGAATGAGTTTATCTATTTTTAAACTGTGTTCTAATGTAATGGCTAGGTAGCCTAAAACGAATACTAAAACTATAACTATTTCCATGGTAAGAAAAAAAATATCGACAAATGTAAAATTAATTTTTACTTTAATTATGTTTTAAACTAATTGTTTTAAAGCTAATCCAAAGGCAGTTTTAGATATTGTTGTTTTTGAGGGATTTATATTATAAGCCTGTTGTATTGCTTTTTTTATGGTATTGGAAGTATCTTCAAAAATAGCTTTATCGTCTAATTTTTCTAAATCGTTGCTCATTAAATAAGCAAAAACTCGAGCCATTCCGCAATTGGCAATAAAATCGGGTATAACACTTATTTTGTTATCGGTAAAATCTGCAATTGGACCGAAAAAAATTCCTGGATCAGCAAAAGGAACATTAGCACCACACGCTATCACTTCCATTCCAGCATTTATCATTCGTTCAACATGGTCTTGTTTTATTAAACGAGAGGCAGCACAGGGTATAAAAACTTCAGCATTCACATCCCATATTTGATTGTTTACTTCTTCAAAAGAAAGCATGTTGGGTGCTTTTAGTTTGTTTCCATCTTTGGTTAAAAATAGGTTCCTAATTTCTGCTAGTGAAAAACCATCTTTTTTTATTAATCCTCCTGAAATATCAATGATTCCAACAATTTTTGCTCCTTCTTGTGCAAGATAATAAGCTCCTGCAGCACCTACATTTCCCCAGCCTTGAACAATAACACGTTTGTCTTTTAGGTTTCCTCCATAAATGGAATAATAATGTTTTACAGATTCGGCAACGCCATAACCTGTAATCATATCGGCAACTACATATTTTCTATCAACACTTGGTGTGTATTGAGTAGCTTCAATTTTTTTAAGTACGCCCTGACGAAGTTGACCAATTCGATTAATTTTTTGTCCTTCTTGGGGATGAAAATGTCCATTCAACACACCTTCTTGCGGATGCCAAATACCACAATTTTCAGTAATAGGTATTACTTCATGAATTTCATCTACATTCAAATCACCCCCAGTTCCGTAATAGTGTTTTAGAAGTGGTGTAACAGCAGCATACCATCTTTTCAACACACCTTCTTTTCTAGGGTCGTTGGGATTAAAATTAATTCCCGATTTTGCTCCTCCAATAGGAGGACCTGAAACGGTAAATTTCACTTCCATGGTTTTTGCTAATGAAGTTACTTCGTGTTTGTCTAAACCCACTCTCATTCTTGTTCCACCTCCTGCAGCACCACCTCTTAATGAGTTGATAACTACCCAACCTTGTGCTTCAGTTTCTGCATCTTTCCATTCAAAAACAATTTCGGGTGTTTTGTTTTCATATTTGGTAAGTAATTCTTTCATTTGTTGTACTTCTGTGATTGTTTCCATATTTTTTTTTGAAAGTTGTTATTTCTAATTTCTTTTTTGTTGTTCGCAGATTATTAAAATTATCGCAGAGTTTTTAATTTTTTTGTTACCCTCATTTATCGCTGATTACCGCAGAATTTACAACTTCTATCTTCTAATCTTTAATTTCTAATTTTCTATTTTTAATATAAGCTACTAGTGCAACAACAATAACGACAATTATTAAGTAAGTTAAAGATGGAGGAAAAGGCATACTATCGCCTGCAGCATAAGAATGTAATCCTGACAAGTAATAATTTACTCCAAAATAGGTCATAATTACAACGCCCAAACCAAGCACAGCAAGTAGGTTAAATAAATATTTTCCATTTGCACCTGGAATAAGTCGTAAATGTAATAACATGGCATAGTACATTATAATTACCAATGCCCAAGTTTCTTTAGGATCCCATCCCCAATACCTTCCCCAACTTTCATTTGCCCAAATTCCTCCTAAAAATGTGCCTATTGTAGCCATAAATAAACCAACTGTTAAGGTCATTTCAATGGTGTAGGTAAGTTGTTTAATGGTGTTGTCGAAACGATTTTTGTTGTTTTTATTTTTAAATATCATTAATACCAAATTTAAAAAACCCAACAAAGTTCCTAATGCTAAAAATCCATAACTTCCTGTGATAATTGCAACGTGAACCATTAACCAATAGGATTTTAATACAGGAACTAAGGGTGTGATTTCAGGGTCTAACCAATTAAGGTTGGCAACAAATAGTAATATAAATGCTAAAATAGCAGTTGCAGCCATTGCCATTTTGTTGTTTCTCGAAAATATAAAACCAGCCAACAAGGTAACCCAAGCAATGAAAATTACCGATTCGTATCCATTACTCCAAGGTGCATGTCCAGAAATATACCATCGGGCAATTAATCCCAGTGTGTGAGCCAAAAATAACACGACTAATCCAATTCCTAATCCATTCACAATTTTTAGTTTGTACTTTTTAGGACTAACAATGTCGGCAAATAAGAAAAACAACATCAACAATCCAACGATGGCGTAATACCTTGTTAATTTACTAAACACTTCAAATTTGTTATAGGCAATTTCTATATCCACGCTTGCTTGTTTTGGATAAACCGATGCTCCAAATTTTCGTTGATATTGATCAATATATTTTAGCAACGTATCGGGTTGATTCCAATTATTGTTGGTAATAGCTTCATTTATTGATTGAAAATAGAGTGCAAGAATTGATTTTACAAAAACAGAATCGTGTGTTTCAAATTTTTTGTAATCTAATGCACTGAACCAAGTGTTGTTTGGGTCGTTTGCTTTAGGGAATAAGCGTATCATGCTACCTTCATAAACCATATAACAAATGCTAATTCGCTCATCAACCCTGAGTACTTCCTCATCATATTTTGAGCGTTCGCCTAGTTTTTTACTGTTGGCAGCTTTTACTTTTTCTGTCAATGCATAGTTGAAATCCTTGTCAAAAAAATCAAAAAATGAAGCGTAATTATCTTTGGCATTGAGTTCTTCTTGAAGCTGTGTGATGTTTCTATTGATATAAATCATAGGAACATTTTGCCAATGTCTTGGATTGTAAATCATTCCCAATAAAACTTGTTCGGGGTTGAGGTTGTTTATGTTATCCTTGCGGCTTACTTTTCTTAAAAGTTCAGAAGCCCATGTATGCACTGGTTTTAATCGACCACCAGCATCTTGAATGATTAGTTTGCTGAATTTTTCGGCATGAGCTTTATCTATTGCGTAATTTTTGTTTTCAGTTGCAAAAATAGTTGTTGTTGAAAAAGAAAAACAAATCAACAAAACAATAGCAGCAATGTTTCTGGTGGATTTTAATTTTTCTATTTTAGTTCTCAATAATCTAAAACGAGATTTTTTTACCATCAAGGTTAAAATCATTCCTAAGAAAAGAAAGAAATAACCGATGTAAGTTACTGTTGTTCCCCAAAAATCATAATTAACGGACAAAACAGTACCTTGTTCATCTTGGTCATAAGACGATTGAAAAAATCGATAGCCGTCATAATCCAACACATTGTTCATATAAACACGTTGCGTATGTTCAAAGTTTGTTCTATCATCATAGAGCGTAACTTCACTTTCGTAAGATGAAGGACTCATCGAGCCGGGATAACGCTCCAGCGTAAATTTGTTAAGTTTTAGATTGAATGGAGTGTAAAAACTTTTTGAACCATAAGACAAAGCAAAGTTTAATCCTGATAATTGAAAAATGGTTTTGTTAGAGATATAACCCTGACCACCAAACAAGGTAACTTCTCTAGTTTCTCCATTACAATTAATATCAACCACCAAGGCATCTTCGCCTTTTCTCAGCTTTTTGTCAACACTAATTTTTTCAATAATACTGTTTTGATGCATTTCTTTAAAAACCATTTGGACATCGCCAACTGTATAAAGTTTCCTATTCGTAAAAGCATGAAGTGTATCCGCATTTAAAATGCCTGTGGTTTGGTCATCCATACTTAAATACTTAATGTCATAAGGAGAAAGTATGGAAATTCCACTGTCTGTAGTTGTTAATTGAATGGATTCTTTAACTTTATTGTTGTTTAAGGCTACAGGAATATTTCCAAAATAGACCATATCACCATCTTTGATGTATTGCGAAACACGACCGTTTTGACCAACAGTAACAATTTCTATAATTTGAGTTCCTTTTTCGGATTTAACAACCGTATCAATAGAATTTGGAATGTAATTTTTGTAAGCTATCTCGATTTGATTGCCTTCAAATTTAAAAGAATGTTTAAATTTCTTGTTGTATCTTGGATTTAAAAAAAGTAGCTTATCAAAACTATATTGCATTTTATCGTCATCCACTTTAAACTGAAAGTAAGTATCTGATGAAACAATTTGATTGCTCATTTCTCCTTCTCTGATGTGCATCAATCCTTCAAAACTGATGTAACGAGTAATTCCTGCACCTACGATTACAATAATAAATGAAAGGTGAAACATTAAAATTGTCCACTTTTCTTTTCGATATAATTTATATTTAAAAATGTTTCCAGAAAAATTAATTGCTAATAAAAGCATAATTAATTCAAACCATTTGGTATTAAAAATAATGGCTTTAGATGCTGGAGTTCCGTAATCATTTTCTATGAAAGTTGCCAATCCAATAGCAAAAGCAAAAGCAAAAAGTAGAAAAGCGGTAAGTTTTGTTGAAAAAAGTATATTTTTGATTGAGTTTAACATTACTTTAGGTTTTAAAACAAAATAGAGTCTGTTTGTTATTTGCAGGATTTTTTAGTTTAATTGCGTCCAAAATTAGTTATTTTTAATCGTTATAAATAGTTAAAAAACATTTAAAAAAAGTGATAAAAAAAATTACAATAATCGGTTCAGGCAATGTAGCAACAATACTTTCTAAAGTATTTGTTAATAAGGGATTTAGTATTAATCAGGTTTTTAGTAAGTCAAAAATTAATGCTGAAATTTTGATTGAAAAATTAGCAGCTAATCAACAAATAAAAATAACAGATAATATTGCCGAAATTGATGATACTTCTGATATTTATATAGTTTGTGTGAAAGATGATGCTATTGCAACTGTTGTAAATCAAATTTTGTTTAAAGATAAATTGATTGTGCATACTTCGGGTAGTGTTGATATAACTGTTTTTAATGGATTCAACCAATTTGGTGTATTTTATCCGTTGCAAACCTTTTCAAAAGACAAAGATACAGATGTTGCAAACGTGCCTTTTTGTATAGAAGGAAATACAAATCAAACAACTCAGTTGTTGATTGATTTAGCATCATCTATTTCAAAAAAGGTATATGAAATTAACTCTGAGCAACGAAAAACACTGCATTTAGCTGCTGTTTTTGCCTGCAATTTTACCAATTATATGTATTCCATTGCGGAAGAAATAACCACTAAAAACAACATTAATTTTGAAGTTTTAAAACCTTTAATTCAAGAAACAGCAAAAAAAATTGAGGTTCAATCGCCTAAAGAAGCACAAACAGGACCTGCAAAAAGAAAAGACCAACAAACTATAAACAAGCATTTAGCTATGTTAGAAAATAATCCAAACAAGGAGTTGTATAAGTTAATTACGGAGCTGATACAAAAATAAAAAGGTTCTGTTTTATGTCATTCAGAATGACCTACACTATAGACTTTGTGCTAAGGAAAGTTCCCCTCTTGAGAGGGGTTAGGGGTGTGTTGCTACATTAAAATCTTTTTAACCTGAGTTCGGTTTAAGCGAAAAAACCGAAAAAGCTATGTGTGTTGAGTATATTATACCTAATTCAGGTTGTTAATGAGAAAGGTGATATTTTTTTTCAAAAACATCCCAGTTAAACACAAAGTTTTCCATAACTTCATCCAGTCGTTTTAAAAGCATGGGGTTTGGACTTTTCATGTTTTTAAAGTAATCATCTTGAAAATCATATAAACTATATTTTCCAAAAATACCTTTTGACATGGCGTAAACTTTGTTCTTGGAAGGGAAATTAACTTTGGAAAGATAGTTTTGATAAGATAGAATTACTTTTGTTAAGTCGTCAGATGAAGTGTCAAAAATTTCGCTTAGTTTTTCTATAATTGCAATTTTTAGATTATCAGCTTCATAAGATTCAAAATTATTTTCAATGATATCAAGGTTAGTAGCAAAAACAAGTAGCACAAAATGATCATCATTAGCTACAGACAACTGCGGACTAGAAACAAATTCAGGAGCATCGTTTAAAATACCTACAATTTCAGGAAATCCACTATCTATGGTATTGAAAATAGAGTTGATGAAAATGTTGGCTGCTACATCTTCTTTTACCTTTTTCTTTTTGAACAGTGTAAACATAACTTATTGAGTTTGATTACATACAAAAGTAGTGGATGAGGGATGTGTATTTAAGGTTAAGCAAATGTGTTTTTCAACAAAGTTATTCACAAAAAGAGTGAAATTGTTAATAACGTATTGGGTGGTTTAGAATGGGTGGGGAGGGCTTTTACCGACAAACCTTCAAGGTTTTGAAAACCTTGAAGGTTTATTGAAAGATGTTTTTGTTTAGTAATAAGTGCTTAGTCGCCTTTGCTTAATTCCTTGCCTCAGACTAAGCACAGTGGAGTAATGTTATTTCTTTTTTAAAGAAATTCTAAGAATAAGAAGTGATGAAGTAATAATGTTGTGTTCGTTAAAATTAGTTCCAAAAAAACCTAACCTAATCCCTATTTTAAAGTTGTTAAACCCTATAAATCCACTTGTTGCTAACGAAAACATCTCTATTTCGGATTCTCCATTATAAAAAACAGATATTCTTGGGCCTGTTTCTATTATAATAAAATCATCTAAACAATAACTAAGTAAAAGTTGTAAATGTATTATTTCTGAAAAGTAAGATGATTCAGTAAAACCTCCTCCAGTATGTAGTTGAGATAAAGTTAAACCTGCTCCAAATTGTGTTCCATAAAATAAATCTTGATGTATTCTGTGTTTAAAACCAAAACTAAATCCTAATAATTCAGCATCTATTTCTATTGAATTGGAGTATGTTTTAGATAAATCGGTTGCCACATCATTTTGACAAACAGCTTTTGAATTTAGTCCGATAACTAAAAGTAGGGTAATACTTGAAAAAATACCTAAAAAACGCATAATGTCTTAGATTAAGAAGGCTTATTCACATTTTCCTTTAGTGTGCTTAGTTATTCCTTGGTATTTTGCTTCGCAAGCACTACCATAAGTTATATTATCGTAACCACAAACAGGGTTGTATTCCATTGTGCAAAAACAGTCTTTTTCCAGTCTGTCTTTTCACAGTCATTTTTTTTACATCCTGATTGTGTAAACCAAACAATTAATGTTAACACTATTGTAATCTTTACTGTTTTCATTAATTTTACTAACTTATTTAGAATCTTTATTTTAATTAGGGGAAAATTCTCCCCAAATATATAAAAAAACCTTGCAAATTCGTTAAAATGTTGCAAGGTTTTTTCCTAAGAGTAAGTGATTTTCCCGACAAACCTTCAAGGTTTTCAAAACCTTGAAGGTTTATTGAAAGATGTTTTTGTTAAGTAATAAGTGCTTAGTCGCCTTTGCTTAATTCCTTGCCTCAGACTAAGCACAGTATGGAGTTGTCTTATGTTTTTTTATTTTCATTAAATCGAGTGCTTAGTCGCCTACGCTATTGCTTTCGTTTCAGACTAAGCACAGTTGGGGGGACCAAACATTACTTTTTCTTTTTCTTATTATTTTTAGTTCCAAAATTTGATGACGCTTGTGGTTTCACTTCTCCATTTAGAATCATTATTACATACTCTTTCAACTTTTTGTAATCAATTTCATCTGTTTTCCAACCTATTGGATATGTAAAATGTGTTCCTGTTTCTTTATCAATTCCACAAAGTAGGTGCTTTGTTCCATCAATTTCAGCAGAGGTTTTCTCTGTTAAAATCTTTTTTTCAACTTTCTTTCCTGATTTGTCTATTAAAAAAAACTGATATATTGGCTCA
>Ga0100379_10002890_pt1 | contig 15938 bp, 16 predicted proteins | sample CryGeymeta201503_FD_80418 | JGI IMG/M metagenome (GOLD analysis project Ga0100379, IMG submission 80418) | Groundwater microbial communities from Crystal Geyser aquifers in Utah, USA - Crystal Geyser metaG 2015-03 | ecosystem: Environmental > Aquatic > Deep subsurface > Groundwater | place...
ATAAACAAAACATCAGTACTCCCAATACAAAAAGAAATGCTTGAAAGTAGTCCTATTAATGTATTCACTACTTTCTACGAATCTTTTAGTATTGATACAGTGGTTGACTTTGATGAGTGGTTGACAGACTATATAATACCAACCAATACTGAAGATATGGAAAGCCCAGATGTATTAAAAAGTATAGAAAAAACACTACGTGACACAAAGTACTTACGTAAAGCAACTTTCAAGCTATACCCCATACAGCTTGAGCTACTTGGAGAGAATTACCCTAAAATAAAAGAAACTATATTACGTATATATAAAGACAAAAAAACAAAGAGCTTTGAGATGCTTAGGTTCCCTGAATTAGAAAAAATGTATACTAAAAATGTAAATAAGGTGCAGTATGTTTGATAGAAAACAGCTAGATACATATATTACAGAATCCCTACCTAAAGAGTATACACCAACCACACTGTTTGTACTATTTGATTCAAACAAAGGTACTATACAATATGTTTTTGAGAATCCAGTTGAGATAGTTAGACACGCATGGAAAGCACATTCTAAGTATAGTGATATAGATGCTACATATAGAGACACATTAGCTTTTTTGTACCATAAGTCTAACGAACTAATGTATCATACAGCTTCAAGAAAATTTGAACAGATGTTAAGTCATCCTGAAAGCTGTACAGCGTCAGATGTAAATGATGCTGCGGTTTTATTTCTATCTCAACACAGTGCTATGTGCCCTAACTTGCTATTTGGGTATGTGCACATGCCTGAACAATACACAATGCTACATGATATACTACAAAGCTTAGATCTCTATGAGCCTGATACAATAATAGAGGCTATATTAACTACTGCTGATGATAATGTAGTTAATCAATTCAACGTAAAAGCGAAGATGAAAATAGTGTAGCGAGTAATTTCTTATCGTTATCGTGCATAACAAGGTTCCCAGTAGCTATCTTTTTCTTAATTATCTTACCTAGCTTATTAAGTTTTTTATCAGAATAGGTGTGGATAGCTGGAATGCTTACACCTAATTGGGATAATAATTTATTAAGTATACATGACACGTCGAAATCTACCTCTTCTACTGTTTGTATAATTTCAATTGAGACATGCTTATCAATGGCTAGTACTTCAGTCACATTCTCAAGTACTTCAAGAGAGTCCATGTTTACATGATCCTCAACTTCATCCCGCGCATTAGTCATGTCCTCTTCAATAATTGTAGCATGGTGTTTTGTATCGTCAATAGTATTGTATGTATCAATTGCATCTGAACCTAACGCATCATATAGCTCGTCAAAGTCATGTTCAAGGTGCGCTTCCTTATTACTAGGTCTATTGGTACTACTCTCATTCCTTTTTAAATCATCTGTTATTTTAGTAGTTATTGAGAGCCCTGATAGCCAAAATGCTTGATAGAAATAGACTGAGCATCTAGTCTGGTCAACATCAAATTTTAACCTAGTTAGACTTAGTACAGCTACTTCATTAAATTTACTAACAAAGTCCTCTATATAATGCTTCCATCCATAAAACCGCCTTTGTAATACCGACCCGTACATAACATTCATAAAATTTAACAAATACCCTAGCAGGCATTTTTTATATGCACGTATAGCTACTAGATCATCAACTATTGTGTTAATTTCCTCATTGCTGAATACCATACATCGTTGCTTTAACGTACTTCTGTACATAACATCAACATACACTAAGAATTCATACTGTTTGTACAACAAACCCCAATACGGATCAATTTCTTTAGGGTGTGTGTAATCATTCAATGTACCAGTATTAAAAATGTGTTCCGCTCTATCTATGACACTTTTAGTACTAGCTTTTCTACGTTTCCCACTTCTTTTAAGCCTACGTTTATTCTCAGTTAATTGTATATGGATATTACGTTGATCACCGTGTCCTACAATGTCATTTAAAGTTGTTAAAAACATAGTCCTCCTGATGTACATGCATATTGTGTATATAAATTAAAAATCACTAACTGTATGTATAGCAATAAATAATCTGTATAGCAACCCATAAGTTTAGTTACATTGGATGAGGACGTCGCTGATAGGGATATTTTGCATTCTCTGTTTAAATACACCTATTATTTCCTTCTGGTATGCGGGACAGATAATAGAAGAATTACATGAAACACATTGTTCAGGATGGATAATATTAAACAATTCAGTCAACTTTGGTGATTCAGTAGCAATCAGTACAGGCATAACTGAAGCAACTTCAGTTATGTTATTAATACTCAAGTGAGCATATGCCTTACTAGAACTATCAAAATACCTATCCATGCGTATCTGTAATGTATCCTTGTCCATTACGTCAACCACCTCAATGCTATTGCTAACAGTATACAGCACTTTACTGATGAAGTGTTGAGCATTACTGTTCAAAGAAAGACCCCATGCATAATAATGTAACTGTAGTGGATCATATTGTTGGTATGATCCAGTCTTGATCTCGCATACAGTCGCAGTGTCTTTCTGGAAAAAAGACACGTCAGGTTTATTGTGTATGTGTACTTCTTCTGAAATGTGGGGGAGTCTATTAGTTACTACTGTGTATTGCTGTTCGGTTTTTAATTTCTTAGGGAACTTCTTAAAAACACTGCTGTGGATATGTTGTTCTATTATAGGACCAACAGTAGGTTTGAGGAACAGTTTATCAGCTTTATGCAGTTCTTTAGTTAAAAAGGTGTCATTATAAAAATCAAAATTTCTTACTAGTAATGCTTTAGCATATAATTTATGTACTATATGACCTACAGTAATTGGTTTAAAAGAGGAAGTACTTTTATCTTTAATTAATGTAAAATAATGTCGTATAGGGCACGTCATGTTCCTTATCTGTGAGTACGATACGTCCACTATACTTCTCCATAAATTTAAGCTTTACACTACTTGATACGTATGTTTTAGTTTACAATACCTGATACCATAAAACATAATGACATAGTACGTAAATCCAACTCTTAGATATCCTAATATCTTATTTTAATGTAAGAGGTCGTAAAAATGGCTGAAAGCAGGGTTTTATCAAATATACCATACACTATACACAACAATAGTAACTATGATATAATAGCAGAAGAAACACGCAATATAATTGATGTGCCATATTTCCCTGCCCAGAACATAGTAGATGTTTCTAGGAAACTAAACCCTTACAACCCACAGGTTGATGGGTATGTCCCTTTTTATGATAAGAACAACAAGCATAGGTTGTACGGCCTAATCAATAGAGTTGACGCTAGGTTTGTGTTCATTGAGCTTGCTGACGATGCCCGTTACGTGCAATACAAGTTTTCTGGTAACTCTTACCCGCAAAGTAGAGAGACATACGGATATACATACGACGGGAAAAACTTGTATATACTTGGTGGGTATGCCAATGGTAGATGTTTAAATGATTTATGGCAATACAACATTGATACAAATACATGGAATAACTTAAACTTGTCCTTTATTGAGAAAGGGAGCAATCAGCTTCCTTCAAGAAGAAGAAAGAGCAATATATTAGCTACATTAGATGAGGTCCTGTTATTCGGAGGTGAAACTGATGCACTGACGATAAACACAGCTGATACAGTTGAGTTTATTGTTCCTTTGAACGATTTGTGGTCATATAACTTTGTTAGTGGAGTATGGGTTAACTATGATATAAATAGAGTTTTACCGCATAGACAAGGGCATATCATACTAAACACACCTACTGAAGTAAAGATATACATACTTGGAGGTGTTAACGAGATAGGTGTTGTTGAGCCAAATGCAATATGGACTGTAAATAAAGAAACACATGCCGTATCTTCAACGCCTGTGGTAGCTCCTTTCTTACCGGCACATAATAACTACTGTCTGTTAATCGATGGAGATGCACATGTATTTTTAAATAACGGTGCTGTGTACAGATGGGATAATGGTAATAGCCAGTTCGTATTGGTTCGGAGTAACATAGCTGCTATTAATCCTCTTGATGGTTTCTACTGGACTGTGGCTCAAGCAAGTACAAACTACGGCAGTAACGTGGGGATGGGGGCTATTAACATCTCAGTAGCTACACTATATAACACTTCAGCTGTATCACAATCAGTAAAAACAATAACTTTACCTCCTACAGGTGTTGATATCCCTTTTGTTAATATAGATAATGTCCAGACCTTTTTCTATGGAGGGATATATAGTAATAACGGTGCTAACGTGTTCAATGAAAGTACCTACATAATGAACCACACTACATTACTCGTACAAAAGTTTGATTATCCTTCAGAAGATAGGCCTACTGAAAGGGTATTTCCTTCTCTAGCATATGATGGCTATAATGGACGGGTTTGGTTATTTGGTGGGTTTGACGGGTCTAAATTCTATAATGATTTATGGTATTTTGACCTGGGTTTAAAAACGTGGCATAAAGTTCATGAACAAGTAGAAGATCAAGCAGTCGTGTATCCTAACCCTAGAAATAAAGCTGGCATAGCTATAGTAGACACGCATTATTTGTATCTAGTTGGTGGGTATTCAGATGCTAACTCCTTCAACGACTTTTGGAGATATAACATTACTACAACGGTGTGGGAAAAAATATACACCGCAGATAATATACCTTGGGGTTCGCATTACGCTATTTTTCAGTGGAGAGATAGATTATGGATGTTCAACGGGCAACAACTATATAGATACTTTTTTGATCTAAAACAATTTATAGCCCAACCATTTTTAATGGAAGACGATTCTACTTTTGATACATACCGCAGGCCTCTTGAAAGTTCCTTGTTTAGTCTTATTAAGGACAAACGGTACATGGACACTCCTGTACGAGTGACATGCGTCGGTGATCACATGATTGTGCAGAACGATGCTATGCTATTTGATGTAGATTTAGATACTAAAATAGTCCTTAATTTGTCATTTGAATTCCAAATAACTGATAAGCTATATTGGTTGGATAGACATTCAGCTATAGGTGCACATGATATGGCTGCATACTACATAAACGTTAGTTCTATGCAACCATTAACTAGAAATCAGATCCCGCATTCAAGGTATCATAGAGAGCTGCGTTCCCCGCAACCTAACTGTGCTATGTACATTGACAGTGTATCTAATAAATCAATATACCAAGATGCGTCAGGTGTGTTCACAATCCAGGACCAGCTTATACCTATAGATAAAGCTACACTGTTATACGATAATGAAATCTCATATACAGGATTACCCTCAAAACTAACTGATGTGGACTTTAACAGCACTGAAGAGGTGTATGATAGAACAATTGAAGTACTAAGCCATCCAGCGACATATCCTACTAGCCCTTGGTTTTTGTATAGTAAGTATAAATCGCCAACCAGTGTTTATGAAGGGGCACAAACAGTACTATACAATAATAATTTAGATAGAGTCTACGTAATATATAAAGATGGCACTGTGCTTAAAGTCAATACTGATGACAACACTTTCCTTAAGTACAAAACAAATTTATGGGAAGGTGCTGCATTCGGATACAATAAGCTACATAATAAAATTTATGCTTTTGGTGGGCTACGTAATTCTCGTAAAGTATACCAACAAAATGGTATGGAGAATGTTGGTATAGGCAGTGACAACTTAGATGTAAGCACTACATACCTAGGCATGAGTAGTGCTTATTTTGGGCTAAGCACTACTGGTACTGGTGTACCTGATACAGAAAAGTCGCATAATGGCCTAATGCAATTTGACCTAAATGTTAACTCAATGAACATAAGTTCAATTGAACGGTATCAAAAAGATAAAGGGGTAAGTATGGTTGACTACCCCTTAACTAGAGATTACTTAATCAACCTTATTTCAAAATATATTGAGGGTTACGCTAACAATACTATACAAAACTCAATTGAGGAAGTAAAAGATCAAATATACTTAGCTACACAACCTATAGTAGATGACCTTTCTCAATTTGATTATGTCATGGAGAACGGTGTCCGTCCTTTGGGTAGAGCTTTTAGTGCGTATGCACAAGTAGGTAATAAGCTATACATTTTTGGAGGGGCTGAATGCTATGCATCACCGTGTGTGACATTCCAGAGTGTTAGTCCCTGGCATACTACTGCTCCTGGATATCTAGCTAACTTAGCACGTACTATGAGTGGTAATGACCCAATATATGTGACTCAAGTTGAAGGGGTCAGAGCTATGTACTTTGACATGGACCTAAATTCGTGGACTCAAGTAGAAAATTTACCTGAGTGGCGGTACATGGCATCAACTATCGTTGATAACAGCGGCAGATATATATACATAGTTGGAGGATTCACAGGAGAGGATTGCACACAACCTAGCACTGATATACTTGTATATGATACTTTGTACAACACATACGAGAAAGTGAAAGGGATGCCCAGTACGTATAAAGGGCGCGCATTACCAGTACTGAAATGGTTAGACGATAATAAATTATTGATTATGTACGGTTTTAGAACATATAACTTCACAACCGGGTGTGATGAATGTGTATGTGAGCACTACTATCATATTGCAAGAGAGGATGCTTGGGTATATGATAATAAAAGTGACATTATGTATAAAGTATTTAAAGACGTCGACATGCAGGCATCAATAGTAGCTAAAGATGCATTTTACACTGATGACGACAAAGAAAATACTGTATACTCAATGAATATGGCTCCTGACACGGACTCAGAAGGGAGTGTGGTCATCAAGGCAAATAAGTGGGATCTAGTAACCGGGACGATAACACCCTTTACGATTAAACCTTCAGCAGAAATCATTTCTGAGTATAGTGCTTTTTCAAATTATACAACTGATAGTATTATAAATAGACTGATAAGTATAACTCCGGAAAACGGCATAATCAGTATGAACGATATCTACAATGCTAGGTTTAATGATATCAATTTTAGATTCCGTTATTGCTGGATTGAACCGCATAGTCAGAGCAATACCAAACACTTGTTTATTATAGGTGAGAGATCTGAAAACACGGGCATTATCTACCTCAACAATATTAATTCAGGGTATGTAGAAACAAGTATGCGGTTCTGGTATGTTGACTTAGAAGCACCGGATATTATGCGCACTATGCACAACATATCTTATGAGTATCCGTTACCATTGTCCCCAGTAGTTACAACATATGACGGTTCAAGATATGTGTATGCTATATACAATAAATATAATATCTGGAGGCTTGACTTTAAAGCAGTTCTAGCAGATAACAGCGGCTCTTATTGGTACCAGTGTCCTCCATGCTTAGATTGTAATTTCTTAGGTGATGATAGGACAAATAGAACAAACTCTAATGATCCTTGGAATGCTTTCTTCACTAAGCCCAATTATCTTACACTAGTGTCAAGTGCAGGTAGGATAGCTAGAATGGACACTAACACATTTGTCTGGTATCTAGATAAAGAAGAAGCCCCAGTCCCTCCTACTGCAAATGCACAGTTGGTAGCTGGGTCAGAAGCTGAGAATAATGAGATTTATCTATATGATCTAGGCGGCATTTCAGGAAAAGTACTTAACATATATGAAAAACAGTGGGATAACTTCTTTTTGGACATGCGTAACACGTCGTCATTAGTAACTAACTACCAATCAGTAGTCGATCCTAAAATGTGGCCGACATTTTTACGTAGAAGAAAACTGTTCACAATGAATTCTCTAGGTCATTTATTCTATACATGGTTACGTATTGATGGTATATATGATGTTGAATTCCAACTACAAGATTTTTATGAAGGTAGTGAAATACGTATCTATGGAGATTACAATCTAGTCAGCAATAAAGACAGTATTGTGTTGGAAGTTTTCGGAGTCAATTCAGGATGGATTTCAATTGATAAGACTAATTTTACCGGTATTGTCAATGAAGAAGATTGGGATTGGGAAGGTGATTACTCAAGAAGGTATATACACACATTTACTGACTTTGCAGGGAACATAACTCAAAATTATTCAGATATGCCTCCTAACTATGTCTCAGTTGATTTAGCTACACTTATATCATCAGAACCTATATCTAAAATACGTGTATATTACAAAAATACGCCGTCAGATTTTAATTATATGTCTAGGATAAATAAGGTTGAGTTGATATCTACGCAGACAGTAGTAAATACATACGATACTGAGGGGAGTATAAACCCATTAGCCATTATCCATATTGAACCAATTACAGTAAATGATGTGTTTTCAAATCAGTTTGCTGTATATATTAAAAATACAGGTGATACACCTGTAACTAACGTTGAAATATACTCATATGATAATGACTGGATTCAATTTAACCTAAGTCCTATAGTGTATCCTGATGCCTGGACTATTAGAGATCAAAATAACCCGCTAGCTGTCACTGATAATATTGACCCAGGAAGTAATGCTATAGTGTATATACGTGCTGTTAATATAGACTCGAGACCACATACTAAAGATTTGGTAGTTAAAGGAATATGCACTTTTTCTTAAGGACAGCACTTAATACCTAATGATAAATATAGAATACAGTGAGAGGAGTGTTCTTCTACAAAGATACACTTCCCTCACCTCAAACAGATACATGATAGTGGCTTCTAGCCACTATAGTAACAGGACTACAGCTCTTAAATATGTATCGGTACGGTATTCAGACCGCAAAATATTCATGTGTGCTGAAAGTCCGTATTCTACTAGAACATTCTGGATGCAATCCGCTAGGTTGATGTTGTCAACAAATCGGTTCTGTGCATTCGCAGGTGACGCAGGAAGTAGTGAGCGTTTTTGTGCATACAAAGTTAATGCAAAGATATTAGTGTCTACTGCTTCACTATCATTAGCGTTTACGTATTTTTCAACTAGAACAATGTTAGTAAATCAGGACATCATAGACCAAAGGACTATAATGTTCTGTCTCCCAATATACTCAGAGAGATATGCATTTGTTGAACGTGTACGAAAAGCATACATCTTTAGTTCTGCAGCATTTTCACAGTTAACATATAGTAGCGAACGTGTTATATACTTCCAGTTAAGAGAAACGTACGATATGCGTTATATCGGGTTATTATACAGTGCATATAGTGATAGGGAAACGTTATGTAGTACCGCCCGTGCGTCGATACTGTACACACCACAGACCAAACTAGCGTTAAACAACTTATACTCAGATAGGACAATATCAATAAAAGCTGAAGTTACACATAGTGAAAGAACTGTAATGTTAACGCTCACACCATTCAGTGAACGTTATATATTGACAGTTTTACGTATTGTATCAGAGCGTTCTATTCAAATGATGGTTTACACAACATATGCTATGCAAGCAATTCCTATAATGCAAGCTCGTCCTGAAAAAAGTGAGCGTTTTTGTATGTTCAGGACAATAGTGTATTTTGACACCCGAAAGATATTTTTAGAATTGCGTGAGCTGTACTCAACAAAAAACGTTTCTTCATTAGGGAGTACTACTCCAATAATACTCACAGGAACTAATGCTAATGTGTCTGTCAGTGCTGACAGACAACTAACTGTATATGGCTCATTAGTCATACAACAAGAGTCATTTAATACAGCTACATCAAATAAAATAGTATTCACAGCTAATGAGAACACGTATACGGTATCTATGCTTGATTACACAGGGGCTTCATTGACAATAGATGGCCCTGTCCGAAAGAAAGTCTTGTTAAGTGCTAACGTTTTCTACGTGGAAGTGAGTATAACATAAACACAAAAGAGGGGTACAATGGCGATACAGATAGTTGGCACATCACTACATGACATGAAGCGAACAGCATATGAAAGTAGGGATATGCATGATGTACAGGTTGAAAATAACAGCAATATGATTGAGATAATGCTAACTAACATCAAAGCAGCTCAATACAATGGGAGGACTTTTATCAGCACATTTCCAAATATGACACAAATAGAGAATGACATATGTGGCTGGTAAAAGAATCTACATCTTTATTTATACGGTGTTGCACACTACATCGTAAAAGAAATTAAGTATATTTATTTGTACCTTTTGCGTGTAATATGTGTATCGCATAAAACATATGATAACTATACTTTTCTTCTATAAAACTTTACATGGAGAGTCAAAATGGCTATAACTTTTGATTGGAAGGGACACGACGGCGTAGGTTGGAACTATACAATCGGTACAACTAACGTCATCGCATTTTATGGATCTGGCGGTTACGGATCACCAATTCAAGTAGGTGAATATAATAGTGCTACACATGTAAGAACAAGCACTTCAGATGATACTGACGCATGTTCAGCACCTCACGTCACTAATTTAAAATATAGTTCAAGTAATGAGGTTTCAATTAGCGGCGGAGCACCAGTCGCACTAACCTCAGCCACACAAGCAAATTGTGTCCGTATTACTGTTACCTCTGATACAAGTATTACTGTAATTGGGACTCGGCTTTATGCTTATGATGGTTCCAATGTTGATAACCCGCCTGCTAACGTGACTTTTAAAACCTTTAAGCTTACTAGCAGCACTTGGTCACAACCGCATGGTAGAACTGCTGCTATGTCTTGCGGCACTTCATTGGTTGCAGCTACTACACATAGTTTCTATGTTGGGATGTCAATTAGTCCTACGAGTACTGGTGCAAGTACTTTATTCGTGTCACGGTTCGAGGCCGATATACAATGACACTATTTGTATCTAGCAATAACTAACTAGAAATACATAATAAATTTATTTTTAATCTTTTAAAAATAAATGTAGCAATCTCCTTATATGTGTTGTACTGTTAACTACAGTCAATATTCATATAAGGAGATTTTTTATGACTACTACACAAGATTTTATAAATAGATTAAAATATATTACTGAAAACAATAATGTTGCTCAATGGGTAGCAGTAATAAAATTAAAAACAGCAAACAAAGATTTGTACACATGGTTACTGGAACAAACTAATTTCCTTCAGGAAAAAGTTAAAGTCACAGAACGCATCTATTGTATCCTCCACGATATTGAAAAACAGCCTGTATGTAAAATGTGTGGAAAAATAGCAAAATTTAGAGATTACACCTTTGGTTATAATACATACTGTGGACCTAAATGTAGTGCTAATGACCCTGACTCAAAAGAAAAGAAAAAAGCTACTAATAGAGAACGTTACGGTTCTGATTATTTCTTAGGTACTAAAGAATGCCTTGAAAAAACTAAAATAACCTGTCAAGAAAAATATGGTGTAGACAACATTAAACAACTTGATGAAACCACGCTAAAAATTAGAAAGACAAATCTTAAAAATAGGGGTTTTGAACACCATACACAAGACCCTGAATTTATAAAAGAACAACAAGCAAGAAATCTTGAAAAATGGGGTAATATAAACCCTATGAACTGTCCTGAAGTACTGACAAAGAATAAAGAAAAATTTGGTTCAGAATATTTTATGTGCACAGACACTTTTGTCTCTGCAAAAGAAGAATGGTTAAAAGAAAATAATGTAGTAAATACTAGCCAAATTCCTGAAGTGCGTGAGGCAATCAAAGCAAGTATGTGGCGTAACCACAACGCAGAACACCATACCCAAAAGTATTTTACAAACATGGATCGATGGACTGACGTTGAATACATTAAAACTGAATTCATCAAAGGTAAACGAGTTGATTATACCAAAGCCAAACTATTTTTTAACGCCAGCTACCCTACGTTACTTTACCATTTCAAAAACAGATTAGGACTAGACATTAAAAATACAAATGTTGACTCTGAAGCTGAACGTGAAATTGTGCATTTTATTGAAAGAACTGTGCCTGGGATTGAAATTGTACAAAATACTAGACAACTTTTAAAATATACAAAAATACATGAAGATGGAAGAGAGCAAAAGAAATACAAAGAAATTGACATCTATCTCCCTGAATACAAATTAGCTATTGAATACGACGGGTTATACTGGCACTCGATAGGAACAGCAGGATACAAAAGTACACCGCATGACATTAGACGGTTACGAACAAGTATCCGCGATAAATCACGTTTACTACAAGAGAAAGGAATTAGATTTTTAAACATTTGGGAAAATGAGTGGAGCAATGAGATTAAATATGAAATTTGGAGGTCAATACTCCATAGTGCACTAGGGAAAAGTGAAGTCCTGTCTGCTAAAGAATGCCAGATAGTTGAAGTTGATAGGAAAACAGTCCATAGGTTTTTACAGCTTAATCATATTCAAGGAAGTTGCATTGGAGCTACGCATAGATTTGGTTTAGAGTTTGAAGGGGTTTTGGTAGCAGTTATGGTTTTTGGGAGGACTGGGTTTACTACCAACCCTGAATGTGAATTACTAAGATACTGTACTTTACTTGGATACAAAGTTCTTGGTGGTCCTTCTGCACTTTTGAAACACTTTTTATCAATCACAGATGAACGTTCTATAGTTTCATACGCTAATAGGCGTTACGACAATGGAAGTATGTTAGACTCTTTAGGATTCATTTTCCAGCACACTTCTAACCCAAATTTCTACTATTTTGACCCTCAAGTGCTGCCAGTTAAATTACTCAATAAAACTGATTTTCAGAAAAACACACTCAGGGATAAATTAGCGATATTTGACCCGGACATAACCGAGCAACAAAACATGTTCGCTAACGGGTACCGCGCCGTCTATGATGCAGGAACGTCAGTTTACAAATTGACTGTGTAAGTTTATTCTTGCATTTTATTGTATTTTAGTGTATGTACTATTTACACAGTAAAATAAATTCAAGACATAATAGTTACAGGGGGTATATGCTATGGAAAACAAAAATTACATTGTACATTCTTGGGATGCAGTTGCAGCATCGTTTGAAAGGCAAATAAGAGAATACAACCCTAGATATTTTCAAAGACACCCGGAAGACAATTATCTAAAAGATATATACAACGATAACCTCCCTCGTGCTATTAAGGACCTATTTGCTCAATACTACATTTTGAACGTTGATAGAAATCACCCTGACATCAAGATTCTTATAGACGCTTGTAAACAACTCAATGATGTTGGGTACATTGGGCGGCACAGATAATTAAAAATTACTATAAGATAAAAGGAATAGCATGAAAACATTAGAAGAATTACTAAAAATGAAAGTCAAGACAGAGAATTTTAAAGGAGAAGAGGTTGAAATAACACCAGACTTCAGAATTGCTGTACAGAGTACGCACGTAGACGGCACTCATATCATTGTACATCCATTAAATCATAACGGAGACACACTTGATTTTGTAGTAAAAGACAATACATTGTACCCGGTGAATAATACACTGATTGAGGATCTTGTTAATCGCTTCCTCTCTTGGCCGTTACCGGAGAGTGTTGCTAGTGATTTGTGTGTTGTAAGCCCAAGTAAACATTCTCGTTGTGGGACTAATCTACTCACAGCAAATGAAGCGAAAGAAATGCTTATGTACGTCCTTTCAAGATCATAGTATGAATATAAAATTATCAAAACTTCTTGACATCTGCCATCCTGTTAAAGATGGAGCTTGGGGTACTGGTGTTATCCCAGCATGGATGATCCATAAACGAGTCAGAAAACAAAATACATATGACCACGAAACCTGGGCTAGAATAGCTACACATCATGATTATAACATCCTACCGTGGCTCCATGCTGGTAGGATAGCTTATTTTGTCCTTAATGGATGGACTGATCCTATTTCTTTAGAAATTGGTGTGCCTGGGATGTTTGAACCAGAATGGATAATAGATGATGGGAACCATAGGACTGCGGCAGCATGGTTCATGAATAAAGAGTATATTGATGTTGACTTTAGCGGTGATGTTGATTTATTTAATGACTTGTTTTTAACGTAAATAAGGTGCAAATGAATACAGAAGTTTTTGACTTCGCTGCTATTGAGAAACTACCTAAAGTTAACAAATACATGATGGCAACTACAGCTATACATAAACTGGGTGATATTTCAAGTGACATGCCAGATCTTTGTCATGTTGTACATGAATCAGAAACAGACTACTATGGCTCATGGGTAACTGGGTTTGGTTTCTTTAATGTGCATTTTCCAAAAGAAACAACACTTGAGTTAACTGAACAGGAGATGTCTAAATATAACTCTATGTATGTACAGGTTGCTAGCAACCCTCCACAAAAACTCAAAGTTGACTAAACACAATGCCTGATGTATCTAATGAAACATTAGCACAATATGTTGAGCAAGTGCTAGGATGGTTCCATGAAGCACCCAAAAGTGAACAAGTACGGTTCATAAATACAAGAAGACACAACTTGATTACATATCATCATACCTTAGGTAGATCAATTAGAAATAATTTAAAACTTTGGGAAAATAGATGGCACCCTAAAGTACAGAACGGTGTTGATCGTTCTCCTGACCACCCTGATGCACTTAGTATGACTATAATTGAGCTAGTCTGGGAAAAACTACAAAATCTAGAATGATAAGGAGTGATGCGATGGACCGGTCAGAAATTAGAGACACACTATACCGCATGCTAATGAACAATGGTGTTACTCACTCAATATCGGAATCAATGAAATTTACTGATTTTATGGATATTGATTCCCTTGATTTAATTGCGACTATAGTGGATGTAGAGGAATATTTTGATATTACTATAACTGATGAGTGCGCTGACACAATAGTGACTGTTAAACAGGCTATTGATAGTATTAGTGCACTATTAGAAAACCAGAGTAGAGTTTAGTATAACTAAAAAGGATGCAAATATGAAAGTCTACATCGGCCCATTTTCATCATTTATTGGCCCTTATCAAATAGCTGACACACTCAAAGTATTTGGCGTGTCGGAAGAGAAGTGTGACGCTATAGGTGAAAAACTTGCTAATACTTGGGTAAGTACTTTCTGTAATTGGGTAGAGTCCAAAAGAAAAAGGACAGTAAAAGTAAAAATCCACGCATACGATACCTGGAACATCGACAGTACACTCTCATATATTGTACTCCCGATGCTCATTAAACTACAAAAAGAAAAACACGGAGCTCCTCTTGTTGATGATGTGGATGTGCCTGAAAACTTGCGTTCTAGCAATGCACCCCCAAAAGAGAATGACTACGACTGTGATGAGTTTCACTTTAAAAGGTGGGACTGGGTTCTTGATGAGATGATTTGGGCTTTTGAACAAATACACCCTGACAATGACTGGGAGAACCAATACCATTCAGGGGAAATTGATATGCAGTTTAAACCCTGTGATCCTCCTGAACACCTCCAAGATGATGAAACAAAAGATGAATTGTTTGAAATGATTTCCGGTCCTAATGACACACATAAATTTGATGTGGAGGGATACAAAAAACACGACGCACGTATCGATAATGGTCTTCGCCTATTTGGTGTTTATTTTAGAGCACTATGGGACTAAAACATATGATGTAGTCACCTATATTCAACATGTATGATAAAATACCACCTCCTTTATTTGACATGAAAATTAGCCCTGCAATAGATGTCCCGGATGGAAGTGAGTGCACCGGGTGTAGATACATTGAACCTAAAGGACATACATACTGTATGTTATTTTGGGCAGGTACTGAAAAAGGGAAATGTATTCAGTGCATATCAGCTGTTAAGGTAGCAAAATTAGATTTTAAGATTTCGGAGATGCGTGAGCACCCTGCTACACATTATTTACTCGAACATGCTAAAGAACCTTACTGGGTGCAAGCACTTGGTATATTAAATACCTTAGAGTCATTAGGGTGGACACCTCCTAAAGGGATAGTAGTACAAAATAGTGACACTACAGGGCCGCTAAGTGCAATAGGTAATACCTAAATAAAATAAACAATAATGCAATTTAAGTATTTACAAGTAATGCTAAGTATTGTATTATACACAAACATTAGTACATAACGTACAAGATATTAGAGAATACGTAGTACATCACACTAACCCCCCGGATCTGCTA
>Ga0100379_10002900_pt1 | contig 15874 bp, 17 predicted proteins | sample CryGeymeta201503_FD_80418 | JGI IMG/M metagenome (GOLD analysis project Ga0100379, IMG submission 80418) | Groundwater microbial communities from Crystal Geyser aquifers in Utah, USA - Crystal Geyser metaG 2015-03 | ecosystem: Environmental > Aquatic > Deep subsurface > Groundwater | place...
ATCATCTCAAAGATGCCTAATCTTTCCACCTACCTGCACAAGAGGCATAAAATGACCTTCAAAGAATAGGACCAGGATAAATTCTTTAAAATGATCAAAGATCTCTGTGACTTTGATCTCAAAAATTTCAGAGCCTACATTTCTCAAAATTTGACCAATACTCCAGAATCATGGGACTACATTTTGTAGTTCAAGCCCAAAACTCCTCTCCCAGATATCTACTCTAGCGCCTTCCTCAAAAAATTTTGCGAAAATCATGCCATCGCCTATGAAGAAGCCAAGGCAGTACTAGAAAAGAGCGAACCTCAGGAACATCTGCGCTGGTTCAAGAAAAATGCCCTCAAAGAAGGTACTCACAACCTCAATGCTCTAAATATATTTTCGATCAACACTCAAGAAGCTCCTAACTATCTGTCGCTTCTCAAGCCTTTGAGTGAAAATGAAAAATCACAAGTTCTAACCAATGAAATTTTGGCAACAGCCTTGAACGAGACTAAAGTCTTTGAAGAGATCCTCAAACTTCAGTTTATTCACAACCATGAGAGTGATTTTAGCTCTGTCGATCCTTTCTTTCTTTGGTCGAGCTAAGCAGAAAGAGAAAAGCAAATAGCGGAGGCAAGAGAGCACATCATTCGAGACATATAGAGCTTCCAAAATCCAAGAGAGGTAGTTTAGGATCAGTACAAGGAGGCAAAATTTATTAAGGAGGGGTTAGAGAGCAAAGACAGTTTTGAATCAATTCTTCGCTTTTTGATGAGTTGGAGCTGGAGAGACATATCTGTAATGTTCCGAGTAAAACTTAACAGCCAAAATCAATAGCTATAGAAGACTGACCTGAAGATCATAGACTATGAGCTAAAGGACGCCACAAAGCTGACCTAAACCATTGAGAAGGACAGTCAATTCTTGGAGAGCTACTTGAGGTTCAAGAAGTTGTTACTTTGATAGTATGTGCTGTCGATAGTAATAAATATATCGGATTATGTCGAAGAGTGATTCCGACGATGATGAGGGATTTGTGGCTAATCCCATCAGAATCGACTAGCACAGCATCGCACTGTCATAAAATATTACCCCCTCCCTCAAATAATTCCAGCCGCATTATTTGTCCGGATAAGGCATCCTCAGGTACCACCTCTCTCACCCAGAAAATAACCATAATAACTCATCGCTTCCTTCAAAAATGTACACTCCAGGCTTAGAAGCTACCCAGTACCACAAATGCCACATAACAAAGCATCTGACCTCCCCACCGCCTCCGACCTTTTCGGCAACAGTAAGCTCTACTACCTGGCCTATTCACGTTTCAAGCAGCCTTTCAGCTAGGGCGAGAGATAAACATTCCGTACTTGTTAAATTAGGCAGATAACCCAGTCCAGCTCATATTTTGTCAAAACTAGCAAGAGCCTCATCTGAGAATTTTGAAAGATTGGGACGAAAAATCCATAGACGACTCTTCGATCAACGATACTTGTCTTCTGTTTGATTCCCGGTTTGAAGGAGGAAATTTACTGTGCGCATTCAAGTCAAAAAAAGAGTTGAATACTTATACCCTTTTCATGCAAAATGACACAAACACCTACGGCTACAATCAATGGTTCTACTTTTCTGTTAGAAATATGAAGCCCAACACCAAGTACACTTTTCGCATCGCTAACTTCGTACACAATTATATATGCTCAGAAAAAACCATATTCCTTCTTCAATAATGGTCTTCAGCCACTCATCTTCTCCCTCCTCAAGTCGAGAAAGGAAGATAGCGGATGGTACAGAGACGGACAACACATTAGCTACTTTCCCTCCTAATTCATCTAAGACTAGTGCAACCGATACTACACTCTTTAATTCAGCATATATTTCGATCATGGTCATGATTACATCACAATATCTCCCTACGCTCCCTATAGTTACAGCAAACTTATTTCATCCCTGAAAAGACTCGAAAAGATGGCGATGAACCACTGTCTGAGTTGGAAGCTGAAGACTGTTTCTCGAAGTTTAGCCTTCAACCAGGTCCCTTATGTCATCATTTCCAACAAAAACATCATCAGGCACAGCAAAAAGAAAATAGTCATCTTGGCCAGGCAGCACTCAGGATAAACTTGGTCTTCCTATCTCGCCTAGGATATCATGCAACTTCTCGTTTAACAGGGTTCTTCGTAAAGCAAATGGCTTCTCTAAAACTATGATTTTCACATTTTTCCAATGCTGAACGTTGACGGAGTTATTTATGGCAACTTCAGATGCGACCTTGCAGGATGTGACCTCAATCGTACCTGGAAAAATCCCTCCCAGCAAATTCAGCCTCAAGTCTATCAGATCAAACAATAAATATCTAAGCTCCAGTAGAGGTATGGAGTGGAGATGTGCATAGATCTTCACACTCACAGCAAATAATACGGAGCTTTTGCCTACTGCTGCGTTTAATCTCAGGAGTGCAGACAACTGCCTTCTTTGATAAGCAGGTGTTCCCCTTTTTTCAGGTATCGTGCTTGTACTTTTGGCATATCGGGCGATAAGAAGTATACTGCTCGATCTACCATATACGGGCTAACAAGTTCGCTGAGTGTCCTTACAATCGAATTATCAGCCTACGGGTTTAAATTACCTGGAAGACGCTATCCTTTCCCCTACACACCCAACCACATCAAAAATATAGGAAAAGCCATTCTCAAAGGGTTCGCATCTTCCCAAAAATCAGAATAGCCTCAATTAGAAGATGAAGAAATATAGATCGAATTAGAGGATGGCCCACTAGTTATCAACAGCAAAGAGATCATCATATCCCAGCAGGAAAATGTGATTGAGGATTAGTAACCTATTGACGGATCTGACTCCGAACCTGAGGCTGACGAGATAGAGCTGGAAGTCAAACTCAATACAATCTTTCCTCCGACTTTTAGATAATAATAGCTGACTGTGAGCAACAACAGTAAAGGGAACAAGAGCACCACTCGAAAATCAAGCAAGACAAAAAAACAAAATAGATCAGCCTTTCATAAGACTAAAATGGAGAATAGAAAAGCTATCAAGAAAGAGCACAGTTTTAGTCGATAAGATATTCGGAAGTCAGTTGAGCAGGAAAAAGAAGAGCCCCGTACTATCGACCATATAAGAAACCAGCCTCCTCCTGCCACCAAGCTGAGAAAACCAATATTTGCTGTCCCCAACTCGTACCATAAAAAGCATGGCAGTTTTAACACATAGAAGAGTAATAAGACTGGCCCTGAGAAGGTGACACAGCCACTGAATCTAGTATAATTTTCTCTCAAAAAGCTTCCAATTTCAGTCCCTTAGAAGCTTTCTCAAAACTTCCAAAATTACCATATCATGCTGGATGAACAAAACTCTATGGGCAATCGTAGTTTTGGAAAAAGATAATAAAATCGTTTCGATAAAACCTTCTCAACTTATGAGGCCATGTGCAGACCAAGAGTGCGAGTAAACTCCAAAAAGCAGGGAATGATCAGAGACAACAGTCGCCTAGAACAATAGCTGCCTTTTTTGTGTGTCATGTCAGAGAACAAAAAACAACTGCAACTATAAAAAATAAGGTAAAAGTAAGAACGGGCCTCCGATAGAAGATTTTAGCAGAAGCATCCGCAAATATCAAGCCATCAGAGCAGCCACAAACACCACAATACTTTGAGCAAGATAAAGAACAAACAAAAACAGCTCGACCTGATAGCAAAAATAGGTTTCGAGCAGTACACCCGATACTTTTCTGAACATCCTTAACAAAAGAAGACTGACAGTGATAATAAGTTTGTTTGATTTTTCTCCAAATATTCCAGTAAAATGATCATCTTCTCTTGCATAAAGATGATGTCGATCAATCGACAGACATGAATTGGCTTATCTTGAACTCTAAGTAGCTGAAATGGTACTGTTGTGGAGGTAGGCGAACCATTGCTTGATCAAATGCTTGTCGTCTCTTTTTTTCAAAATTATCTCGTCAAGACCTTGTTAGTAGCTCCAAGTGCTGGCCCAGTCCACAAAGGTCTCACGCTATGACTGTTCTGTTCTTAGAATAGGGCTGTTGGTGGCCGTGTAGAAGGGTCTTTTCTTGGAATTTGACGACACATATGTTTTTTCGACTTCTCGATCCATATTGAAGCCGTATTATGAGTTTGTTTTTTTCATAGCTTTTGGATGGTGCAACTCTTCCTAGTTGATATCCGATATCTCCTGATGGCTCCTCAATCGACTGATCACTGACTCCTCTTTCTCTGTTTGCTTTTCAGTGAAGGACAAAGAGCTGTTGCTCATGTTGTCTTCTCTCTGGCTGTTGTACTTTTATTTAGGAGGGGTCGGCTTGGGAAGTTACTTTTAAATTTCAAAAAAATCTCTCCACAATTTGAACTACTCTTTGAAATATTTGAGGTATTTGTTGGGCAAGGTGTCGAACTTCATTTATTCATCGTTGAGAATTTTTTCATAAGAGGCATAATCGGATCTGCAATGTGAATTTTCAAGATGTTAGCTATGCTCTTCTTTGGTCTCTTCCTCTTTTTCCTCCTCCTGAACTTCAGCTATATTTTGCATGTTGGCCGAATTTAAGCTGATCTTTGGCTCCACATTGTTTTCAGGTTGCTCTTCAACATCTTTTTTGGCAAACTATATCACGCATCTTATTTTTGTGTAGTTCAGACATTGCAAATGGTAGGTTCCAATTTATTTGAGCACCTCTTGAAATATATACTACTATCCTTATGCCAAAGGACCGGTTTATTCGTCCGTTTCTTCCATAATGAACAGAAACTTCCGATTGGAGCCAGCTGAACATTAGCTGATATTTGAAGAATTATTCTTGTTAATATTCAGGATAATCTGAGTAGGTTCCGATATGGTTAGTGTTTAGGGAGTTAATTCCATATGCTTGAGCTGTATTGTTATTGCCTTTTGACTCTATGATTGCTCCATAATATGATATTATTAATTATCTCTCGAAGAGTCACTAGTTTGAATAAATTTGGATATCAAAGATAAGGAATCATTCGGCTGGGACCAAGTCAGAAGACTCCTTGCTTATTATTAGCCCTTCCGTTGGAATTTGGATTTATGCTTTGACGCAAAACTGATCAAAGGGATGAGTGTCGTCGGGAAGCAAAGTCTTCAGCTTAGACTTCAGGCCCTATCCATTCTACTTCTTCTCGTAGTCGGTGGCCTCATCCTTGTCAACTTCAGCGCTGTAGTCAGGTTCCTATCCATCGATCTTGACAATTTTATGCCCAATCATCTTCCTGTTAGTTATGATTTTGTCTCTCGACAGCTTGACCCTCACATCCTTTTTCTTTCTCTGAGACTGCAAGGCTGTTCTTTTTTTGAAGGTAGTGACCTGGTCAGGTTTTGTTGGGAAGAATGAGCAAAAAGGTGGGAACTTATTTTCAAACTGATTGATATCTCCTCCAACAATCACAGTCTTATGGGAGTACGGTTCTTTTCTATTGAAAAATTCCATCAAATTGTACAAATATTCTCTCTGCATCTAGTTGGACTTGATCCTTGACGAGGTGAACTGTATATTCATGATGATGAAGTGAGGAGACTAAAGAGCCATGATCTTATCGTAACTGTTATCGTCTCTCATCTAATAGTTGTTTATGTTGTCATCCGAAAAAATTTTCTATAAGTTCATCTCCTTGAACTGTCTCTGCTCTGACTTGAACACATCTTTCTTGAAAATGGTCAACATTTTTTTCTTATGATTCTTGTGCCAGAAAAAGTTGACTGTGGCTTTCTCCTCCAAAAAATGAATCAAATTTTTGGAGTAGGACTGAATGAAAAATAAATGTGAATTGGTCTTCCTATATCCATATCTAAATTGACTAACTTTGTTATCTTCGTCCAGAAAGGCGAACTCGAAGAAAGGCTCAACGACTCTCATGTATTTTTCCAGGTTTTTACCCTCCTTAAGATAGGAGTGCCAATCTGCAGGATAGACATATCTGAGAATGGCCTTGTAAGCTATAAAGTCGTACTGCTTTAAGTTTTACTTCCACTTCTCCAGTTTATCGAGATCTGACTCTTTCAATTTCTTCTCAATGTGCTCCTTGTTCTTCTGGTACTATCGATTCCATATCTTTTTGAACTCTTTCTCAGACATTGATATGTAGGGGTCATAAGGGTTGCCTGTCTCCTTGACACCTGCCATCTTGTTGAACAAGGGAGAATATCGACCCTTTTTAAATTATTTCTCAACTATGCCGAATAAATTTCTGAGCTCCTTTTCTCCCTTGAAACCTTGCAGCTCATTCTCGCACATCTACTCAAATATTTTTCCCAAAACTTTAGACTGAGGCTCATAGTCGCTAATGTAATATTCGAAGGGTCCGTTGGGAATGCCTCCCCAATTCAGAGTCATGACTCTGAGGTTGTATGTTTACTCATTATTTCCACAACAAGTTCCTCCCATATTTTATAACCTTTATTCAAAAATATATCTAAAGCAGAATATCAAGACTGCCTCTTCTCCAGGTTGGCTACAACCACAAAATGATCAAAAGGGTGCTCGTCAGTTGGCACTAAATTATTTTTACTAGGCTCAGCTCCGTTGATATATGATATTTTTCCATCAAGGATTTTCATAGTCGATATTATCTTGTCCTTGGACTCTGAAACAATCTTGTCAGCTTTGTTATATTGTCCCTGAGTGACTGTCCTCTTCTTAATGGTGGTCATCTGCTCCTCTTTGTCCGGGAAAAAATAAAACTAACTGCTAAACGGTTACAGATAAGAGTTAAGGTCTCCAGCCAACACAATATCGTAATCTTTGAATATATTTTTGAGCTAGGTAATGCCCTTTTTAAGTTCCTCGATTTGAACTTTGTTGGGCTCTGTCTTTGAGCTCAGATGGGCATTGAGGAAGATGTAATTGTCAATGACCATGAGGGCTGTTCTGTTGTTCCAGTTGACAAGATTCATCGTCTCCTCCTTGACGCCTTTGAAAAACACATCATTGTTTGCAGGTTTTGAATCTGGCTTGAATGACCCTTTCTTGGCAACAATGGCAGTATCTTTTGAAATGTCATGTACGATGTGAAATTCTCCCTTGTGATTCCTTTGAACCTCGTCAAAAAAATTTTGAGAATACTCTTGAAGGAAGAAAACGTCAGCGTTGATCCTCTGTAAATTTTATACCACTTTTTTGCATTTCCGATCTTCATCTAGAAAACTTGCGCTATAGAGGCGTTCCAATTTATTCCGATACTACTTGGTCTTGAGTGAAGTTGCGTCGTTAATTTGCTTGACTCCATAGACATACCTGAGGAGCGTATGGAACATAAGCACATCGTATTTTTTTGTAACTTCCTTCTGCTCTGGAGTATATTAGATCTTTAGCTTGGTGATTTCGCTATTAAACTGATCTTCCCAGTGGGATTCGAACTATTCTTTAGTCATGAATTTGTCTTCTTTGGTTATTCCTGCCTCCAGGAAGAACATGGGCGAGTATCTGTTGCGATACTTGAGATCAATTTTGCCCATGTTCCATTTGAAATTTTTTTTGTCTTCCTTGTAATGTGGGAAATACTCTTCCAGTAATATCTTATATTAATCACCAATTTCCTTGAGGATGTCCATGTAGTCGTCACAGTAAAACTCGAAGGGGCTGTTCATGATTCCACAGTAGTTGAGAGTGGCCACAGTCAGGATCTTGTTCGGGTTGATCATTGATGGTTAAATGGGTACGCTGGGATCACTATTGACACATCCCATTTTGTACTTTATAACAAACTATTATTTTAGAAGATCATTTCATTATCCGTTATAACAATAATGATCGACTCTCAAACAGGTCAAACAGCTTCTATAATCTTCGGGAAATGGATAGCATCCACTAAAGGGGTATTGGAAATATATGATGATAGCAGTATAATATCTATCATTTATTGTATTGATAATATTATAGTGTTTCCAAGTGTATAACACGATAGTATATGACCTCTAATAACTTCAAAAATCTCATAAAAACAAACCTCTTCACCGACGACTCCTTCCAGCCCCTCCTCAAAAAATCAGATTAGTACCGAAAAACCACACAACTGGCCCTGCAGCACTACCACTCCCTCATCAAAAACTTCTAATGCTATGAGCAAACCCACGAGAAGCTCCTGGTTGACTACGAATAGTACATATAAATAAACGAAATCAACATGCCTCAATACTTCCTCAAGTACATCCAACTTTACCGCAATATCTGGAGCTAACAGAAGAGCTTTAATCATAAGCTGAATAACATCCTCAAAGAAATGAATGCCTTGTGCGATAGCCTCTTCACCAATTTTTCTAATAGAATCCTCACCTTTCAGAACTACATCAGGTCCTACAAGGCCCATGAAAACGTTTTGATTGAGCTGAGTAAAAAATATTTCAGGACCCTCAAAGGTATGATAGCCAGCATAGAATACTACAAGGAAACGTTCACTGACGTCCGAGTTATTTACAACATGGACGAAAAAACCAAGAGGTATACTGCATGCGAAAACACCTATAAAAACCTACAAGAGGAGCTCGATACAATTGAGAAAAAAGTGACCCAACTTTCCAGTTAAAAAACTCAAATTATCTAAGCTTACAAAGACATTGATAATGAGCTTGTCCTGATGTTGAAGGCCATAGGAGGAAAACTGATCAATGTTTCTAAACGCTTCGTGGCTGACTTTTGCGAAATGACCAACATCACGGTAACCTATTTTGCTGAAAAAAAATACTCCCTTGAACAGCTGGAGCTCAAGACCTTCTTCAGCTCAGATACCAAAATCAATCTTCAAGAATGCTTCACTGTTTAGATTGATCCTACAAAAATAGAGTTTTATCCTGCCTTTGTGGTTTACTACAAGGACATTAGAGAAGATTGCTACTGTCAGCTGGGAACTTTACTGACAGCAACCGTCAAGGAAACTGAAGAGAAAATAGAAAAACGAAAAAAGCTGACCAAAAAAGCTCTTGAGTATACAGTTAGCTTTATCAAGCTTTACGAAAAGCATTTTTACCTCAATTTAAAGGAAATTGTAGCTAATTTTCAAAAAGTCAAGAAGAATTTATCAGATATACTTGGCAGCAGACTAGGCAGTTTTCTGAAATCTTGTCACTCTATCCTCGAGCTATCAATTGGTATAAATGAAAAGTTAATAAAGAGAACCACGAATAAGCTCAAGAATATTGAGGCGTGTCTGCTGTAGTAAGCAAAAATACTGGATCTTTTCAAGAACGAATTCAAGCTGAACATAATGAAATTCATCAATAACAAAAACAATAAAAAAATATTCAGCTAAAAAGAGATCAATTAATTTACAGAATAATAACCCAATTTGCATGAAATAACAGCTCTTAAATAGTCAATGGCCGAGAAGTCACAACATTTGACCATGCTTATCGATGGTTTTGTCGATAAATTCAAAAAAAATTATGACCAGCTCAAGTTCCACTATAACGCTATCGTCAATGATTTCACTGTCAGCACCAACGAGTTTTATTCTCTTTGCTGTGACACTCAATAAGCCTATTTCGGTTAGGGCTTCTTCATCACTAACTATCAGAAGTACGAAGCTGACATTGACAACGCTCTGGAAGGACAAAGAAAATTTTTCCAGGAAATCAACTTCAGCTCTTTACTCAAAGATGATCAAGGGCCTATAACTTTCGATGCTTAGCTAAATAAAATTGAGTAGTATAAGAAAATGAAGAAGCCAATATCGATTGAAGTTAATCAAAAGGAAGACGATTCCAATCGCAAAGGATCAGCTACAAGCGATGTATAAAGAAATACCTCTCCTGAAGTTAAAGCTGAGGAGGTCAAAACAGATAAAGGCAAAGGCGGAAACAAGCATCAATAATTTTTACTGACCAAAATTACGTTTCTTCCCGGTTAGAAATTTTTCAAAAGTTTTTCTTGTGCTCTGAGTGATAAGATCCTCCTTTCTGGTCGGATCTACATCACCAACAAGAGAATTTGTTTCCATTCGAGCTTCAATCCCAGTAATATATTTTTCGATGCCACTTTCATTCAGATACCCAAGCAAGATATCAAAAAGATAGAGAAAAAAATGAATGCCATAGTATTTGATAACTCAATAGCTGTCACCACAGTCAATGGGGAGGTTTTCTTCACTTCCTTCTTCTCACGTAACTAAGCCTATGACCTGATCTGTAAGGCTCTGTAGATAGACACAGATGAGTGCATGTTTGAACCTGAGGAGATGAAGGAGATCAATGAATGTAAATAGGTTGTTGAGGATGATGACATCAAAGAGTCAGCTATTGAAGAAAGACGTAATAATATCAACGAAATGCTAGCTGTTCACTCCTACAAAGAATTGTTCAGCACATAATATGCCTATCCTGGCTTCAATGCATACAAATTCCTCAAAATGCTTGAGGTAGGAGGTTAGTTTACCTTCAATCGGAAAACCTACAAAAACTTTTCGGTATACATAAAGGAATGTCTTGATCATAAGGATTACGACTATACCGAATGGAAACCTTCCCCTCCTTGTGATTTCTTGAACTCAGGTACAATTGCCTTTATGTAGTCAACATCAAGGACACCATGCCTTTGAGCTTCAACAGAAAGGTCACATGCATGGTGCCAGTCGCCAACTCTGGCGTTCCTTTCATGCCGAAACAGGCTAAATGTGAGGAAACACAAACGTTGTATGTTGTATCTAAGGACTAGTACATCATGGAGTCAACAATTCAGAACAGCGGAGTGCCTTACGCCTAGACCTTTAATATCAAACTCAAAAGAGTTATTGCCTCTATCAACGAAAGTACATGTACTGGTATTAAGATGCCTGCAAAATGACTGTCTATTTTCACATCAACTTCATCTCCATCCCGATGGTCAAAAGCATCATCGAAGGTAAATCAACTGAATAGACAAAAAATGCGATGGGTCGGCTTGAATCGGAAGCCAAAAAATATCTCAACTACCTCGAAAGATCAAAAATCAAAGCCAAAATGCCTAATGGATAGACTTCAAACGGAGCAAATCCTCAAAACGAATAATACTAAAAATAGATAGAGGAACTAAAAGATAGCGAATAAAAGTTACAGAAGGAACTGAAAGCATCAGAGGTGAGGTTCGAGCAGGTCAAAAAATTTTTGATGGGGTCTCTGGTGCTCAACATAGTTCTGATTCTCATTCTGTTGGCCTGATTTAAATTAGCTTTCATATTAATAATCATGAGCTTCCTTTACGATAGGAACAAAAACAAGGCCAAAATATAAATCAACAAAGCCCTCTCAACCATCCACAACATCGTGAAGCCTACCAGCCAGGTCAAGGCTTAATTAGAGGCCAGTAACAAGGATATCGTCATCGATCGGGCCGATAAAATTCACTGTACCCACATTGCCATTCAGAAACCATCATCGACACTGAGGACGGCAGATAATTCATCATTTGCTAGCAAAACAAAGATCCCCGTTCGAACAACCACCGCTCTCCCTACACCAACCGATACTTTCCCAGTCACAAAGAGGATATGTACATGCTGTCTCCTCTCCTGAGAGATCTGGAGGAAAAGGGAAACCTGCTCTTTTCGGAGTATGCCAAACTATATTATGGAGAGGAGGGTTGCATTGCTAACTTCTATGTGTTTGAAACTGAATAAGGTCTAAACTTTTCACTGTACATCAAGAAGAGTAATCCTCAGCTTATGCAGTTTATAAGGATTCCGAGTGCTTTGGAGTATGGTCATCTTCCAATTTTATAGAAATCAGGGGTGACCCTGTAAAAAGTGCAAGTTATAAAGTCCAAACAACCGTACTCTATGAGTTCAATGTCTTAAACGAGAAGACACAATAGCTGATGGAGGTATATGGCTCAGTCAAGAAGCACGTAAGTATGTCTTCATGCAGCGAGTTGAGTCAAAGAGATGGACTCCTGAATACTAAATCGACGAATTTCACCTGCAAATGACAGGCAAGTTGATAGAGGAAATCGAGACATATTTGAGGCAACAGATCGAGAATATATTTTTCAAGAAGACAAAGGATATCATATTCAAGACCAGATTCATCGACACTCGAGCCGAAGAGGATCAACGCAAACAAAAAGGGAAAGAAATGGCAAAAATAAGAGCATAAAGCAATAAGGTGATGGAGATGTGAATATGATTAATTATAAGTATTAATTTGACGCATGTAAGAAGATAGACTAACTCTCCAGTACTGCCACGACCATCTTCCTTTCGGCATACTGACAGACACTCCCAACATCAATTTTGTCCCCGCCATCGACCTTGACCAAAGCATCTTCTACATCCCCTATACTCGCCCAAACATCACCATCCAACAACTACTTGAATAGTATAAAATAAACACTAAATGCCTCAAAATGTATAAAAAATAACCCTATCTACGCATTTAGCAGGGCTCCAGACTCAACTAAATTGCGTAACCTTAGCAAACCCTGGCCAGTTTAGAACTCGATCAAAATGAAATTTGCTTCCACTTGACAGACCTTTCCTGGAAAGAGGCAGAAGCCCAGTTCAATAAAGGAGAAGCCTTGAGAGGGGATAGCCAAAACTAATTTGTGGTAAAGGTGTATCACGATGTGCATAAATACCACATCAGGGTCAACATTGAGATGAAGGTCATTGCTCTTAAGAAACTGTTAATTCAGCAAATTCCAGAGTTAAAGAACAGAACTGCAGATCAGATCGAAGTCATGAGTGGAGGCTTTTTTCTGACTGAGGACACTTCTTCCCTCAAAAGAAACAAAATCAACATGTACTCAAAGCTCTTGGTCAAAGTCAAGAAGATATAAGAGTTGAACAGCTATTACATAAAGGTGAGATTTCCCACCGGTGACATCTTTGACTTCCCGATCAGCCCCTCTGACTATATCCGAACTCTCAAAGAAAAAATCGAGGAAAGCTACTTCATCAATGTCCATAATCAGAAGCTTTTGTACATTGGACAGTAATTGCAAAACTAGCAAACCTTCAGTGATAAAAATATCCAGAGTGGTTTTAAGATCGTTCTGATATTCAAAAATAATGATTGCTTCAACAGGGTCAGAGAAGGAACTCCCATCATGGTTGCAGGAGAAAAGGAAGTGCCTGTCCAAAATCTCAAAGAAGGCGATAAGATTCTTACTATCGACCCTCTGACCGGGACTCTAACCTTAGAACAGACTATTGAGTCAATTGAGGAGTACAAGATCAAAGATTTTATGATATTTAATATGGACACCTATGACCGTGCGAATGAAATCGTCATGGGTCCTGATTGCTATCTCTAGTGCTAAAACGGATAGGTCCTGCACACCAAAGATCTCTGCTACTAATTTTACCTAGCTGATTAACTTCCTCGGCTCAGAAAGATAAAAGGTGGAGCTGGAGTAATTAAAGGAATAGCCCACGATGAACATATATCAAAAAATCCAGAATAATTTGAATCTTCTCGATTTTTTTACAAAATCAACACAATTTCTCCAAGTGACTTTGTGGTCAATCAGTATCAAATGTGCAATAACGTCCTTAGTGTTGTCGTCAAGGAAAAGAACAAAAGAATTCATAACTTTATCATTCCTGCCAGCTCTGTTGAGACTATTGGCCAGATTAGGCAAAAGATAATCAAGCTGAAGAAGTGCTATTCCCAATTAGACCAATATGATTTTGGGGATCTGACCTTTTTCTTCGAAGAAGAGGAGCTGAAAGATGAGCTGACCCTCTAGCATTACAACATTGAAGCTTTCCATAGCATTTTGGCTATCGTCAAGAGTAAAGTATTGATAACCCTCACTAAATCAGCTATCATCACAGCTCCTGAAGTTCAGGATATTCTGGAGGAAAAGCTCATAGAGATCCAGATATCACCAACATAGAAGCATACGGTGAAGTATATAGACAATAAAGACAGGACAGTAGAGGAGATCATCAAGTAGCTCACTCCCAACTACAGCTCCAGCTATTTCTTCATCTTTGCCAACATCTATCTTTTCCCAACAGACACACTCTCTAAAATGGAGCTGGAAGTCAAGGACTTTCTGATGTGCCCTGACATAACTATTCTGATGATCAAGTGCGAAAAGGTCGCCTTTTTGCAGAAGATGAACATAAAAAAGGAGTAGATAAAGAACCACAGCGCAATTTTTAGCAGCAGCCAGGACAGATAATATGTTTCCAGTGCATCAAGTATGAGGTTCCAGCAAGAAGAGCATGAATTTTTTTAAGATCCTGAGGTGAGGAGAGCAGCCAGGAGGATAGAGAATGACTAGACGATAAAGGAAGAAGCTTTCAAGTCGGACTCCTTCTACAAACCCTTTCTCTTTCTGACCTCTCGAAAATACAGCAACAAGATATACGACTACATTAAAAACTTTTAAAAATACAAGGATAAATACAACCAGAACTAGTCTTACTTCACGATCATCAAAGATATCTACATCAATTTGCAGCTTCTTCCCAACTATTACGGAGAGTGCTTCATGGGTCTGAATAACTTCAAGTTTAGCAGATATTTCAGCGAACTCAACACTTTTTACCTCCATAGCTTCACAATTGCCTTCCAGAGTAAAAAGAAGGTAATGAAGGAGGTGGAAAGATGCAGAGGACCTAGCTCCGTATTCCATATCAGATCTCTCAATGGTAGGAAAATATCAAAGTTTTCATTTTATCCTGAAGCCAATGAGATCATGTTCAGTCCTTTTACTCCTTTTTTGGTCGAAAAAATATAAAGTACGGATCACTACGATGATGTATATCTTGTTGAGCTGTCGTCTCCAATTTCTTTCAAGAAGGACATCGTTCTGTGGGTTGACGATGAACCAAAGGGTAATATCTAGCAGATTAACTAAATCTACAAGACATAAGAGGATATCGAAATCCTACAAGCCACCAGCACCATTGAGGCTGAAAAATGGATCCAGTAGTTTGGTTGGCTTGTCAACTGGAAAGGTCTTGAATTCAAGCTGGTTTCTGATATGAGGAGAGTTGAAGGAGTGGGAGAGGACAGGGTATAAAACAAAAGGGCCGGCATCGATCTTCTCATTCAACTTTACAACAAGCACGGAGTAACTGTAAGAACTCTGATTTTTTGTTTTAAAGAGGATGAGGCTAAGCAGCTAGCGAAGGAGGCCAACCTATAGAAAGACAAGTACTACGAGATTACAAGGAAGCCTAGCAAGCTTTACAACTTCATAAAGAAGAATAAAAGCCAATGATTATATTTGTTCATTGTTTGAATGACCATTTTCTAAATTATATAACCCTATGCTCCTGGGCAAACCTTCCACATTTCTGGATATCTCTGACATCGACCACAAATAAGGCAACGTTTCCTTCTCTGTTCAAAATATTCTAAACACTGATGAATGCCTCATGAAAACCCCTCAACAAAAATGCAAGCTGGGAAAGGGAACTCCCATAACCAACAAAAACTATAATAAAAAAGATATATACAATCAGATTAGGAACGCATACAACTAGGGCCAAAAAAGCAAGAAAAAGATCATAATTAGCAAGATGAAAAAGAAAGACGCACTCGAGTAAAAGGACACTGTCGATAACTCTTAAACATTCAAACTCAGCAACTACTGCAAATCTCCAACGGTCCATGAACCCAAAAAATCACTCAGGAAAGACAGCAATAGCAAGAATGTTCAGCAGAAGGTAAGTTCCAATAAAATTCAGCCTATAAACAATTCGAGATCAAGGACAGGGTCAGTCTCTTCCTTGGCTTCTCCTAGAAAAATATCTCAAATGCAGGCAGGTTCAGGTCATAATACACCAAGTCACAGCTATTTGACCTTAGAAAAGCCTTCTCCTAGCCTAGTGAAAGCAAGGAGCAAAACGATAAAGCCGGACAAGGAGGAGCTAAAGGCAAGGAATGAAGATATTATAATTCAGGACTACTTTTATGGTCA
>Ga0100379_10002920_pt1 | contig 15839 bp, 10 predicted proteins | sample CryGeymeta201503_FD_80418 | JGI IMG/M metagenome (GOLD analysis project Ga0100379, IMG submission 80418) | Groundwater microbial communities from Crystal Geyser aquifers in Utah, USA - Crystal Geyser metaG 2015-03 | ecosystem: Environmental > Aquatic > Deep subsurface > Groundwater | place...
GCCAGGCCGATCCAAGTGGACAACACAATCACCGCCAGCATGCGCAGCCCGTACGCCCCCAGCAAATCCAGATGGGTCATCACGCCAACGCCTACCGGTACAAACAGCAGCGACAAGTGCGACAGCAAAAAACCCGCACACGCGGCCACCGGCTCGCGCACCACTGGCCAACGCAGCGCCGGCAACAACAGCAGCATGCCCAGTACCGGGCCAGGCAAGGGCAGCGCCAAGCCACGCGCCAGCAGTTCCCCCGCAGATTGCATGACCAAAAGCCATGCCAGCCCTTGCAATGCCTTCATAAAGTGCTATTAATAACGAGGCAAATCGGGGTGGCTCAGCTTGCCGCCGCGCACCAGCATCTTGCCGTATTCGGCACAGCGTTGCAGTGTGGGAATGACCTTGTCCGGGTTGAGCAGCCGTGCCGGGTCAAAGGCGCGTTTGACACCAAAAAACTGCTCGTTTTCAGCAGCAGAAAATTGCACGCACATGCTGTTGAGCTTTTCCACGCCCACGCCGTGTTCGCCGGTCACGGTGCCGCCCATGGCGACGCTGGTCTCCAGAATTTCAGCGCCAAACAGCTCGGCGCGGTGCAGCTGGTCGGCCTGGTTGGCGTCGAACAGAATCAGCGGATGCAGGTTACCGTCTCCGGCGTGAAACACGTTGGCGCAGCGCAGCGCATACTTCTTTTCCATCTCGGCAATGGCCATCAGGATGTCGGCCACGCGCTTGCGTGGGATAGTGCTGTCCATGCACATGTAGTCGGGGCTGATGCGCCCGCTGGCCGGAAACGCGTTTTTGCGCCCGCTCCAGAATTTCAGCCGCTCGCCTTCGTCGCGGCTGACGGCAATCTGCGTGGCACCGGCGCCGCGCAGCACGTCGCTCATGCGGCCGATTTCTTCTTCCACCTCTTCGGGTGTGCCGTCGCTTTCGCACAGCAAAATGGCCGCTGCGCTCAGGTCGTAACCGGCGTGCACATAGTCTTCTACCGCGGCGGTCATGGGCTTGTCCATCATTTCCAGACCGGCCGGAATGATGCCCGCAGCAATTACCGCCGCCACCGCGTCACCGGCCTTGGTAATGTCGTCAAAGCTGGCCATGATGCAGCGCGCCAGTTGCGGTTTGGGCGTGAGCTTGACGGTGACCTCGGTCACGATCGCCAGCATGCCCTCAGAGCCGATGACCACGCTCATCAGGTCGTAGCCGGGCGCGTCCAGCGCGTCCGATCCAAACGTGACGGGCTCACCGGCCATGGTGAAGCCCTTGATCTTGAGGATGTTGTGCAGCGTCAGGCCGTACTTCAGGCAGTGCACGCCGCCCGAGTTTTCGGCCACATTGCCGCCGATGGTGCAAGCAATCTGGCTGCTCGGGTCGGGTGCGTAGTACAGGTTGTGCGCCGCCGCCGCCTCACTGATGGCCAGGTTGCGCACACCGCACTGCACGGTGGCGGTGCGTGCCACCGGGTCAACGGCCAGAATCTTGTTGAAGCGCGCCAGCGACAGCGTCACGCCGCGTTGGTGCGGTAACGCGCCGCCCGACAAGCCGGTACCCGCGCCGCGCGCCACCACCGGCACGCCCAGACCCTGGCAGGTGCGCAGCAGCGCCTGCACCTGGGTGGGGTCCTCAGGCAGCGCCACTGCCAGCGGGCGTTGGCGGTAGGCGGTCAGGCCGTCGCATTCGTAGGGTGTGGTGTCTTCGCTGTTGAAGAGCAGTGCATGAGATGGCAAACAGGCCTTCAGACCCTGTACTACCCTTCCTTGTAGCTCTTGTATCGAGAGCGAATCAAGCGTGGATGCGGCAGCTTGGGTGGTCATGGCGTGTCCTTGTCGTGCGGTCGGGTGGGGCTGGCAACTTTAGCGGAGTCAGGCCGCATGGGTTGTGAACAAATTTTGATCACCGTTTGAAAACGGGTGATGCATGTACTGGCAGAGCAGGCCCGGTGCTGTCAGGAAACGCTTTGCTTGAGCCAATCCACAAACGCCACGCATTCCCAGCGTTCCATGGTGCCGGTGCGCCAGCACAGGTAATGCGCATGTGGGCTGGGGATATTGGTGATGAAGGGCTCACTCGTACCCAAACGCACCAGCGAGCCGTTTTCCAGCCAAGGCCAGGCCAGCTTCATGCGGATTAGCGCGATGCCCATGCCGGCGGCGGCACCGTCGCACATCAGGCCCACGTCGTTGAACTGCGAGCCTTCCACGGGCTCGGGCCAGTCCAGGTGGTTGGCGGCAAACCAGGTGCGCCAGGGTTCCAGCGGGCTGCGCAGCAGGTTTTCGCCTTCGATGTCTTGCGCTGCTTCAAACGGGCCGTGCTCGCGTACATAGGAGGGTGAAGCCAGCGGCGTGACTTCGTCCTTGAGGATGCACATGTGTTCGACGTCGGCGTAACGCCCGGTGCCAAAGCGGATCGTCAGGTCGGCGTCTTCGGCCACCACGTCGAGCAGCGGGATCGAGATTTGCAGTGTCAGGTCGATCTCGGGGTAGGCCTCGGTGAACTGGCGCAGGCGCGGAATCAGGATCGAGCGGGCAAACGTGGGCGTGGTGGCCAGGCGCAGCTTGCGCTTGCCCGGTGTGGCCGCCGAGCTGGGAAAGCGTTGCAACATCGACAGGCCCTCGCGCACATGCGCGAGGTACTCGATGCCCTCCACCGTGAGAGAAAAGTCGGCGCGGCCAAACAGCTTGGTGCCGATGATCTGTTCGAGCTGCTTGACCCGGTGGCTCACGGCGCTGGGGGTCACACACAGTTCGTCAGACGCTTGCGTGACGCTGCGCAAACGCGCCAGCGCTTCAAAGGTTAGCAGACACTGAATGGGTGGAATGCGGGCGGCGGCCATGGCTGCCATTGTGGCACCAGAGCGCGTGATTGCACTGCGTAGAATCCCTGCCCACCATGTCTGACCGTCTGGCGGTGTTGCCGCAATACCTGATTCCCAAGCAAGCGCTAACCCTGCTCGCTGGATGGGTAGCGCGGGCGCGCTGGGGTGCGTTGACAACCCGGCTGATTGCCTGGTTTGTACAGCGCTACCGCGTCAACATGGCTGAGGCCGCTAACCCGGACATTGCCGCTTACGCAACCTTCAACGATTTTTTCACCCGTGCCTTGAAGCCAGACGCCAGGCCGCTGGCGCAGGCCGACCTGATCTGCCCGGTGGACGGTGCCATCAGCCAGTTTGGCCGCATCCAAGGGCAGCAGATTTTTCAGGCCAAGGGCCACCACTACAGCAGCACCGCGCTGCTTGGCGGCGACGCAACACTGGCGGCGCAATTTGACGACGGCCACTATGCCACGCTGTACCTGAGCCCGCGCGACTACCATCGCATCCATATGCCGTGTGCCGGGCGGCTGAATCGCATGATCTACGTGCCGGGTGATTTGTTTTCAGTTAACCCCACGACGGCGCGCGGCGTGCCGGGGCTGTTTGCCCGCAACGAGCGGCTGGTGTGCGTGTTTGAGGGCGACTGTGGGCCTTTCGTACTGGTGCTGGTGGGTGCCACCATTGTGGGTAGCATGGCCACTGTCTGGCACGGTGTCGTCAACCACCCGCGCGCCGGGCATCTGTGTGAGTGGCGCTATGATGATCAGAGCATATTCCTCAAGCAGGGCGAGGAGATGGGGCGTTTTTTGCTTGGATCAACGGTGGTGATGTTGTTTCCGGATGCCGCGCTGCAATTCAACCCGACATGGCAACCCGGTGGGGCGATCCGGCTCGGTGAATTGATGGCCAACGCCGCCGCTACTTAAAAATCACCGTTTTGTGACCGTTGATCAGCACGCGGTGTTCGCTGTGCCACTTGACAGCGCGCGCCAGTACCTGGCTTTCGGTGTCACGGCCCAGCGCGGTTAAATCTTCCACCGTTTTACTGTGATCGACGCGCGCCACATCCTGCTCAATGATCGGGCCTTCGTCCAGATCGGCGGTTACGTAGTGCGCCGTGGCGCCGATCAGTTTCACGCCCCGGTCATGCGCCTGGTAGTAGGGCTTGGCACCCTTGAAACTGGGTAAGAACGAGTGGTGGATATTGATGGCGCGTCCGCTGAGTTGCTGGCACAGTTGGTTACTGAGGATTTGCATGTAACGCGCCAGCACGACCAGCTCGGCGCCTTCGTCCTGGATGATTTCAAGCTGCTTGGCTTCGACGTGTGCCTTGGTGCTGGCACTCACTGGCAGGTGGTGAAAAGGCACGTTGTAGCTGGCCGCGAGTTGGTAAAAGTCGCGGTGGTTGCTGATGATGGCGCGGATGTCCAGTGGCAACAGGCCGCTTTTCCAGCGAAACAGCAAATCGTTCAGGCAGTGGCCTTCCTTACTGACCAGGATGACGGTGCGCATCGCCTGGCTCTGCGCGTGCAATTGCCATTGCATCTGGTACGACGCCGCAAAAACCGCCAGCTCGGCCTGGAGTTCATCAAAGCTGTGTTGGGCGCAGGCAAATTGCACCCGCATGAAAAACAGGCCCGTGCTGGTGTCGTTGTACTGCGCGGCTTCTTCGATGTTGCCACTGTGCTCGAGCAAAAAGCCCGACACGGCGTGCACCAGCCCCAGGCGGTCGGGGCACGACAGGGTAAGGGTGTAAACAGGGTTCATAGGGTGACTATTGTCGCTGGCTAAACTAAGGATATTGCAATCGGCTCGACAACGCGTCGTGCGCCAGCGCACAGGAGATTTCAGGATGACATCCGGCCCCATTCAAAAACAACCTAGCCAACGTCGCACACTGGTACTTGCAGGCTTGGGTGTCGCGGCCTCGGCGGGTGCGGCCAGCATTTGGCCCTGGACGGGTAGCAAAGCATATCCGCAGGGTGACCCGATGAGCGTTGATCTGTCTGACTTGCCTGAGGGCAAACTGCTGACCGTGAATTGGCAAGACAGACCGGTCTGGGTGTTGCGCCGATCGGAGTCCGACCTGGCCTTGCTGACGCAAAAAGACCATTTGCTGACTGACGTGTCGTCGCAAGAGTCCGTGCAGCCGCCGGCCTGCCGCAACCCGCAGCGTTCGTTGACGCCTGAGGTTTTTGTCGCAATCGCCTTGTGCACGCACCGGGGGTGCACGCCCTATCACATGGCCGGGAAAGGGTTTATGTGCCCCTGCCACGCGTCCCAGTTTGACTTGGCAGGGCGGGTGTTTGATGACGGGCCGGCACCCGCCAATCTGGTGATCCCAGCTTACCATTTTGCAGCACCAAATCAACTGGTGCTGGGTGAAGATGCCTGAGTTTGATGATTGATTGGCGCAAGGGTGCGCTGGTGTTGGATCCATTGACATAGGTCTGATTCAAAACCGGTTATGCGACCTTCTTTGTTTTAACAATGTACGGCGCGGCGACTGGGTCAGGCGCACGCGGTTTTGGGGCAAAACCACGCGCGAGGTTTGGGTGTCAATGCACGAGTGGTTGTCGGCGCGCGCCTTTCGCTCCAAAGCCCGGTCGCATAAACCAATCACCACGCCTCAACGGTGTTTGAAATGATAGAAGAGAAAATTTGGAGTGCATATCTGGCGTCGGGTCCGCAGCGGAAAGAGCCGTTCGCCAGTGCCCGCTGTCGGGCAGCCCAAAAGCCTCATTATGAAAAAAGTTCGTGCGGTATCCGTAGGCTTGACGGTTCCACCATTTCGCGAACCGCGCTGATTACCCCGTCTTCAATCTGCATCTGGTCGTCGATGAACCAACGGCGAATCATAGCCAAGGCTGACCGGCCGGAAGTCTTTAAATTTAGTCTTGTGATCGACGTGAAAAGCGCCAATAACCTCCCCCAAAAAATGGCAGAGATTCAAAATCTGGTGGGTGTAGTATCCGCAGGTCTGGCACAGTGAATGCCTCACTTGCTTACATTCTTCATCAAATTACTCTGCCCCTGTAGCTATGCATGCTACACGGGCAGTATTGCTGCAAAAGGGAATAAGATGACTGCAACCCATTACATACGTGGCACGATAGCCGTTCGTGTTGAAGGCAAAAACCTGACAATTGACATCACACCTTGCTCTGGCTTTCTATCCCCTGGTAAGTCACCAAATGCAATTGCCTATCCATCCCCCGATAAAAAGCTCGAACCAATGGAGTCAGCGAATGCCTTGGTCATCGGCCTGGATGCACTGAAATCATGCGAATTGGATGCCCAAATTATCAAGGCCCACGCGACTGCATTGACTACCATTGCCGGACAGCAAAAGCCAGTCGAACTTCATTTAAAAAATGATGCATCAGGTAAACTGACAATCACTGGTTTTATCTACCCCACCCCATAGCCATGCGAACCGGGGCTGAAACTGTCATATTCTGGGGTGCAGGTGCTACCGCAAGCTTGGGTATGCGATTGACGCCAGCACAGGCATCCGCAATCAGAAACCTGGTTCATCCGGACGACTCGCAGCCGCTGGTTGACCGTGTGACTGCTGCCCTTGTCAGGTCTGGTGCATGGGCCAAGCCGCTGACCGACTTGCTGCTAATTCTCGGTGACGACACTGAAAAAATCCATCACATCTCGCCTAATGCACACCTTGCCATGGGCCGCCACTGGAGCGATACCGCTGATGAATCTCTGACTGAGCGAATTCACGTACTGCGTGCCTTATATGACTGGCCAGCGCTGAAAGCCGTGGTGGGTGCCTGCCCGGGTTTTGTAGATGGTCAGCGCTTTCATCTCCAAGATGTTTTTAATCTGATGGACCTTCACGCCCAAAGCTATAACGGCTTCTCCGTGCGGGGTCAGTTTTTGTCGCACCAGCGCCTGATAGCGGCACGGCGCGCCCTGCAATTGGTACTCAACACCTTGTTTTTTGTTGACTGGCAAACTGCACTCACCAACAAAGTGTCAGCGCTTGAACAGCATCTTGGTTTTGCACAGTTACTGACCGAACATCACCAACAGCAAGGTTTGGCACTAGCCGCTGCGGGCAAGTCTTTTGATACCCGTGATTTTTATTTGGGCGACATCGCATTTGTCAGCCTCAACTATGACCCAGTGGCGCTATGGGCGCAGTTCATTGCCAACAAAGAAGCTAATGATCTCAACCCACCTTGCATTGATGTGCCGCGTGTGCCACTCAAGATATTTCATGACTTTGGCATTTTTATGGCGGTCAGTACCATTGACCCCCAAAATGACCGGAATAAAGCCAAAGAGCGCGTCTGGTACCCCCTCAATGAGGCATCAGCACAACGCCTGAATGACCGCGATCATTCCAGCCGCCGGGTGCGCATCAACAAGTTTTTGTTTCCCCATGGCTGCCTGTGTTGGCGTGAGTGCCCGAGTTGCGGCAAGCTCACGGCCTACATGGGAAAGCAATGGCAATTTTTATCACGTGCTTTGATTCCACCGCCACCCTTGCGCGGGTTTGCGCAGCAAGCCAATCTGCTTGACGAAATTGAACCGGAAACTGACGAAGAGCAACGAGCCTGGGAACGGGGTGAAACAGATGCCCGTGCCTGTGTTCATTGCGATGCGATGACCTACGCCCATCACACGCAGGCCATCATGCAAAGCAATTTCAAACAAGCCCCACCGTCTTTCATTGAAGAGGTTCAGCGTGACTTGCGGGTGGTGACGCAGTCAGCAAACCACATTATTCTGATGGGCTACTCTTTGCCACCGGATGACGTGGCTTACCGTGCCTTTTTTGCTGCCCGCAAACAAGTGGCCGATAAAACATCATCAACTTCAACCGGCAAAGTAGTGCGTTGCTCTGTGGTGGTTGGAACGGATTTTGATGACCATTGGTACAACCCAACAGAAATCACCGAGTTGCTGAAGTCGCCAGACAAGATGAAAACAGGGGAATCGCCGCGCACCACACTGGAAGCGGCGCGTGATATTTTTGGAGTCGACAATGTACGGTTTTACGGCTGTGGTATTCCTCAGGTGTTTTGCGATGGGGCCAAGGCATCATCCGTACGACTTCAACAACTCACCAATTGGCGGCGTGATTGAGTGGCACTAACCGCATATCGGCACCATATAAATTCATCATCTGAACAATGCACACACCACGCTTTTTACTTGCTTACCCGCTGTATTGTCTTTTTGAAGGGCTACATCGGATCGGCGTGTTTTTCTTTTGTGCTGGTTATCAGTCAGCGTCATGGCTTCTGCTGAAGCCATCCCTATCCATGATCCTCAGCCCAGGTTATTGGCTCGCCAGCAATTGCAAAAAATTGGGATCACGTAGTTGCAGGGCACGCCTGATAGTCAACTACAACCATTGGAACTTGTACCTGAGTATTCTGATTTTTGTGCTGGTTGTTGATCTTCATACCTACCTTTTTGCTCTCTAAACTAACAGGGGTAGGTGTAGCAGTTCATTCTGGCACGGGGGGTTTACGCAGCGGATTCATGCGAATTTGTTGGGCTATCGAAATCCATGCTGGCCTCACTGTATGTGGGCACAATGACGAACGTTCCCGATGTCGCCAAGAGCCTCACATTTCCTCACTTGGTGTTTCTGCAAGTCTTTTCAACATTGAGTTTGATTGTGCTGAGTATTGCTGGTTACCTCGCGAAAACGAAGTCAGAAACGAAGTGGCTTGAATTGAAAGTAACGATGAACAAACATAAAAAGGGGAGCCGCCATGTCTGGTGAGTTTTTTGACAACTGCAAACGTTTTGACGCACGTATCAAGACGCACTTTGGTACGCTGTTGCGCTGGGTGATTTTGGCCCTGGTGATGCTGGGTGTGGCCAGTCCGGCGATGGCGGCGAAAACCTATACGGACAATGGCGATGGCACGGTGACTGACCCAACCACTGGATTGCAGTGGATGCGCTGTTCGATGGGGCAGACTTGGGATGGGGTCAATTCCACCTGCACCGGCACGGCCAGCACCTATACCTTTGATCAGGCCAATGCGCTGACGGGAACGGTGACGTTTGCGGGGCAGAGTGATTGGCGGGTGCCCAATATTCGGGAGTTGCAGACAATTGTGGATCTGTCGGTTTATAACCCGGCAATTGATTTAGTGGCTTTTCCGGCTACACCAAGTTCGAACTATTGGTCGAGTTTGCCCCTCACCTATTATTCGTACAACGCGTGGGGCATAGGCTTCTACTTTGGCAACGGCACTATCTACAGCCGCAGCGGCGGCCTCCTCGCGGTTCGGCTAGTGCGTGCCGGTCAGTCTTTGGGCATCTTGGATGTCGCCCGACCCAGCATCAGCTACGTCGATCAAGGGGATGGCACAGTCACGCACACCCCAACCCGATTAATGTGGCAGCGCTGTGCCTTAGGACAAACCTGGACTGGCAGTACTTGCAGTGGCAGTGCAAGCATTCATCCCTGGGATGTTGCAAACGCGCTGACCGGCAATTTCGCGGCTCACAGCGACTGGCGCTTACCCACATCGGATGAATTGCTAAGTTTGGTGGATTACAGCAAGATCAGCCCCGCTATCGATACGACATTGTTTCCGGGCACGCCCAGTTCCGTCTTTTGGTCTGGTTCAGCCTACGCCATCGATTCGGGCACCGCATGGGGCGTTCAATTTAATGGTGGTTACGCCAACGGCAGCGACCGTAGCGCCAGCAACGCGGTTCGGCTGGTACGCGCTGGACAGTGTTTTGGTCCTTTGGCCTTGGCTATCGGCCAAACTGGTACAGGTCAAATCGCCAGCAGCTTAAGCACAGGTAGTAACACCTCCACTAAATGCGATACCGTCACCGGTGCGACGGGTTACTTCGCTGACGATGTAGTCACCTTGTCCGCCAACCCCGTCGCCAATCTGATCGCCTGGGGTGGTGCGTGCGCCAGCTCTGGAAACGCCGCCACCTGTACCGTCACCATGGATGCCGCAAAAGCTGTCACTGCCTCCTTCAAAGTCACCGGGTTGGTCAGTGGCCTGCCTACTAAACTGAACTTTGCTTTACTGAACAAAGGTAGTACCAGCACAGCGCAAAGCGTGAGCTTGACCAACACCGGCACGGCCGCATTGGCCATCAGCAGCATCGTCACTACGGGTGACTTCTCTGTCACAAACAACTGCGGTAGCGGCTTGGGTGTGGCGGGGTTTTGCGCGCTGAATGTGAGCTTCAGCCCAACAGCCACCGGCGCCCGCACGGGCACGCTCACCATCACCAGCAACGCCCCAGGTAGTCCGCACACGATTAATCTCAGTGGGTCGGGGCAAGGGGCTGTGGCATCTCTGACTGGTTCTATTGGCGCTACGCCACCATCTGGTTTTGGCAGTTTCTTCAGCAACACCAACATGGGAGCAAGTAGCGCACGGACGTTCACACTGACCAATGCCGGTGGTGAAATTCTCAACATCAGTGGCATCAGCATCAGTGGTGACTTTGCCAAGTCCACAACATGCGGCAGTACTTTGGACCTAGCGGCAAATTGCACGATCACCGTTACTTTTTCACCCGCTGCGGCCGGGACGCGTACGGGTAGTTTGGTGATCAACAGCGACTCTGCTAAAGGTGCTTTCACGAATTCTGGCAATGGCACCATTACGCTTGGCTTGAGTGGTACTGGCGTTGCAGTACCGGTCGTTTCGCTTAGCACAACCTCATTGAGCTACGTGGCACAAACTATTGGTATTAGCAGTGTGGCGCAAGTCGTCAAACTCACCAACAGCGGTGGTGCTGCTCTTAGTCTGGGTAGCGTCAGCGCCAGCGGCGATTTTGCGGTGACGAATAACTGCGGTGCGGGTTTGGGTGCGGGTGGTTTCTGTGATCTGAGCGTAACTTTCTCACCCACAGCGGCAGGCAACCGGGTTGGCACAGTCACCATTTCTGACAATGCCACCGGCAGCCCGCACAGCATCAGTTTGAGCGGTGTGGGCGATGCCTTAGCACAAACCATCAGCTTGGGTGCTGCGCCTACCTTGGTGGTTGGTGGCAGCGGTATAGTCGCTGCGATGTCAAGCTCGGGCTTAAGCGTTACTTTTGGCACCAGCACCAGTGCGATATGTTCGGTCGCGGGTGCCACAGTGACCGGTTTGGCGGCTGGAGATTGCGTGGTAACGGCCAATCAAAGCGGCAACACTACTTATGCAGCCGCTCCGCAATCTACACAAATCATAGCAGTCAGCGCAGGTGCACAAAGCGTTAACTTCGGTTTGGCACCTACACTTTTCGTCGGTGGAACTAGCACGCTAACGGCAATTGGTGGCGCGTCTGGCAACCCGGTGATGTTCGCTTCCACCACGCCAGCCGTCTGCACAGTCGGCGGCACCAACGGCAGCACGGTCACCGCTTTGGCCGCTGGCAATTGCGTGATCGCCGCCAACCAGGCCGCAAGCACCAACTACACCGCTGCCTCGCAAGCTACCCTAACCATAGCTGTCAGCGCAGGTGCACAAAGCGTTACGTTCGGTTTGGCACCCACACTGGTGGTGGGAGGCACGGGCACCGTCAGTGCCACGGGCGGTGCGTCGGGTAACCCAGTCACTTTGACATCAACTACACCTTCTGTTTGTACGGTCAGTGGTACGGCGGTGACGGTTTTGCTGGCGGGCAATTGCACGATTGCCGCCAACCAGGCGGGTAACGCCAACTACACTGCAGCACCGCAAACCACACAAACCATTGCTGTTGGCGCAGGTGCGCAAAACATCAGCTTTGGTTTTGCACCGACGCTGGCGGTGGGCGCAACTGGCACGGTGGGCGCAACTGGTGGCTTGTCTGGAAACCCGGTGACGTTCACGTCCACCACATTGCTGATCTGCACGGTCGCTGGCACTAATGGCAGCACGGTCACGGCGCTGACCGCTGGCAACTGCGTGATTTCCGCTAACCAAGCCGCGAGCGCCAACTACACCGCAGCGCCCCAGACTACACAAACCATAGCTGTCAGCGCAGGCACGCAAAGCGTCAGCTTCGGTTTTGCCCCTGCACTTTCGGTCGGCGGTAGTGGCACAGTGACGGCAACCGGTGGCGCTTCTGGCAACGCGGTCACATTCACCACCACCACGCCAACGATCTGCACGGTGGCAGGTACCAACGGCAGCACGGTGACGGCGTTGGCCGCTGGCAGTTGCGTCATCGCCGCGAATCAGGCTGGTAACGCCAACTACACCGCTGCGCCCCAGACTACCCAAACCATAGCTGTCAGCGCAGGCACGCAAAGCGTTAGCTTCGGATCGGCACCAACGCTGGTGGTTGGTGGAACTGGCACGGTGAGTGCTACTGGTGGTGCGTCAGGCAACCCAATCACCTTTACATCAACCACGCCTACTGTTTGCTCGGTTAGTGGTACGACGGTGACAGTTTTGCTGGCAGGCAATTGCACGATTGCTGCCAATCAGGCAGGCAATGCGAACTACAGCGCAGCAGTCCAGACCACACAATCTATTGGCGTTGGACAAGCCAGTCTTGTGCTGTTGCAGGGCTGGAACCTGCTGGGGAACGCGACCAATAGTCCAGTAACGGTTTCGGCACAGTTTTCTGATCCAGCGGTGGTCACCACCGTCTGGAAGTGGGATACCGCAGCACTTGGCTGGCAGTTTTACGCGCCAACAATGACGGCCGCAGAGTTGCAAAACTATGCCAGCGGCAAAGGTTATGGTGTGCTGACTGCTATCAACCCAGGTGAAGGCTTTTGGGTAAATGCCAAGGTCAACGCTACTTTGGCAGCGTTTTCTGGCACTGCATTTAATTTAAGTGCGGAGCAATTGGTAAAGGGTTGGAATCTGGTCGCTACGGCGGCAGATGCGACACCCGCAGCCTTTAATTTGTCACTGACAGACCCGCTGATAGCGCCACCCACCGTTGGCGCAGTACCGATTAACCTGACCACACTGTGGGCTTGGGACAACCTGCAAGGCAAATGGTATTTTTATGCCCCCAACCTTGAAGGCCAAGGCGGTACAGCGCTGTTTGACTACATTGCCAGCAAGGGCTACCTTGATTTCACCACCACAAACAAAACGCTGGGCAACGGCATCGGTTTCTGGGTGAATAGCCCCATCAGTCCCAGCGTGCCAGTTAGTGGCAAAACCGTCATGGAGTCTGAGTACAACGATGCGCTTGCATTTGCCACACCGTTCGACTTAACCGACATACTGACAGGTAGTCTTGCCAATGCTGCTGATGTTGATTGGTTCAAGGTACCCATTAGCACCGGCGGCATGGTCAGCGTAACCTTTGACAGCTCACCGATGACATTTGGGATGTGGAATGTGAGTTGGTACGCCCCAGACATGACCATCATGTCGGGCAGAAACATCGGGGCATCCATCGGTGGCGCAAAGCTCACATATCAATTCCCTGCCTTCCAGCTCGGAACTTACACGTTGAGAGTGCAGGCAAGTAATTCGACCTTTTATAACGGCGGTGGATACTTTGTGACTGTCGTACCGGTGCCTTGATACGCGAACGCATCGTCGGGCGTGTTGAATTAAGGTGCTGTTTCATCTGCCAGTTGCCGACAGGACATGTCTGGATAGCCGGTTTGGAGGAAGCACTTCTCTTGACTGGCTGACTTCCTTCAGCCTTTAAAAGTCCTGCGTTTTGCTCCAAAGCAAACCATGAAAATTGCCTCTTCGACCAGTGGTGTGCGCTTCGGGCAACGCGGGGTTCACCCTATTCATACAATAAAAAAAATCGTCATACAATGGATTTCCTTTGATTGCCCAAGGATTCATCATGCACATGGCCGATGCCCTGCTTTCTCCCGCCGTTGGCGCGACGTTTTGGCTGGCTTCGGGGGCTGCGCTGGCTTGGTCGGCGCGCCAGGTTAAACGCGACGAGCGGGCGGACCAGGTGCCGCTGATGGGCGTGCTGGGGGCGTTTGTGTTTGCCGCCATGATGATCAACTTCACTATTCCCGGCACCGGCTCCAGTGGGCATCTGGGCGGTGGGCTGCTGCTGTCGATCCTGGTGGGGCCGCATGCGGCGCTGATTGTGATGGCCTCGGTGCTGACGGTGCAGGCGCTGTTTTTTGCCGACGGTGGCCTGCTGGCGCTGGGGGCAAATATCTTCAATCTGGGGGTGTGCACCTGTTATCTGGCGTATCCGCTGATTTACCGACCGCTGGTGGCGCGCCCGGGTCAGTCGCCTTCGCGCCAACGCTTGATGTGGGCCACGCTGCTGGCTGCGGTGCTGGGGCTGCAGCTAGGTGCTTTTGGTGTCGTTGCCGAAACACAGCTTTCTGGCATCACCAGCTTGCCCCTGGGGACTTTTTTGATGCTGATGCAGCCGATCCATCTGGCCATTGGCCTGGTGGAGGGGCTGGCGACCGCCACGCTGGTGTTGTTTGTGCGCCAGGCACGCCCTGACCTGTTTGCGCCGGCAGCCGCTGCGCTGGCGGTGTCGCAACCGCGTCGGTCGGTGGGCCTGATGGCGGCGTTGGGCGCGGTGGCGCTGCTGACCGCAGCGGTGTTTTCGTGGTTTGCCTCCAGCCAGCCCGACGGACTGGAATGGTCTATTGCACGCACCACGGGCCAGGGCGAACTGGCCACATCCTCACCGGTGCACGCCACACTGTCGGCTTGGCAGGCGGCCACAGCTTGGTTTCCGGATTACGCATGGGTTTCTGCATCAAAACAGGCTCCAGCCCTTATGAATACTGCGCAAGAAGCACCTGATTCGATAGCAAATAAGGACTGGCCAGCAGTCGATGCCGGCACGTCTTTGGCGGGCGTGGTGGGTGGCCTGGTGACCCTGGGGTTGGTCATGGGCGTGGGGTATGGGCTCAAGCGGCGCAAACCGCGTCCCGTGTGAGTGCTGTTGCGCAAGCCCTGCGGGATGCCCGGTTGCTGGAGTCACTGGCGGCCCAAACTTCTGCGTTGTCTGCGCTGGACGCGCGCGCCAAGCTGCTGGTGACGCTGGCGTTCATCCTCACGGTGGTGTCTTTTGACCGCTATGCCGTCGCGGCGCTGTTGCCGCTGACCCTGTTTCCGCTGGCCATGGCCGCGTTGGGCCATATTCCTTTGCGCCTGATTGGGCGCAGCGTGGTGCTGGCGGCGCCGTTTGCCGCCATGGTGGGGGCCTTTAACCCGCTGTTTGACACGCAGGTGGTGTTGCGCGTGGCCGGTGTCGGCATCAGCGGCGGCTGGCTGTCTTTTACGTCGATCCTGCTGCGCTTTCTACTGACGGTCTCGGCTGCCCTGTTGCTGGTAGCGGGCACGGGTTTTACTCCTTTGTGTGAGGGGCTGCGCCGCCTGGGTGTGCCGCAGGTGCTGACCACCCAGTTGCTGCTGCTGCACCGCTATGGCAGCGTACTGGCTGGCGAGGCCGCGCGCATGAGCCTGGCGCGCGAGCTGCGGGCCAACGGCCGGGCCTTGCCGCTGAAAGAATGGGGCGCGCTGCTGGGCCATCTGCTGTTGCGTGCCTTGCAGCGCGCGCAGCGCATTCATCAGGCCATGCTGGCGCGCGGTTTTGACGGGCAGTTGCCCGGCAGCGCCACTTTAGTGTGGCAGCGCCACGACACGCTGTTGGTGCTGATTTGCCTGCTGGGGTTCGGGTTGGCGCGTTGGGTTGACATACCACACGGCTTGGGCACCTTGGTGCTGGGGGTGCTGCGGTGAGCCCCCCCGCTGTTGAGGTGCAGGCGCTGCATTTCAACTACCCGGACGGTCAGGCGGCCTTGCGTGGTGTGAGTTTTGCCATTGTGCCCGGCGAAACCGTGGGGCTGATTGGCAGCAACGGGGCCGGCAAGTCCACCTTGCTGCTGCACCTGAACGGTGTGCTGCTGCCCAGCGCGGGGCAGGTTCGGGTGCAGGGGCTGCCGGTGGACCAAGCGCATCTGCTTGAAGTGCGCCGCGCAGTGGGCATGGTGTTTCAGGACCCGGACGACCAGTTGTTCATGCCCACCGTGCAGCAGGACGTGGCTTTTGGCCCGCGCAATCTGGGTTGGTCTGAGGACGAGGTGCAGGCCCGGGTGGCACGTGCGCTGGTGACGGTGGGAGCC
>Ga0100379_10002922_pt1 | contig 15834 bp, 19 predicted proteins | sample CryGeymeta201503_FD_80418 | JGI IMG/M metagenome (GOLD analysis project Ga0100379, IMG submission 80418) | Groundwater microbial communities from Crystal Geyser aquifers in Utah, USA - Crystal Geyser metaG 2015-03 | ecosystem: Environmental > Aquatic > Deep subsurface > Groundwater | place...
CATGTCCTTGGCCCGGTCGAGGATGGTGACCAACCCGTCCGGATCGATGCGGGCGATGTCCCCCGTTCGAAGCCATCCGTCCCGGATCGCCTCCCGGGTCTTTTCCAGGGCGCCGAAATATCCCTGCACGATGTGGGGGCCGCGCAGATAAAGTTCCCCGGGTTCCCCCGGAGAAAGGACCTCCCCCGCCGGTCCCCGGATCTCCGCCGCGGTTCCGGGCACGGGGAGCCCAACCGAATCGGACCGTGTGAGGGCCAGTTCGGCGGGCAGAACCGTCCCGAGGGAGGAGCATTCCGTGAGGCCGTAGCAGTTGTGCAGGCAGGCGGGAAGGATCTTGCGGATCGCGAGGATCGTCTCCGGCGCCATCGGCGCCCCTCCATAGGCGGCGATGCGGACCGAAGAGAGATCGTAACAACCCGCATCCTCCCGAAGCGTGAGCAGTTTGTAGATGGCGGGGACGAGGAAGAGCGCCGTGACGCGGTGCCGCGCGATCGACTCGAGAACCCGCTTCGTGTCGTACTCTTTCTGAAGCACAACGGTCGCGCCGCACGCCAGAAGGGCCACCAGCTGGGAGTGAAGTCCCGTCACGTGAAACAGGGGCAGCGTGATGAGACCCACGTCGTCCTCGCGGTACCCCAGCGTGGAGCGGCAGGAGTCGACGTTGAAGAGGGTGTTCCGGTGGGAGATCATCGCCCCCTTCGGGAAACCCGTGGTCCCCGAGGTGTACAGGAGGACGGCCACGTCGTCGGGGGCCACCGGCGCCGGCGCGGGCACGGGGTTCGCGGCGAGAGCGTCGCGGAAGGAAAGGGAATCGTCCCGGCGATCATCCGTGAGGAGCCAGATCCCCACGCCGCGGCAGCCTTCCTCTCCGGCGACCTTTTCGAAGCGCTCGGCGGTCGTGACGACGGCCGAGGCGGACGAGTCCGCCAGGATGTAGGCGACCTCGGTGGGAGAGAGCCGGGTATTCACCGGAACGGCGACGCACCCCGCGGCGATCGCGCCGAAATAGGCGACGACGAACTCCGGAACGTTCCGCAGGAGGAGGGCGACGCGTTCCCCGGGCGCGATGGAGTGGGACCGCAGGAAGGCGGCGAACCGCCGGCAACGGTCGTCCAGCCCGGAGTACGACAGCGCTTCCCCGGCGTCGGTGACGACGGCGGTCTTCCCTCCCCACAGCCGCGCCTGCAGGTAGGGGATATCGGCGATCCCGCGGAACGCCGGGCGTTCCTCCCCTGCCCGTTCGATCATCACGTCGCTCCCCCGCCGAACCTGCCGGTCACCATATCGTCCACCCTCCGTCGACGTAGATCGTCTGCCCCGTGATGAAATCCGACGCCTTCGAGGCCAGGAAGATGACGGTCCCCTCGAGCTCCTCCGGCTGCCCCCAGCGGCCCATCGGCGTCCGCTCGTTGATGAACCGGAACCGCTCGGGGTCGTTCCGAAGCGCAGCCACCAGGGGGGTCTCGAAGTACGTCGGCCCGATGGCGTTCACGTTGACGTTGTGGGGCGCCCACTCGATCGCCATCACCTTCGTCATCTGGTTGATGCCGCCCTTGCTGCAGGCGTACGCCAGCTGGTTGTTCATCCCGACGGCGCCGAAGATCGAGGAGATGTTGATGACTTTTCCGCACCCCCGCGCGACCATGTGCCGCCCGACCTCCCGGGCCACGAGGAAGTACCCCTTCAGGTTGGTGTCGAGGAAACGGTCCCACTCTTCCCCGGAAAGCTCGAGGGTCGGTTTGCGAACGTTGACGCCCGCGTTGTTCACCAGGATGTCGATCTTCCCGAACGCCGCGGCAACGGAATCGACCGCCTCCCGGACGCTCTCCTCCCGCAGAACGTCCATCGTGAAAACCTCCGCGTGCACACCCAACGCCTCCGCCGCCGCGCGGGTCTCCCGAAGCCCCCCTGCATCCCGGGCGCACACCGCAAGGTCGGCCCCGGCCTTCGCCAACCCCATCGCCATGGCGCGCCCGAGCCCCTTCGAGGCTCCCGTGACGAGGGCCACCCGTCCCCTCAAGTCGAACAGATCCAGGCTCAATCTCCCCTCCCCCTCCGCTTCATACCACCAGGTATTTCCGGATGACTTCTTCGTTCCCCCAGATCTCCTCCATCCCCTCACCGAACCGGACCGCCCCCTTCTCGAGGATGTACCCCCGGCCGCACACCTTCCGGCAGAATTTCAGGTTCTGGTCGGCGAGCAGGATCGTCACCCCCTGCGCGTGGATCCGGCCGAGGACGTCCACAACGTTGGCGACCACCAGCGGCGCCAGTCCCTCCGACGGCTCGTCGAGCAGGATCAGCGAAGGGTTCGCCATCAGCGCCCGGCCGATCCCCAGCATCTTCTTCTCCCCGCCCGACAGGTTGATCCCCTTCGCGGAGGCGATGTCCGAAAGCTTCGGAAACAGTTCGTACACCCGCTCCCGGTTCCAGTATCCCCGCCGCTGTGAGAGCCTGCGCGCGATCTCCAGGTTCTCCTCCGCGGTGAGGTCGGGAAAGATCCGAAGGTCGTCGGGCACATACGCCACGCCGAGGCGGGCGACCTCGTACGGCGGAAGACCGGCGATCTCCTTTCCGCGCAGACGGATGGAACCGCGCTTCGGAGGGGAAAGCCCCATGATCGACCGGAGCGTCGTGGTCTTGCCGACGCCGTTCCTTCCCAGCAGGGCGACCACCTCCCCTTCTTCCACAAAGAGGGAAACCCCCTGGAGGATGTGGCTCGTCCCGTAGAACGTGTCGACGTTCGACGCTTCGAGGATCATCGCCTCAGTCCTCCTCGTACCGGAAGAGATCGGACACGTCGTCGCCCAGGTACACTTCGCGCACTTTCGCGTCGGCCCGGACCTGCGCGGGCGTGCCGTCGCAGAGGATCTCCCCCCGGTGAAGGACGATGATCCGCTCGGAGAGGGAGAATACGACATCCATGTCGTGCTCCACCACCACGAAGGTGGTGCGCCCCTCGCGCGCGAGCTGGCGGATGTTTTCGAGAAGGCGTACCCGCTCCACGGGATTCATCCCCGCGGTGGGCTCGTCGAGAAACAGGAGCGTCGGGGCGGCGGCGAGCGCCACGCCGACTTCGAGGAGGCGAAGGTCTCCGTGGGACAGCGCGGTGGCGGGGGTGTCGCGCTCCGCCAGCAAGGCGACCTTCGTAAGGATCGCCTCCGCTTCCCGCAGGACCGCGGTCTCCCGCGAGAGGCGCCGGATCGGGTTCCACGCCCTTCCCGTCCGCGCCAGAACCGGGATCATCACGTTCTGCGCGACGGTGAGTTCCGGGAAGACGTTGACGACCTGGAAGGACCGGCAGATCCCCATGCGGACCCGCTTGTGGATGGGGAGGCGGGTGATGTCCCGCCCCCGGAAGCGGATCTTCCCGGCCTGCACCGGGAGGTGCCCCGTAAGGAGGTTGATCAGCGTCGACTTTCCCGCTCCGTTCGGCCCGATGATGGAGGTGAGGACCCCCGGCTCGAACCGGAGGTCGAGATCCAGCGCGGTGCAGACCCTCCCGAAGTGGTTCGACAGCTTTTCCGTCGTGAGCAGCGGCTCGCGCATCCCGTGTTATCCCTCCCCCGGGGCGACGGCCTTCCGGAAGAGCGCCGACAGGGTCCCCACGACGCCGCCGCGGAACCCGAGGATGATCACCAGGAGGACGATCCCGAACCACAGCATCCAGTTCTCGGTGAACCGCTGGATGACCTCACGCATCCCGACGAAGATCGCGCCGCCGACGAGGGGACCCGCGAGCGAGGACATCCCGCCCAGCAGGCTGACCAGGACCGGCTCCGCCGAATGGGTCCAGTGGGCCATGAAGGGGCGCGCGTTGCTCTCCAGGAGCGCCTCCAGCGATCCGGCAAGGCCCGCGAACGCCCCGCTCAGGACGAAGACGGCCAGGCGGTACCGCCGCACCGGTACGCCGGCGAATTCGCTGCGTCGCGCGTTCTCCCGGATCCCCGCGAGCGCCAGCCCGAAGGGGGACTGGCGGATCCGATGGACGGCCCACACGCTCAGGACGAAGAAGAAAAGGACGAAGAAATAGAACTGCCCGTCCTTTCCGATGGGCATTTTGATCCCGCCGAAGAGCGACACGGGGGCCCGCAGGATGCCGATCAACCCGTCGTCGCCGCCGGTGATCTCCCGGGCGTTCCAGAAAAAGGAGAAGGCCATCATCCCGCACGCCAGGGTCAGCATCGCGAAGTAGATCTCCGTGTGGCGGACGCAGAGGGTGCCGACCAGGAGCGCGAGGAGGACCGCCGTGACGACCCCCGCCGCCACCCCGAGAAGGGGGTGGGTGGAGACGTGGACCCCGAAAAGCCCCAGTCCGTAGGCCCCGGCGGCGTAGAACGCGCCGTGCCCGAAGGAGAGGAGCCCCGTCCGCCCCAGGAGGAGGTTGTACCCGACGGCGAAGATCCCCAGGAGCATGATCCGCATCGCGAGGTAGATCGTGAATTTCCCGGCGAGGAACGGCACGGCGCACAGGGCCAGCAGGACGGCCGCGGCGGCGGCCGCGTTGCGGGTCTCCGCCTTCATCGGCCGCTCACTGCGTCGCGCCGAAGAGTCCCTGCGGCCGCCACAGCAGGACTCCCCCCATCAGGATGAAGGTGAGGGCCATGTCGAAGGCGGGAAAGAACCGGGTCCCGAAGGCGGACAGGACGCCGATCACCAGGGCCCCGACGAACGCCCCCTTCAGGCTCCCCAGCCCCCCGATCACGGCGACGATGAACGCCTCGATGATGATCGTCTCCCCCATGCCGGGGGTCAGCAGCCCCACGTAGGGGACCGCCAGCCCCCCGCCCAGGGCCCCGAGCCAGGTGCCGAAAACGAAGACGCCGGTGAAGAGGGCCGGGACCCGGACGCCCAGGCTCGCCGCCATTTCGCGGTCCGAGGAGGACGCCCGGACGATCCGCCCGTACCACGTCTTCTCCAGCAGGGCCCACAGGAGGAGCGCCACCGCGGGCCCCACGGCGATGATGAACAGGTTATAGACCGGGAAGTTCCGTCCCAGGATCGGGACCGACCCTCCGAGGAAGGACAGGGAGGGGGGCGAGAGCGCCCCCCCTCCCCAGACGATCTTCACCAGGTTGTCGAAGATCAGGACGAACGCGAACGTGAGCAGAAGCTGGTACGGCAGCGCGAGCCGGTAGACGTGGCGAAGGAAGAACCGCTCCACCACGAACCCGGCCACGCAGACCGCCAGGGGACCCAGGAGGAGCCCCGTCCAGAACCCCGCCCCGAGGTACTTGAGGACGGTGAAGGAGCAGTACGCCCCCAGCATGTAGAAACTGCCGTGGGCGAAGTTCAGCACCCCGAGGACGCCGAAGATCAGCGTCAGCCCGCTGGCCACGAGCCAGATGAACATCCCGCTGGACAGTCCCGCGAGGATCACGTGAACGTACGACTGCATTACTTGAACGGCGGCGTCGTCCCCGGCCCTTCGAACGGCGGCCGGTTGAAATACTCCTTCGCCGGTAGGACCTTCATCTTCCCCATGACTTTGAACGGGTATTTCGGGTCGGACTTCGTCTGCCCCCAGGGAACGTCGTACATCGCCTGATGGTCCTCTTTCCGGAAGACCCGCTTGCCCGCCGGGCTATTCTGCTCCATCCCCTCCAGCGCCGCGATGACCGCCTTGGTGTCCTTCGATCCCGCCTTCTCCACGGCCGCCTTGAACGCGTAGATCGCCGAGTAGCCGGTCTCGGAAACGTACGCCGGGTAATGCTTCCATCTTTTGTGGAAGCGCGCCACCCAGCCGTTGTTCTCCTTGCTGTTCGGGTACTGGAAGTAGTACCGCGCCGAGATCCAGATGTTGTCGGGCATGTCCTTCCCGAGCCCCTCGAGGACGTCCATGGCCGCCCCCACCGGGAACATGACGTATTTGACCTTCTCGAAGAGGCCGGCTTCCTTCGCCTGACGCACGAAGGAGATGAGCTCCCCCGCCCACTCGGTCGAATAGAGGGCGTCGGGCTTTGCGTCCATGATCGTGTTGATGTGGGAGCGGAAATCGGTGGTGCCGAAGGGAGCCCACGACTCGGCGACGAACCGGGCGGACGGCTTCAGACCCTTGAGGGTGTCCTGGAACATCTTCCAGCAGGTGTAACCGTATTCGTACTTGGGACTCACCGTGGCCCACTTCACGGCGGGGAAATCTTCCGCGATGAAAGCCGCCGCGTGCCCGTCGTTGTACACGGGCATGCAGTTCCGGAAGACCTGCCGGACCCCTTTCTTGAACACGAAATCCTCGGTCAGCTTCTCGGTGGCGGCGTGCGTGAACATGATGACGCGGTCGAGCTGGGCCATGACCGGGGCCAGCGCCAGCGCCTGCCCCGAGGAGTCGATTCCGGCCAGGAAGTCGGCGCCCCAGCTGTCCACGAAGTAGCGGGCGTTCTTGATCGCCTCATCGGCCTTCGTGGTCGAGTCGCGGAACTCCATCTCGACCTTCTGCCCGGCGATCCCCCCCTTCGCGTTGATCTCCTCGATCGCCATGGTCGCGCCCATCTTGTGGAACTCGCCGTACCCGGCGAGCGTCCCGGACAGGATCGCCTGGTACCCGATCTTGATCGGCCCCTTGATCTTCGGGGTGGCGGCCCAGAGCCCCTTGGGGAGGACCATCCCTCCCCCCACGGCCCCCGCCGCCGCGACCAGGGAACCGGCCCCGGTCAGTTTGAGAAACTGGCGTCTGTTCATCCCTTTCTTTCCCATGGTTCCCCCCCTTGGAAATTTTTTTGCTCCATCGAACGATCATACAACAAAACGCCGTCTCGGCAGCCCGTGGTTCTCCAGGCTCCGCTCCCTTGATCCCGATCCTGTCGAGGTACGCCCCTTAACCGAGTGGTGTCAGAACGCCATCGACGCGCGGATCGCGCGCAGCGTCCTCTCCGGGTCCGGCAGGTAAGATTTTTCAAGGGCGTAGGGGAACGGGGTGTCGAACCCGGTCACGCGCGCGACGGGCGCCTTCATATGCAGGAAGCACCGTTCCTGGATGAGCGCGGCGATCTCCGCGCCGAAGCCGCACGTCCGGGGCGCCTCGTGCAGGACCACGGCCCGCCCAGTCCGCTTCACGGACTCCTCGATCATCGCGATGTCCAGCGGCCACAGGGTGCGCGGGTCGATGACCTCGACGTCGACCCCTTCCCCGGCGGCCGCGGCGGCCGCCTTCGCGGCGACCGGCGCCATCGCGCCCCACGTGATCAACGTCAGGTCGTTCCCGGGCCGGACGATCCGTCCCTTCCCGATCGGCACGAGGTGCTCCCCCTCCGGCACCTCCCCCTTCACGGTCCGGTAGAGCGCCTTCGGCTCGAGGAAGATCACCGGGTCTTCCCCGCGGATCGCGGAGGCGAGAAGCCCCTTGGCGTCCGCCGGCGTCGACGGCATCACCACGACGAGCCCCGCCGTGTGGATGAAGTACGCCTCCGGGCTCTGCGAATGGTAGTGGCCTCCCTTGATGCCTCCCCCCGAAGGGGCGCGAAGGACCACCGTCGCCGTGAACTGCCCCGCGGAGCGGTACCGCATCTTGGCCAGCTCCGAGACGATCTGGTCGAAGGCCGGGTAGATGAAGTCGACGAATTCGATCTCGGCGACCGGACGAAGACCGTTCAGCGCCATCCCGATCGCCATGCCGACGATCCCGACCTCGTTCAGCGGCGTATCGATCACCCGCTCCGGCCCGAATCGCCGGGAGAGCCCCTCCGTCGCCCGGAACACTCCCCCGCCGCGACCGACGTCCTCCCCGAGGACGCAGACCGACGGGTCCCGCGCCATCTCGGTCGCGAGCGCGTCGTTGATCGCCTTGATCAGCGTCATCCCGGCCATCGGCTCACCCCTTCGCGGAGAGCAGGGAGTCGCGCTGCTCGACGAGGTGCCACGGGATCTCCGCGTAGACGTCCTCGAACAGGCTCGACAGCGGCACGGGAGGCGCGCCCTCCGCCGCCACGACCGCCCCGCGGACGATCTCCTTCGCCTCCGCCTCTTCCGACGCCGGGTCCGCGAGCAGGCCCCGCCCCGTGAGGAACGCCGCGAACCGCAGGATAGGATCCTTCAGCCGCCACGCCGCCACCTCCTCGTCGGACCGGTAGACCGTCGGGTCGTCGGAGGTCGAGTGCGGCCCGAGGCGGTACGTGAGCGCCTCGATCAACGTGCCTCCCTCCCCGGCCCGCGCGCGGTCCATCGCGTCTCCGACCCCCTTGCGGACCGCCAGCACGTCGTTGCCGTCGACGCGAACGCCGGGAAGGGCGTACGCCCGGGCCTTCCCGGCCAGCGTCTCCGTCGCCGTCTGGTGCTCGACGGGAACGGAGATCGCGTACCGGTTGTTCTCGCAGAAAAAGACGACCGGCAGACGGAAGACGCCCGTGAAGTTCATCGCAGCATGGAAATCCCCCGTGGAGGTCCCCCCGTCGCCGAAGGTGGTGAGCACGGCGATCCGCTCTCCGCGGACCTTCGCCGCGTAAGCCGCCCCGACGGCGTGGGGGAGCTGCGTGGCCACGGGGGAGGAGACCGACACCAGGTGGATGGACCGATCGCACCAATGGTTCGGCATCTGCCGCCCCCGCGTCGCGTCCGAGGTGTTCCCGAGGATCTGGCCGACCAGCGCGGCGAGAGGGTACCCCCGCATCAGCCCCACCCCGTGGTCCCGGTACGCCGGGAAGATCCAATCCCCCTCGCGCACGGCGTGCCCCGCTCCGATCGAACACGCCTCCTGGCCGGTCGACGGGACGAAGAAGCCGACCCGGCCGGAACGCTGAAGGGCGACCGCCTTCTCGTCGATCGCCCGCAGCAGCACCATGTGCCGGTAGAGGGAGAGCAGCTCCGGATCGGACAGTCCCGGATCGTGCGCGGGGTCCGCCGTTCCGTCCGGACGAAGGACCGACAGGATCTCCATATCCGTCATGACGTTCCCCCCTTCCGGATCACGCCCTTCGCGCGCAGATCGGCGATCCGCACCGTCGAGTACCCGAGCCCGGCCAGGATTTCGTCGTCGTGCTCCCCGAGGAGCGGAGCCCGGCGGGGAGCCTCGGGAACCCCGTCGATCTTGATCGGCATCCCGAGCTGGCGGTCCGTTCCCCCGAGAGGCGATTCCACGTCGACGACCATGCGGCGCGACACCGTGTTCGGATGGAGGAGGGCCTCCGGAAGGTCCAGAACGGGGGAGACGCAGGCGTCGATCCCGCCAAGGCGGTTCACCCACTCGTCCCGCGGGAGGGTGAGGAACACGGCTCGCAACTCTTCCTTGACGCGTTCTCCTTCCGGTCCGGTGGCGTACTGCGCCCCGGCCAGGTCCTCGCGCCCAAGCTCGGACGTCAGCGCTTTCCAGAACCAGGCTTCGAGCGCCCCGACACTGAGGAAGCCGCCGTCCGCGCACCGGTACACCTCGTAGCATGGGAACATCCCCGTCAACGGCAGGGAGCCGCGCTCCTGCGGCATGCCGCTCCCGAGGTACGCCGCCGCGGGCAAGGCAAGGGAGGCCATGGCCCCGTCCGTCATGGAAACGTCCACCCGCCTCCCCTTTCCCGTCCGATCCCGTGAAACGAGCGCCATGAGAATGCCGGAGAGGGCCATCATGGAACCGCCGAACACGTCCCCCACCTGCACCGGAAGAAGCGTCGGGTCGTCGCCTTTCCTCCCGCACAGCCCCAACACTCCCGCGTAGGACAGGTAGTTGACGTCGTGGCCCGGGACGTCCCGCATCGGGCCGTCCTGACCGTACCCCGAGATGGAGCAGTAGACGATCTTCGGGTTGACCGCGGAGACCTCCTCGTATCCGACACCGAGACGCTTCATGACGCCGGGGCGGAACCCCTCCACCACGACGTCGGCGGTTTCGGCCAGGCGCAGGAAGATCGCCTTCCCTTCTTCCGTCTTCAGGTTCAAGGTGAGGCTTTTCTTCCCCCGGTTCAGGTACCGTTCCATGGGCCCGGTTCCAGGCTCCTCCGCCGCGAACGGGTTGCGCACCCGCGGGCTCGGCTCGTCGATCTTCACGACGTCCGCCCCGTAGTCCGCCATCATCATCGTGCAGAACGGCCCCGGCAACTGAAGCGACAGGTCCAGCACCCGAATCCCCGAGAGCGGCGTCATCCCGAATCCCCCCATGAAATATCATGTGCTATTTTAGTACCACATATGGAAAAAGGGTTTCCGATCTCTCCGGACCGGGCGATCTTTCTCGCGGACGCCCATCTGAACCAGGACGACATCCATAGCAGGAACTTCCTTGCCCTCGCCGACCGGGCAGCGGAGGAAAAGATCCCCCTGTTCCTTCTCGGGGACGTGTTCGACCTGTGGTTCGGTAACCCGGGGCTCACCTTCCCCTTCCAGAAGCCGATCGTCGAGCGCCTGCGGCAGCTTCGGGGCGAGGGTCTTCGGATCTACTACGTCGAGGGGAATCGCGATTTCTACCTGAAGCGGGATCACGAGGGGACGACGTTCGACGTCGTCTCCGAGGGGGAGATGCACGCGGCGGTCGGGGAGAAGCGGCTGTACCTGGCCCACGGGGACACGGTGAACCGCGCGGATTTCGCCTACCGTTTCTGGAAAGGGATCTCGAAGAGCCGCCTCGCCAACGAAGCGGTCGCCCACCTGCCTCCCTCGCTCATCCTCCCCATGGCGGACCGGATCGAGAGGAACCTGAAGCGTTCCAACCGGAGACACAAGGGAACCTTCCCGGAGCGGGAGTGCCGGGAATACGCGATGCGCCTCTTCCGAAAGGGGGTCGACTTCGTCATCATGGGGCACTTCCACCAGGAGCGGTTGACCCGTTTTTCCCGAGACGAGTCGACGAAGATCGTCGCCGTCCTGCCGTCGTGGAAGGATCGGTGGCGCTACTTCTACCTCACCGCCGAGGGGGCGTACGGCTTCCGCGCGTTCAAGCCCGGCGAGCCGCTCCTGCCCCCCGCGAAGTAGCAACCGCAGAACAGGGACGTTCCTGTCATGGGGGGTTCCGTTCGAGCCGCGGCGTCACCCCGGAGGGTTGTCAGCATCCCGGCGTCCTGTTAGATTGGACGCCATGAAGGATCGATTTATTTCTCCCGAAACCCGGCGTTCCATTGCCGACATGGCCCGAAAGCGCGGGCTTTCGCTCGTCGTGCTCTTCGGTTCCGTTGCCGCAAACGCCGCCCGTCCGGACAGCGATATCGATATCGCGGTCAAATTCGGCGACGGGGATTCCGGACTTCCTCGGATACTGGAGGTTCAGGAGGAGATCTCGGGCCTCTTCCAAGGCCGGGAGGTCGACCTCTCCGTGCTCGATCGCGCCGACCCTCTCTTCATGAAAAAGATCGCGGAACAGTGCGAATTCCTTTACGCGGAACCGGGGGAGGCCGCGGCATTCCTGCTGACGGCCTTCCGGCGCTACCAGGACCACCGGAAGTACCTCGACATGGAACGGGAGTTCGCCGCCGACTACGTCAAGAGAATCGCGTCGTGATCGACCGGGAACTCGTCACGCGCAAGATCGTCCTCATCGGTCGCGATCTCGAGGAGCTGCGCAAGCTCGATGCCGCCGGGATTGAAGCCTACCTGGCCGACCCGTACAAGGAAATCCTCGCCGAGCGGTTCCTTGAACGGATGATTTCCCGCATGATCGACGTCAACTACCACGTCATCACGGGTTCCGGACATCCCCCGCCTCGTGATTATTACGACAGTTTCACCGAACTCGGGAAGTTGGGCATCCTCGAACCGAAGTTCGCCTCCCGAATCGCCAGGGCGGCGGGGCTTCGCAACCGCATCGTCCACGAATACGACGAGATCAACCCCGAAAAAGTCTTCGAAGCGATCCGATCCGCTCTCACCGACATGCCCGTCTACCTTCAGGCCGTGCTCTCCTTCATCGGCTGATCCCCAGTTCCTGGGCCGCTCTGATGTCTGTCCCCGATCCAGGGGAGTTCCATGAACGTCCCGGTTCTGGGAGCAACATCCTTCCTTCACGCTGTCGCTACAGATGCCGATATTCTCCGCCGTGCGGATTTTCGACGCGCGGGACGGCGACCCGGAGCAGGTTCCGCGATCCGGACAATCATTACAGTGGGACGGTTCGGAAACCGGGCGACCAAGTCGAGTTGCCCCCCATCGCTTCGACATAACGCTTCAAGGTTGAAACCAACATATCGCTCCTCTGTTCGAGGCGCGAGATCGTGTCCTGGCCCACACCGAGCGCGGATGCGAGTTCCTCCTGCGTCCTTTTCACTTTCTTCCGAAGGTCTTTCAGTGTCGCAAGCTCCGCTGCCCTACGCTCGACCTTCTCCCGGCGCTTCGAGGGCAATTTAGCGAGGACCTGTTCAAGATTTCTTGCCATGACGTTTCTCCTTTCCTGCACGACGGTCGCTCTTGGCTCTCAAAGATGCCAGGTGCCTGTCAAAACGCTCATCGGCAACGGCCACCAGCCTCTTGTAGAACCGTTTCTTATCGACCCCAGCCTTGTCACCGCCGACAAGCAAGACGGCTCGTCGCTTCGGATCGAATGCGAAGACCACCCGCCAGACTTCTCCCTCCCAGTCGAAACGGAGCTCCTTCATGTTTGCGTGCCTCGAACCCTTCAGCGTATCCACGGTCGGCCGTCCGAGATTCGGGCCACTCGACGACGAGCAGTCTCGTCTTATCCATCCGAGTTGAGATTCCGCACTCGAATTCGGGAAGGCTCGACGACGACAATCGACAACGGAAGCCTGATCTCGGGAATTGTCGCAAACATTCTGTCCAAGGATTCGCAGATCGCGTTTCGCTTCCAGTCGGCTCCACGGAAGAGGATCAGGCCGCTTCGTTTGTCGGGAGTGATTGCGATCAGTCGCGGGAAGTCGAGGTCCGCAGTGATGACTATTGCGTCCTCTTTCCCTGCGGCTTCAAGGATCTGCTTGTCGGAAAACCGGCCCCATCCCCTTTCGAAGACATGGGAAGCCTCGTGACCTCTTGATCTGAGAAACTCGGCGACGGAGGGTGGCAGAGGGGCGTCAACGAGAAACTTCACCTGGCGAACTCGACGACCTCATCTTCGGCAAGCCAAGCCGCATAACGCAATGCATCTTCGATATCTTCCGGCTCAAGATACGGGAATTGGGCCAAGATTTCCTCGCGGGTGTCCCCTGCGGCCAGAAGACCGAGCAAGCGGGAAACGGGGAATCGCAACCCCCTTATGCAAGGCTTTCCCGTGCAAATTTCCGGATTGATCGTGATTCGCTCGAATTTCATGGCTCAATTATACCCATATTCTCTTGAGATACCACGCCCACTTCAACGGTAGTTCTCAGCAACGTCCCGGTTCTGATGTCTGTCCCGGTTCTGTGGGAGTTCTATGAACGTCCCGGTTCTGGGGTTAGCGCCTTTCCCTTCGCTCCCTTCGGCAGCAGGACCCGGAAGGTCGATCCGCGCCCCACGCCGCTTTCGACCTCGATCCTTCCCCCGTGCGCCTCGACGATCCCCTTCACCTGGTACAGCCCGATCCCCAAGCCGCCGTTCTTCATCGTACCGGCGCCGGTAGAAGTTCCTCTCGATGAAGATCTTCACTTTCCTCTGGATGCTGTGGGAAAGGAGGACCGCCACCAGGAACAGGAGGTACTGGCTGTGCGCGTACAACTGGAACACCAGGACGGATCCCCTATCTCGCGTGTTTCGCCATCTCTATCACGACACTCCTTGCCGGTGGATTCACTCCACCCAATGCGAAATCGGAGTGGAAAGGAATTCTTCCAGCGGAATTCCCTGTCCACCGACGAGGAATTTTCGCGTGGGTCGAAACGACTTCCCGAACGCCTCCATCCCGGGAAATTCCGTCCTGGCCCTGCCGCTCTTTACCTCGATGGCCACGACGCGTTCCCCGGACCGCAGGACGAAATCGACCTCCCTGCCGCGGTCGCGCCAGTAGAAAAGTTCCATCGTCATGCCCGCCGTACCGTTCTGCAGATGCGCCCCCACCGCCGATTCCACAAGCCGTCCCCAGTACTCCCGGTCTTGCTCCGCTTCCTTGAGGGAACGTTGCGATTGAGCCGTCATCAAGGCCGTGTTCAATACCTGAAACTTGGGACTCGATCCCCGCTGCAGGACCTTTTTCCCGGAGAATTTGGAGATCCCCTTCAGCATCCCCACGCCGGCAAGCAGTTCAAGGTAGTGTGCCAGTGTCGTGGTGTTCCCGGCATCCTGCAACTGCCCCAGCATTTTCTGATACGAAAGGATCTGGCCGGAGTAATCGCATCCGAGCTGGAACAGGCGCCGCAGGAGCGCGGGCTTATCCACCCGGGTCATCAGAAGAATGTCCCGCGAGATCGTCGTCTCGATCAGCGAATCGATGATGTACCGCGCCCAACGCGGTCGATCTCCGATCAGGGATGCGGCCCCCGGATATCCGCCGAAATAGACGTACTGCTCCACCTCCCACCCGAAGGCGTCGCGCATTTCGGAAAACGACCAGTGGGTGGCATGGAGGATCTCGAACCTACCCGCCAAACTTTCCGCCAACCCTTTTTGAACCAGGAGCGGCGACGACCCGAGGAGGACGCATTTGAGAGAGACGCCTCTTTCCGTGTCTTCGTCCCACAACCGCTTGACGACCGTCGACCAGCCGGGAACTTTCTGGATTTCGTCGAGGACCAGGAGGGCTTCCCCGTTTTTCGCCTTCAGTCGTCCGAGATCCCACTGCTGCTCGATCCATGCGCGATCGCGAAGGGTCGGCTCATCCGCAGTGGCGTAATGTGACGGAATCCGGGCCGCACCCATCGCCTGGCGAACAAGCGTCGTTTTCCCTACCTGCCGGGGACCTGCCAAAACCTGCAAGAAACGTCGCGGTTCCTTCACCCGGGATCGCAACGTCTGGAAAACGGGCCTGTTGAACACAACCAGCCTCCAAGGTAAATTTACTCAATACGTTGAGTAATATTACTCATAGGGCAAAATCTTGTCAAATGAAGGATCGGCCCCATCTTGAGATGCGGAATCAGTCCATCGAACTTATTTGCGGAACTTCCAGGGGGATGAAGACGATGTCAGGACGTACAGCCCGATGCCGAGGCAGAACAGGGCGTTGAGGAGGGGAAGATAGTTAAACAGGGTTGACATGTTTCTTTCGGTTCAGCATCCAGAAATGATTCCAGATCGGTTTGTCCATGGAGAAAGGAACGTGTGGCCCCAAAAATAATAACCCCGCCAGAGGCCCGAAGGCTGGTGAAGGAGGCCTACGCGCATGACGATCACTGTTCGTCGGGGGAGATCGGATCAGGCAGAATGTCGGCGATCCGCTCGGGCAGGATCAAACGGCAATGTCCAGATTGATCGAGTCGTATGGGACAGTGGGTTTCACCTTCCCCCGCGGCGTCTTCGTTTTCATGAGTTCGACCACTCCCAATTGTTCAAGGATCGCCAGGTCGGCCGAAACGTTTTTCACGTCCCTCATGACAACCTTCGCCAACGCGTAGACCGAGTCCGGGTTATTCGACCTGATCGCACGCAACAGGGCAAGTCTCTGATCTGTCAGCGCCCGACGGAACGCACGCAGGTCGGTGAAGTACAACCCCTTCTTCGGAGTCACATGCTCTCCCCGTTCAATCGCCTTGGCGGTTTCTACGAAATCTCCCATGACTTCGTCTACGCGGAATATCGGCCTCCAATACCACCCGTTGTCCGCGGCTGGACAGAATCCGGTCTGCCACTCGTTCCATCGGTATGGTCAACGGTCTGTTCTCCCCGGGGTATCGGTTTCCATCCGGAGGAACGCATGTACCGTGCCGCCTGGGCCGGAAATACGAACGCCCCCGGGAGGGGGCGTTCCTGCATCACGAGCGCGGGTGGGCCGGGAAGGGTTTACTTCACAAGGACCCCTGAATGTGACCTGAAATAATCAATCGTGCGGATGAGGCCGTCGCG
>Ga0100379_10002936_pt1 | contig 15798 bp, 9 predicted proteins | sample CryGeymeta201503_FD_80418 | JGI IMG/M metagenome (GOLD analysis project Ga0100379, IMG submission 80418) | Groundwater microbial communities from Crystal Geyser aquifers in Utah, USA - Crystal Geyser metaG 2015-03 | ecosystem: Environmental > Aquatic > Deep subsurface > Groundwater | place: USA...
CAAGCGCCAGTATTAACTTGTTGACACTCACCCTGAACCTCTATTCCGTTTACCAATCCTCGGCAAGCAGCATCAGTCACACAAGAAAGACCAACTGGATTTGTACAAACAGACTGACATTGTGATGTTCCCTCGTTCAAACAGACAGAAGAACAACCATCGCCACTTTTTGGAGTACAGCGACCATTAACACCACAATCAACATTCGATGTACAAGCCGTTGTTCCATCAGAACACACTCCACCATCATCACAATCTTCACCTGTTTCTACGTTTCCGTTTCCACAAACTGATGCAGCCAAAGTTTCTGGAACACTTCCCTCATTCAAACAAATAGAAGAACAACCATCACCAGAAGTTTTATTTCCGTCATCGCAAGATTCTCCACCCAAGCTTACATCAAAATCTATAATACGATTTCCGCAAAGAGCGTCTCTTCCTACGGCCTGCGAACCTTCGTTGCGACAAGTCGTGGAACAGCCGTCGTTGGGTGAGCTGTTTCCGTCATCACATTGTTCACTACCTTCTTTTACTCCATTTCCACAACAATTAGCAGTAACACCATCTGGACACAACTGAGAAGGCTCGACCAAACAACGAGAACTACAACTATCACCATTATTAGTATTTCCATCATCACAATCTTCACCAAACTCTAAAGTACCATTTCCACAAATAGCATCACTTACTTTAAGAGAAACTCCCGCATTCAAACATTGATTCGTACAATATGGTGGAAGTGAGGTTGCTAAAGCTAATCCTCCTGCAGGATCTCCTAACAAAGTAGCGACTTCTGTGTTACTAGATACCCAAGCTTCCCAAGTGTAAGCTGTCCAATTAAGAGCCTGACCGCCAGCCTGACAAGAATCCGGTTTTCCAAAAGGCAAGGCAAAAAAGTCTTTGCGATCACCAACATGACGCAGAGTTGTATTTTCCGGCTTAACATCTACTCGATCAATTCCACATACTGTTGCATCACGTTTTGTGTGGAATTTCCAAGTGTAATTTGTACCCTGATTGGCACCAGAGACAGAAAGAGCGACTCCACTTGTGGAATGTATGTTATTTCCATTAAGTGTTACCTGATAAAAAGTATTGGGAACTAAATTATTGCTTAATTGAATATGAACTTCGGCTCCCAAATTACCTGCAGTTAAGTCACGCTCTATCACAGAAATATTACTTGATGAAATAGATACGAGTTCTCTGCTTACACATAAAGCATTGGCACATTTTTCAACAATAATATTGCCATCTTGTTGAAGATCAGTTGCTAACATGTCGGTATTAAAACGAGCGCCGATTTCGGCATTTACACATGCTTCATCACAATTCGGCCAAGTAGAAACTACTTTTGGATCGGTGTAGTCGATTGTGAGCTCGGCTATTCCTACATCTGGAGGAGTAATGAGAATGTGAGCCATGATTATGGTTGGTACCAACAAAGTCTCGGAAATAGCTCTAACTGTGGCTGTTTCTGTATTTATATCACCAACCAATGCAGCATAAGCAGGATTTGATTCCCATTCCCATCCGTAAGCACCAGCATCGAGCAAAATACACCTGTCTTCTCTGGCTTGAACTTCTGCAGAATAAGAAACTTCTTGTCCCTCTTCGGTAGCAGTAAAACGAGGTGGTATCACAAAAACATCTCCAACCTCACAAGGTTCATTTGTTGCTCGGGTGGAAAATTCCCAAACATACTCTTGATCTATAGGTACATTGGTGGTTGATTTTACACCTTTAGTTACAGTCACCTGATAACGAGTCGAGACAGCAAAACCATCGTTTGGATTCCAATCAAAACCTTGTTGTGACGTACTAAAAGAACCGCTGATGTTTTCTTTAGTGGCACATGGCGCATCTGCTACTCCAGTACAACGTGCAACTTGCACCGTTCCATTGTTTACAGAAGCGGCATCTATAGCTTCACTAAAACTGGCTGATACTTGGGCATTTACACAAACAGATCCGGCCGGACTCCAGCGAAGAGCTGGGGTTGGAGAAACAACTCCCAACTGATTTTCTGATCGACACTCCACCAATAGACGCGGTGCTCTTGGAATGTCTGCTGTTGAAAAGCGGTAGGCGTAGTGAGAACTTGGAAAACTGGCATCACAACTTACTCGACAAGAACCATCGGCACAACAACTTGTTCCTTGTGTACAGGTAGCGTTGTTTGCTCGACAATCATTAACAGTAAACTGTAGGCCGTTTGACCTAGCACCATCGGCACGAACAGCCACAACAGAACCAGTTTCTGAAGCGGCTGGTACTAAGGCGCCTGTTATTTTGTTGGTGTTCCAACTGAGTGATTCTGCGACTTTAGCGTTAAAAAATTCTACAAAACCTGCTCCACGAGTGGCGCCCAAATTATCTCCAAGCAAGTTTACTCGTGTACCAATCGGACCAGAAACAGGGTCAACTGCACAAACACTGGGACCAGGGGCTTGATCTGCAATAATTTGCATCGACAGAGGCTCTGATGTGGCCAAATCGGTTCCACGAACTAACGCAACATCATGTTCCCCATCCGCAATATCATTACCGTTAGTGTAGGTTCGTGGCAAAATAACGGTTACCTGATCGTTTCCCCAAGCAGTTGCCTCGCAGGCGGCTGGCAAAGCAAGAGAGCCAACAGCTTCTCTGCCATCTTTTTTGTTTATAAATCTAACCTGACCCAATGTTGAACCAAATCCACTTCCCTTTAAGGTTGCATACTGACCGGGTGGACCCCAAGTTGAATGAGCTTGGCATTTACCGCCACCAATACCAGCACAAGCAGCGTCTGCAGTACAAAATTTACCATCATCACAAGACTTCCAACCAGTGTCGACTGATTGAATAACTGGAATATTTTGTGATACTTCACGACCAGTTACTGTAAAATTCAACGTGTTTGAACCCTCACGCCCCAAAAGACAAGTACCTCCGTCTAGTCCGCAATCTGCATCGTTGTCACAAGAAACTGTTGGTGCACGTTCACAATGATTATCTCCCACAAAAACCTGGGCCAGATAGTTTCCGCCAGAAACATTGGGAATTGTTGTAGAAAAACCGGTATTGCTCCAGCCGGTATATTCACGCACTACCGTTGAACCAATGTACGCAGTAGAAGGACCACGACTTGCGCCAAAACCAACACCGGACCAAGCAACACTCATTCCCGGAGCCGCGCTTGTTGGATTTAAAGCGCAAATACCGGGGCGAACCGTGCTGTTTACATCAAAAGGTCTGATTCGTCGTCCGTTCAAATCATCTGTGGCATCAGATAAGCCCCCCGGTAATTCTACGGTGATTGAGCCATCTACTGCTCCAGCAGGTACTTGCACAACAATTTGGGTGTCTGTCCAATTAACAGCAGTTCCACAAACATAAGGAGTCGCTCTAACAGCTGTATCGGCCGAACCAAAGATAATTGTTCCTGGAGCCTGTCCAAAACCGGAACCACCAATAGTAATAAGGTTACCAATCGCACCATCTGGAGGACTTACACTCTGAATACGAACGTTGGCCACACACTGACCCTCAGTACATGATCCACTTTGACAATCAGAAGCTTCTGTACAACTTTCGCCATCACAAACCCCACAAAAAGTGGCGCTTCCTTGTGATCCTCCACAATCAATACCGGTTTCTCCTAAATCTGTATCTTGTACACCGTTTGAACAACTTGGGGCTCGCACAACAACTTGTACGCTCGGAGAAGATGTTTCGTGGCCGGCACAATCAAGAGCAACGGCAGTAATACGCTGAGTACTTCCAGGACGCAAACCTTCGGTATTCCATTCGTTTTCGTCGGAGAAGAAGGAATTGTTTGGTACGAGCGCTTCGGCTAGTGACTGAGTGATTCCAGCAGATTGTATGGCTTCGCCATTTACTCGAAATTCAACAGAAGAAACACCAACGTCATCTGTAGCTTCTGCTTGCAATTTTTCTATGTCGTTTAAAATAATGCTTTGTCCATCGGTTGGAGTTTCTAAACGAGCTGTTGGGGCTGTGCTATCTACTTGTGTTCCAGAGGTAAAACTAAAACCACACTGCTGCCCTATTCCACAAACCAAAGCTGATCCACGAGCACTGCGAAGCACTGCCGGATTTAAATCCACAAAATATTTAGTACTAGGGGCAAAACAATGTTCTTCTGCATTTTCTGCACAAACCTCTGTTGGTGTGAACAAAACTAAGTTGCGACGAACAGCGAATGTTCCGGGAATAGTTTGACCATCTGCATTTTTTATAATGATTCCTCCTGATTCTAAGACCGATGCAGGTTGAACAGCGTCAGAAAAAGTCATTTGCAAACTCACGTTTTTGAGTGAAGCCGAACAAGCGGCTGCATTAGAAGAAACAAGGGAAAATTGACCACGTCTGCCTGGTGCATCTCCAAAACTACCGGAACCACCGGAGCCGCCATTTTGTGAACCTGTCAGGCCTCCACCTACTGCTGTTGTGATTGCTCCGACCACAAATTGTGCAATAGCAAAGGCACTAAAAGTCAAAACCATGCCAATTACCGCATTTATCAAAATCTTTTTGGCTGTAGCAATTTTATCTTCGCTTCCGGCGGCCGTCATCCACAAAAATCCGGCGTACAAAATAAGTCCGACCAAGATTATTCCAGTTAGTCCCAGAACGGTTCGAATAAGACGCGCAATAATCAAACGAATATCACCATCGGTACTTAATCCGGCTTGAGCGGCGAATGATTGTAGATCTACTTGTTGAGCAAAGGTTGGTGTCGCCAAAAGGAGAGCTCCTATAGAAAGAGCCAGTGCAATACCACGCAATGCTGATCGGTGTGAAGGAGACATGTATTTGCAGGTTTAGAAGACTCAACGGGCGTAAGGCAAGGAACCATCGGTTGTTGTACAAGCCACTTGACTACCGTAGCCTTTGCAACAATAAGGGAGTGAGCTTGTACCACAACTTTCTGCGGGTCCAGCATCTGGTGCTTCTGGTCCATTAGATGGGTACATACAAAATTGATTAATACCCTTAACCTCACTACTAATAAGCGGCCAGTAAGCCATTCCCCCTTCTACATCTGCTGGTACTAATGTTCGGTGATTGATAAAAACCTTAGAAGCATTTACTTGTTCACCATTTTCTGAAGCTACATCTTCGCTATTTATCCAAAAAGGAAATTCATATACATCACTTGCTCTGTCTGGAAAAAGCTGTACCGCCCGTGAAGTAAGCGAAGACACCAGCATTGGCATGTTGAATGCTATTTCAACCGGAGAATCTGGATTTACAAATGTTTCATCTAGGTCTGGACTCAAAGATGCAACTTGCGGTGTTCTTTCATCTATGGCAGAAGTAGTAGTAAAGACCCAAATATAATCATCATCAGGACGACCTTCGGCGGTTGAAGCTGGTGAACTGCTAGAGAAATTGCGATTTCCATCTAGTGAATTTCCAGAAACATCTACAGCACCATCAAAACGTCCGTTAGCAAAAGTGGCTTGCGGTGGCGTAGTTGAAACAGTAGCCGCATGCACAATTGCCTTAATATCATCACCGCCAGGCAAACAATAAACAATGTTTCCACAAGCATCTTGAGCACAAGCACTGTCAGATACAAAAGTTACCGTGTGATAATTGTTTGATAACGTAAAGGTTCCACCAACACTACCTGATCCAGATAAAACTTCTATATTGGTAAAAGGATTGTTTCCTCCGACTATTCCGGCCACAGAAAAAGGATTCATTGGTTCACTGAAATTAACCTGCACTGCAGTATTACGAGCCACAGATGAATCAGAACGAGGTTGAACAGAAACCACTGTCGGTGGTGTTAAATCGACAACCGTCGAAACTTCAAAACTCCAAGCATATCCTTCTGCAAAACGCCCCGCAAAAGCAGCTGAGCCATCTTTTAACTCAATGGTCGAGCGAAGATCCACTGTGTAATTTACATCTTCAGTTGATTGCCCAAGTAAATCTACAGGATCAAATGCTAAAGTTTTGCCAGCTTCATCGACATACACGTTTACCGCTTCTGGAGCTAGTTTGGCATCTGGGCCATCTGCTGTCGGGTAAATATAAACATTGGCAGTATTAAGGCGTCCAGATAATTCACCTCCATCGGTATATCCATCTATGAAAGAAGCTGGATTGATTGCCTCTTTAAAAGTTACGAGAATAGAGGTGTTACGAGGAATATCTAGCGCATTGCGACCTGGATAGTGATCTTCAATTATTCCAGCTCCCAAAGATCCGGAACGTGGTTCGCTAAAACGAATAATTCCACTTTGACCTCCCTGATTTGAACCACCACTACCACCACCAAAAGCTCCAGACAACAAACCGTTCAACACAAACTGCGTGATTGCAAAAGCGGAAAAGATAATAATCATTCCAATCACTGCCTGAGTCAAAATTCTTTTGGCTTTGTCTACTTGATCAGACTCACCACGAGCTGTCATGTACAAAAAGCCGGCGTAGACAATCAAAACAAATAGAATCAAACCGGTAACACCGAGAGCAATTCGTACAATACGCGCAATCAAAACCGGTAAACTCGTTTCCGAAAAACCGGCTGTTGCACCAATTGCACTTAAATTATCTGTTGCTGTTTGTGCCAAAGCACCTCCACCAAACAAAAATAGTCCACCGGCAATTAGAGTAATCACTAGTAGAAAGCGTGAAAAAGGAATCCTCCGTCCGAGTTTACGCAACATCACAAAATATTTCGACAAGCATGAAAAAAACTTTACTCACATTATACACTATTTTTACTCATGGTGTGTAGACTGCAAAATACTTCAGTTTTCATTGAATACAAACAATAAATTCACAAACAAAAAATCACCTCGTATAAAACGAAGTGATTTTTTGATCTAATGACTTTAGGTCATTTTTTCTAAAACCAGAGTTGCAACAGTAAATATAATTGTAACAAACATTGTCGCCAACATTCCACCAGCCATCGATTGAAAGGCTTGGTTTTTGTCATCTGAACGTCCACTCGAAAGTGTAAACTGAAATGCACCTTTGATAATGAGCAGAATGGCCATGAGTCCCATTAACATCAAAGCGACTCGACCAAATCTGAGAGCGTACAACACAAGTGTTGAGACTTGAATTTCGTTTACGCTTGTAAGCGTTGAAGAAAGACTAGATGCTGCCTGTGCTGGCAAAGCAATACCCATAAGGCACAGAGAAACCAACAAACCCTCAACAACCTTACGAACTCTAGATCCATCCGCTCGTCCGTCAGCTGCTTTCATGGCTACACCCATTGCTTGTCCCATTTGAGACTTGCTGGTTAGGTTCGCTTCTTTTAAAGCCGCTTCAACCACCGATTGAACTTCTTCATCAGAAAGTTGCGTTGGCAAATATCCTTCCAAAACAAGAATCTCTGCCTCGGCTTTTTCTACCAAATCGGAACGACCAGCTGATTGATAGCTTTCTAGGCCATCGGTCATTTGTTTGAGCTGGCTTTTGACAACTGCCAGAACTTCTTCTTCTGTAAGAGGTCTTCGAACATCAATCTCCTCATTTTTGAGGGCTGACTTCAAAAGTCTAAGAGTAGACAAAGTGTCCGCCTGTTTTGTTTTGAATGCAGTAAGAAAATCTTGCTGAATACGCTGACTAACCGTCATACAAGAGGAAGGAGTCAAAAACATGACTTAGCGACGTGAACGGCGACCGCGCTTTTGTTCTGGGGCGCGACCAATTTTTGTAAGGTACTCAAACTTTTCTTTTAGGCCCAGGCGACGGAGAGCACCACGTTTAACCTGTGTTTCTCCTGCTTCTGCCTCATGAAAACGAATTTTACGGGCATCGAGCATGTTTCCACTGCGGTGTACACGCTGACTAAAACGGCGGAAAAAGCTTTCAAAGCTTTCGTTTTTTCGCCTCTTTGCTTCAACAAATGACATGTATATTTATTAGGGAAAATGAGTAAATCATGGCGAAAGTATGAGACTTTTCGCTTATTATGTCAAGGCTTGCGCTGCTAGTTTCTTTTTGATGATATTAACCACTTTGGCAGCATCAACAATCTCCTGAGAACCTGATTCCATATCACGAACAATAACAGTGCCGTCTAATACCTCTTTTTGACCCAAAATAAGGGTGAATTTTACCTGAAGTTTGTTGGCTAAATCTAGCTGAGCCTTGAGTGCACTTTTTCCAAAGGCTTCTGCCACTGGAATATTGGCCTCACGAAACTCTTCAAAAAGGCGTAGACCAACTCGACGAGACGCATCTCCCAATTGAGCAAAGAACACAGAAACAGCTGGTGGTTGGTGAGCGACATCAAACTTAATAAGCTTGGCGATTCTTTCAACACCTAGGGCAAATCCAACAGCTGGTGTTGCTTCTCTTCCACCCATGAGTTCAATTAGGCCATCGTAGCGACCGCCTCCCCCCAGAGCATTTTGTGATTTTTCACCCTCATCACCCGACTGCCAAAACTCGAACACTGTACGATTGTAATAATCGAGACCGCGTACCAAAAACGGATTGAGAATGTAAGGAACTTCTACTTCATCTAAAAACTCGAGAACTTTTGTAAAGTGGAGTTTAGAAGCGTCATCGAGCCAATCTACAATTTGTGGTGCATCCGCCAACAACTCACGAACAACCGGATCCTTGCTATCTAAAATGCGAAGTGGATTTTTTAGTAAACGTCTTTTGTCATCTTCTCCAAGTTTGGCACGGTGACGCTTAAAGTAAGTAGTGAGTTCATTCACATAAGACTGACGTGTATTGTTGTCACCAATTGAGTTGATTTGAACAGTTGATTCAATCCCCAAATCTTTCAACAATCTGTGAGCAATTACAATCAATTGAGCATCAGCGATTGGGTCATCTACACCAATTGTCTCAAAACCTAACTGGTGAAACTGTCTAAAGCGACCTGATTGTGGACGATCGTGTCTAAACATTTGACCCATGTACCAGAGTTTTACTGGTTGTGGTCTGTTTAGCATGCCGTGACCTATATATGCCCTGGCAATAGAAGCTGTAGCCTCTGGCCTAAGTGACACTCTGTCTCCAGAAGGATCAACAAAGGTGTACATTTCTTTTTCTACAATATCTGTGTGTGTACCAACGGTTCTCTCAAAAACATCTGTCTTTTCTAATACAGGAAGATCTATTCGATCAAAAGAATAGGCCCGAGCCATAGAACGCAAAGTATCGCGAATACGATCCCAAACAGCTTGTTCTTCCGGTAAAATATCTCGAAAACCACGCAATAAATCTGGAGTTTTGGTCATTTTTTTAGGACCTTTAGCTGATGCTTTGCTGGTTTTGGTGACTTTTTTAGGAGATGCTTTTTCTGTTTCTTTTTTGGGTTTTGATTTTGATGTTGCTTTTGGAGACATATAACTGATAGGTTTTTCAACAAGTAAGCTGTTTCTGATTTAAAATTGATATTCTGGTGAAGTAAAATGTCCAATACGAGAAAGTGGTAAGCCTCGAATCCAGACCCGGCCAACCAAGAAAGTATCTAGTACCGGCCCAAAACTTCTAGAATCTAAGCTTTCATCGCGATTATCACCCAGAACATAGTATTCAGTGGTGCCAAGAGTTACTTTTTTCTTGCCTTCAGTTACGGAATCATCTAAATACGCTTCTTCTAAAATAATTCCGTTTGGATAAATATCATTATAAACAACAACGTGTCCATCGATAACTTCTACTGTCTCACCTGGCAAACCAACTATTCTCTTTATAAAGTACTGGGAAGGATCTCGAGGATAACGAAAAACGACTATTTCACCTCTTTCAGGAGCTCTGAATCTAAAAGTCAACTCATCTATAATTAAGTACTCACGATCGTAAAAATTTGGCTCCATTGACGCACCTTTTACATAAAAAGGCTGTATGAGAAAATACCTGATTACCATTATAATAGCCGCAGAAACAATGACTATTTGCAGTACATCAAAAATAAAAGCCACCACCGATCCAACTTGATGTCCAAAATGACGCTGCAAAAATCCCGGTTCATTGGTATCCTTAGAACGTGAGAACATAATCTTAGTAAACAATCAAAAGCCAACCGGCTCATTAGGACTCATATTAGTCTTTTTTTGAAAAATCAGCAACTCCTTAATTAAAAGGTACTTCTGGAAAAAAAAGGCACTATAACGTAACATACATTCTGCTAGTTACTTTCATATGCCAATAGACCAACAACCCGATTTTTTAGAAGTAAAAAACACCTTTGAATTAAACCCTTACCGTAAACGACCTGTTGTTTGGCTTGGACGGTTGTTTTTTGTGGCATTAATTGCCTTAGGTGTTGCTGGAGCTATTTTTTCTTATCAAGTCACAACCAGCAGTGATGGTACCGGTAGTTTTCCTAAATTAGCCATTTTTTCTACTATAAAACAACTTGTTCACACCGATCAGCTTCTGCGTGGCGAGTCCGAGGATAGAATCAACATCCTTCTTATGGGCGTGGGTGGCGCTGGACACGATGGCCCGCAATTGTCAGATACCATGATTTTGGCGAGTTATCAGCCTTCCACAAAAAATATTGGCCTTATTTCTGTACCACGCGACCTATATGTCCCAATTCCTGGCTACGGTTGGCGAAAAATCAACCATGCTAACGCTTATGGAGAAATAGAAGCTCAAGGAACAGGCCCAAACCTAGCCTCGCAAGTTGTGGAAGACATTTTTAAACAACCAATACACTATTACGTACGGGTTGATTTTGATGGTTTTGCCGAATTAATCGACGAATTGGGCGGACTAGACATTGCTGTAGAAAATTCCTTTACTGACCCAAGCTACCCAACAGTCGGAAAAGAAGATACTAATTGCGGCACTTTTACTGAAAGTTTTAACGAAGAAGGTGAAGTAATACAAGTACCGGATTATAGCTGTCGTTTTGAGGTTTTGCGTTTTACAGAAGGCCCAATGCACATGGATGGTGAAACTGCTCTCAAATTTGTTCGTTCCAGGCACGGTACAAACGGTGAGGGTTCTGATTTTGCTCGCAGCAGACGCCAACAATTGATTTTACTTGCTGTTCGAGAACAGATTTTGTCGGCCTCAACACTTCTTAACCCCACCAAAATAAGCCGTATTTTGGATACACTTAGAGATAACATTGCGACCAACATAGAATCACCTGAATTGGTTAAATTTGCACAAATCGCCAAGGAAGCCAACACAGGTACTTTAAAGAATCACGTTTTAGATACTTCTAACGAATCCCCTCTTTACGCTACTAATCGCAATGGAGCCTACGTTCTTTTACCAAAAGACGATGATTGGACAAGCCTCGAAAGATTAAGTACGAACATCTTTTTAGATAATCCTCTCGACGCTCCTTTTACCAAACTTGTAAAAACAGGTGGTTCAAATACCACTAAAACAGAAGAAGTCGCCAGAACAATTTTAGTAGAAATACAAAATGGCACCAATGTGAGTGGTTTGGCATATCGCACTTCTCAAATTATAGATGGCCAAGGTTTTTCAGTTCGCCGTGTTGGCAATGCAGATCAAAAAGGCTACACCGAAACTTTTATCTATGATTTTACAAACGGAAAATATCCAAAAGAACTAAAAGTATTAAGTGAATACTTGGGTGCTGAATTGATTCTGTCACCTGCTGGCTGGCGAGCAACTGGCGGTAAAACTATCCCAGCTGAACTTATTGTTAAGCAGAGTGATTTTTCTGATCTAGCCAACGAGGCAGATGTTGACTTTTTAGTCATTTTAGGGCAGAATTCGTCAGAGATTATTAGATAATGTGCCTTTTTGGGGGTTGTCCTCTTTCTTAGACGTTTTATGTCCTCATCAAATACCCCCCTTGTAGCGCTCGTGGGTCGCACGAACGTTGGTAAATCATCACTTTTTAACCGCCTCACCGAAACTCAAGATGCGCTTGTTTCAAGCACCCCCGGCACAACCCGCGATCGTAAAGACGGCATTATTCACTGGCGTGGGCAAGTTTTTAACGTTATCGATACTGGAGGACTAGATATCGATAACAGCGACGCTATTGAGCAGAATATCGCTAAACAAGCAGAAGTTGCCATGGGAATCGCCGATGTAGTTTTGTTTGTTGTAGATATTCGCACCGGTCTTCTTCCTCAAGATTTAGAATTGGCAAAATACCTACAAAAAAGCACGGTACCTGTTATTGTGGTCGCCAATAAAGCCGAAAAAGCTGCTGATCGTGTGCTTTTAAATGATCCAAGCTGGCGTCCACTTAGTTTGTCTGTCCCACTTGCAGTCTCCGCAAAACAAGGAACAGGAACAGGAGATTTGTTAGATGCCATTTTTGAAGTTTTTGAAAAACAAGGAAAAGCACCAGCAGACCATAAGAAGCAAGAATCTTTACGTTTAGCTTTTATTGGTCGACCGAACGTTGGAAAATCTTCCCTTACCAACGCTTTACTTGGTGAAGAACGTGTTATTGTAAGTCCGGTTGCACACACAACCCGCGAACCAAACGCCATTAACTTTGAACGCAACGATCAACACTATACTTTGGTTGATACTGCCGGAATGCGTAAAAAAGGAAAAGTAAAAAAAACCGGTGGACTCGAAGAAGAAGGTGTTGAAAGAACACGTTCAGTACTTCTCAAAACAGACGTTGCCTTTTTTGTACTTGATGCAACCGAAAAAATAGGTAACCAAGAAAAAGTTCTTGCCGGACTTCTCATGAACTCCAAAGCTGGAATCGTTATTGTGGTAAACAAATGGGATATTGCTCCTGAAAAAGACACTCGAGCGACTCTTGAATACACAACATACCTCCACAACTCAATTCCGTTTTTACGCTGGGCACCGATTGTGTTTGTTTCAGCAAAAACAGGTCAACGTATTGCTAATCTGCTCACAACAGCTCACAAAGTAGAAGAAAATCGTCATCGTGAATTTCCATACAAAGAAATCAACTACTTTTTGCGTGGAGCGATCATGAAACACCTTCCTTCTCGTCACAAAGGTCCTTCTCACCCAAAGGTGGTCGACATGAAACAAGTCAGTACCACTCCCCCAACTTTCCAATTAACTCTACGTGCCAAACGAATTGACGTTCTTCACCCAAGTTATTTGCGTTTTCTCGAAAATAGATTGCGTGAAAACTTTCCCTTGGAAGGTACCCCTGTTCGCTTGCGTGTCCGTGGAATAGGTGACTTATAATATCTTATGCCCATAATCGTTGGTCTCGGAAATCCGGGTACCTCTTATAAAGAAACCCGACACAACGTAGGTTTTAAGATTGTTGAAAATCTAGCCAAAAAACTAAAACTGTCTTGGACAAAAAAAGATTCTTGGAAAGCACAGATTGCCGAAGGAAACATTGGTGGAAAACGCATATTGCTTGTAAAACCTCAAACCTTCATGAATCTAAGTGGCGAATCTGTTCGAGCTATTGTTCGCAATACTCCTTTTACCCCACAAGACATTTTAGTTATCCTCGACGACGCCGATATACCTTTTGGCTCGTGGAGATTGCGTACAGAAGGATCTTCTGGCGGACAAAAAGGATTGAAATCAATCATTGAATCTTTCCCGGAAGAAAACATCAAACGTTTACGTTTTGGAATCGGTAGACCAAGCAGTGAACACCTTCCACTCGATGAATGGGTACTCATGCCTTGGAGTCAAGAAGAAGAAAAAGAACTAGCAACCTTGATTGATAAGGTTGTAGAAGAAATTCTGGAAAGTATTAGTTCTTAATTAGTGCCGTTTTATGGAGGTATCCAATGCAGCCTACGCTGTTTGTTTGTTACGAATAAGAGGAATTGGCCCATTAACCTTGGGTCCTTTGCTTTTACAAACCGGCTCTTGGCGTGCCCTGTTCGAAGCCCCAATCAAACAACTTGTTGCGTCTGGCATAAATACCACCAAATTAGACACCCTCGAAAAAGGGCGTCTTTTTGCGTCTCCAGTCAAAGAACAAGAACTCATAAACAAACACGGTATACTAAGTGTTTCTCTAACAGATTCAAACTATCCCACCCTTTTAAAACAAATCTCTGATCCTCCACCTATTTTATTTTATCAGGGAACACTGCCAAATACACAACCACTTTTAACCGTTGTTGGAACAAGAAACCCTTCTACTTACGGACGTGAGGTTGTTAAAAATATTATTCCATCAATTGCAAGGCAAGGCATTGGTATTGTGAGTGGATTGGCTTATGGAATTGATACCTTGGCTCATGTGGCAACTTTGGATGCCGGTGGTTATACAATTGGTGTTTTGGCTGGAGGTCACGATTCTATATATTCAACACAAAAAGATCTTGTGACACGTATTTTAAAAAACGGAGGCGCAATTATGACGGAAATGCCAATAGGAACAAAACTGGACAAAGGTCTTTTTCCTCGAAGAAATCGATTGGTGGCTGGGGTGTCTCAAGGAACCTTGGTAATAGAAGCTGCTTTAAAATCAGGGTCTCTTATAACCGCGCGTCATGCATTAGAGGCCAACAGATGCGTTATGTCAGTTCCTGGACCAATTTTTCAAGAGTCTTGTGAAGGCACCAATGCCTTAATAGAAAACGGCGCAACTTTAATCAAAAGTGCCGCAGATATATTGGAGGCTTATTCTTTTTCTACTCAAAAAACAGATTCGACACCAGCACCCAAACCTTTGCTTACAGCGACAGAAGAACAACTTTGGGCTATCATAAACCATGATCCGAAACATATTGAAACAATCGTTGAAGAAAGTGGCTTAAAAAGTCTCGATACAATTACTTTGCTTAGTCTCATGGAACTAAAAGGACTAATTAAAGATGTGGGTGGCAAGTGGTATATACGTTCTTAAAAAACCATCCTTCGTTGACAAAACGGCGCCTATTGCGCAATATCAGCCTTTCAACAACGTTTTTTGAACTCTGACATGTCATATTCACTCGTGATTGTCGAATCTCCGACAAAAGCAAAAACCATCTCTAAATTTTTAGGACCTTCTTACAAGGTCTTGTCTTCTTTTGGACATATTCGTGATTTACCTAAATCTAGCATTGGAATAGATGTAGACGCTGGTTTTGTGCCAAGCTATATAATTCCCGACAAAAGCAAGGCCCATGTTCGAGAATTAAAAAAAGTCGCCAAAGGAGCAACAGAAGTACTACTTGCAACTGACGAAGACCGCGAAGGAGAAGCTATCTCTTGGCATATTGCTGAAGCTCTAAAAATCGATCCACTCAGCACAAAACGCATTACCTTTCATGAAATTACCAAACATGCCATCGAAGAGGCTTTAAAAAACCCTCGCTTGATTGACATGAACGTTGTCGATGCTCAGCAAACTCGTCGAATGCTCGACCGTTTGGTGGGTTATGAACTCTCCCCTCTTTTGTGGAAAAAGATTCGTCGTGGACTATCTGCTGGACGTGTGCAATCAGCAGCTCTCAAGCTAATGGTTGATCGAGAAAGAGAACGCAACGCTTTTAAAACTCAGGATTACTGGTCTGTTGAAGGTGCTTTTAGTAAAGCAGAAGAATCTTTCCCAGCCAAACTCGTAATGATCGACGACAAAAAACTAGAAAAGATGTCGATTATTGAAGAAAAGGTTGCGGAAGAAATTGCCACAGAAGCAAAAACGCTTGGGGCTGTCGTAATCAAAACAGAAACAAAGGAACAAAAAAAGGAACCACCAAAACCACTAACCACCTCCGCTTTGCAGATCGATGGTAACCGACGTCTTGGTTACAGCGCCAAACAGGTCATGTCGCTGGCACAAAAGCTATACGAAACAGGACGCATTACTTACATGCGTACCGATTCTTTTAATCTATCAGAAAAATTCTTAGGCGAAGCTGCAACTTTTATTCGTTCTTCTTTTGGAGATGAATATTC
>Ga0100379_10002946_pt1 | contig 15765 bp, 20 predicted proteins | sample CryGeymeta201503_FD_80418 | JGI IMG/M metagenome (GOLD analysis project Ga0100379, IMG submission 80418) | Groundwater microbial communities from Crystal Geyser aquifers in Utah, USA - Crystal Geyser metaG 2015-03 | ecosystem: Environmental > Aquatic > Deep subsurface > Groundwater | place...
ATTAAACCGGGATTTTCTTCCTCTATCTTTTCCAGCTCTTTCATTAGCATATCATATTCTTTATCACTTATAGTGGGTTGAGAAAGAACATAATAATTATATTCGTGCTTAGTAATTAATTCGCGTAGTTCTGTTATCTTTTTTAATATCTTGTCTGACATTTAGTTGTTCTTAAATGTAGGTTCTGTGTTTAAATAATTTATCCCCTCTTTTGTTATCATTACATGTTTTATTTGCTTATCCTGTCCGACAAAATCTAATTTCTTACCATTTAAATTCATTGTTATTCCGCCTGAATTACCAATAGTCATAACAAATTTTTCTTTTGAATTTAAGTTTACACTTGTGCCGGGAAATATTGTGAATTCTTTCGGCTCAGATAAATCTGCCTGTACCTTTATCCACGATTTATCAGTTGCGGAAATTTGTAAAACCAAATTTTCTGAATTTTTAACCGGTGTAGTTGGTTTGTTTTCTATATATCTTTGCTGCGTTTCATTTCTAACTTCTTCGTATGGTTTTTCTTGAATAATTATTTCAGGATTATTACTAGAACTGAATAATATTATTGATAAAATTATTACTCCAACTCCGGCAATAATCAATAATTTTACATTTTTTTTGTCAGTAAAAAAACTTAGGTTGGTTTTGGTTTTTACATTATTGTCTGATTTGTTTTTCTTATCTTCAAATATTTTTTCATTTTGATCAGGTTTCTTTTCTTTTATTTCTTTTTCAATTTCTTTTTTTCCTACTTCTCCTATCTTGGTATAATCAATCCCCTTTTTGGCTGCTTCGTATTTTTTAATGGTTTCATTTACATTTAGACCAATAAATTTTGCATAATCTTTTATAAATGCTTTCACATAGATTTCCGGTAAAAAGGAAAAATCACCGTTTTCCATTGCCTGCAAAAATTTTATATCAAGCCTGGATCTAGCAGATAAATTTTGTAAAGTTATTTCAGTTTTTTCTCTGGCTTTTCTAAGCTCTTGTGCAAATTTATTTAACATATTAAGTCTTTTTTAATTATTCTTTATTAGTTTGGCTGCGAATGCTCCATCAGAATTATGTACATGCGGAATTGTTTGAATGCAGCCATGCTCATCTATTAATTCTTGAGGAAATTTTTTTGAAATATCGCACAATTTAAATTCAGGATGATTATTTAAAAATTTATTAACTATATCAAAATTTTCTTCAGGTTCAATTGAACAAGTGCTGTAAACCACATAGCCTCCATCATTTACTAATGTAGAAGCTTTTTCAAGTAATCTATATTGAAGTTCAGACATTCTTCTTAAATCCAAAAGATCGTGTTTCCATTTGATATCAGGTTTTTTTCTAAGTGTCCCTGAACCAGAGCAGGAAACATCAGCCAATACTCTGTCAAATTTATCGTTTTCAAAATCAAACGCATCGGTTTCAACAGTTTTAACGCAAGTAATACCTAACCTCTCCATATTCTTTCTTAATATTTTTAATCTGCTTTCATACTTGTCAACAGCAATAATTTCTCCTTGATTGTGCATTAAACCTGCAAGGTAAGCTGATTTTCCACCAGGTGCAGCACAAAGATCAAGCACTCTCATTCCCGGTTCTACATCTAAAAGTTTGCATGCTAAACCAGCACTTTCATCTTGAATATTAAAATAACCTTTGCTGAAATATTCCCAGGAGGTAATATTTGTCAGATTTTTAAGAATAAAAAATTCAGGTAAATATTTCCCCTGATAATAATCAAGGTTTACAGATTTCAGGAGTTCTTTAAATTCATCTTGTCCGACTTTTAAATTATTTACTTTTAATGTAAGAAATGGTTTTTCATTATTAAATGCCAAAAGTTTTTCAACATCTTCTCTATCAAATCTTTTTAAATATCTTTTTACCATCCAGGAAGGGTGAGAATAATAAGCTGTTATATATCCGAGCAGATCTTCATCAGGATTAGGATATCTAATATTATTTTTATTTTTAATTATGTTTCTAAGAATAGCATTTGTAAGATCAGCAGGTTTTTGTCCCTGTAGTTTTTTTACAAACTCAACTGCTTCATTTACGGCAGCGTAGTCCGGTACCTTATCTAAAAATAAAATTTGATACAGAGCAACTCTTAACCCGTTTTTTAAATTTGGAATTGCTTTAGAAAACTGCCCTTTATAAAAACCGTTTAAAATCCAGTCCAATCTTCCCATCCATCTGACAACTCCGTGGACAATTTTATAAAGAAGTGCTTTGTCTTCACTTATTAACTCCAGATCTTTTAATTCAATATCAAGAAGTTTGTCAAGATAAGCATCTGTTCTTTCTACTCTGTTCAATATTTTTACTGCTCTTCCCCTAACACCATCATAAAGTGCTTTAATTGAATGTACTTCAGCTTCACTCATAAATTAGTTATAACCCTTCCTCTCATTTTTTGTTTTGTCAAATATTTTTTTGAATAATTTTTTGTCGGCAATATTAAAAGTTTTATTTCTTCTGTCAAAAACTATCGAAGCGGTTTCAACGGCTTTATCAAGTTTATATGTTTTTAAAAATTCACAACCATCCCAAGTAAATGAAGGAATATATTTTTCAGGGAATCCAGCTCCGTAAATATTGCAAGAGAATCCAATAACAGTTCCTGTATTTATCATTGTATTTATTGAAGTTTTAGAATGATCACCAATAATAGTGCCTAAAAATTTAGTGTTTGTGTTAATTTCTTTATTGTTCACTTTTACATTTATGTTTCCATAATTGTTTTTTAAGTCGCTGCAATTAGTATTTGCCCCAAGATTAACCCAACTTCCAATATAAGCGTGACCGATAAATCCCAAATGCTGCTTGTTAGAAAATGGAAGCATAATTGTATCTTCAATTTCCCCTCCAACTTTACAATTTCTGCCTATACTTACATTATCATATAATGTCGCGCCACTTTTAACAATTGTGTTTTCACCAATATAAACAGGTCCTTCAATAACAACATTGGGATGTATAAATGCATTTTTATCAATAATTACAGGTCCGTTTGTTGCGTCTAAAACAACACCGGGTTTTAATATTACACCGTTATTAATAAAGATATTTTTTCTGTTTACACACTGAATACCTGCGGACATTATTTTAATTTTATATCTTTTAATTTTTTTTGCTAAAAACTTTGCATCGTTTATAAGTTCATTGGGATTGTGTTTTATTAAATCCCAAATATATTCTGTTAATTTTATATCCACTTGCTTTGACGGAATTTTGTTGAACAAATCCCTATTAATTGTATCCGGCAGATTGTTTTTAATTGATGATAATGTTTTGCCTGATATTTTAGCTGCAATAATATCATTTCCTGATAAAATTACATTGTCTTCTTTATTTGTTTTCTTTAACTGATCTGCGATTTTTTTATTGAAAATAATTCTTCCGTTAATAAACAAACATTCCTTATCGGAAATTTTATTTACATCATTTTTAGAATATTCTTTTTTTAATGTATCTTCTAAATATTTTCTGCAGTGAAGAGTAACCTTAGACCCTGGTAAATGTCTTTCAATTTTTTCCCTTAATGTGCTTATGCCGCAAACCAATTCATATACCGGACGGGAGTAAGTTAATGGATTAAATTGTTCTGCTTTTTCGTCTTCAAAAATACAAATCTGCATTTTTAACTCTTTATATAATTACAAATTATAATTTAGCATTTTTAAAAATAATATTCTCTTTTAATTAATTACTAACTGATGTTACGCAAAGCTGAAAGATGAGTTACTAATTAGTAGTTATGTTTTTAATTAAGGTGAATCATAATTAATAAAAAATATGTTTCTATTAAAGAAGAAAAGAATAGAGTATTTGAGAAACATTTGGGGAAAACAAATTGATAAACATCGAAATTATGATTTGATTTCATCCTATTATGCTTTATTGACGAAGAAAAGTGATGAAGTGTTTGTTGATGATAAAACTTGGATTGATTTAGTTTGCTTCTCGTCTGCAATAAATTGATCTAGTCCTATAGGGTCTGCGACTGGTCTCTTTGACCACCAGTTTGGATCTCCTTCAGATGCCCAATAATACTGGATATATCCAAAAGGTTTTTCTTCCAGATAAGCGATGTATGGTTTTGCCGTATCTTTGCCAAAAATTCTGGGAAGATACTTTTCACGAACTTTTTCCAATGTTATTTTTCCTGATCTCCACCATTCCTGCAGGTGCCTCCGGTTAAGCCACTCAGCTAAATCGGGAAGGTCTGATTCCTGCAGAGATTTGAACTTAAAATGTAATTCTGTCATTGAAAACCATGCTTTGTCAACATTGATGATAGCTTCTCAATCAACTATTTTCCTTAGTAGTAAATGAACTTGTAATATTATGTATCATAATAATTCCAATAATAAAAAGAAAAACCGCTGTCACCGTTCCGGGAAAATATTCTTTTCTTAACAAACTTAACCCAATGTGCATAATTCCGTTACCAATACCACCAATTAAAATAAAAAACCAAACAATAAGAAAAGACATCTTAATATTATTAAAAGACCCGATTGCTGCCAGCAGAAAAATAATAAGCCAAACTATATTGAATATAATAAATTGGCTTCCTGTCCAAGAATTTGCATTAAAAATTGATGGCAACTCTTTGTAAAACCCCATATAGTATTCTTCGAAAAAATGTGCTATCTGAATTAGGATGCCTATTAAATATAGCTTTGATAATCTCCTGGTATAACTCTTATTAAAATTTAACCAAATAATTAATGAAACAACTAAGCCTATATTCAAAAAGATAACAGACAGACCCATATACCAAAAATTAAACCCGAGAGCAACTATGGTGAATAAAATGGCAATTATGTTTTCTTTCGTTTGCAATTGACAACTCGTTTTTTGTTACTTATTAACTTTCCAGAAGTATGCAAAAGGGAATTAAATTTCTGATTTGCAAGTTTTTTTAATCTTTTGGAAAGCTCAGACTATAGCCTTACCGTTAGCGGTTCGTGCTTCTTTTTCAGTCTTGTTGTTTCTGCCCATGTTAGTCTGTATAATAGCGAACCATTGGTCTGCTTTTAGATGTTCTATCAACGATTTCAAAGCCTTCTCGTTCAAATGATTTATACAAACCTATCCATGCAAAAGCATCTGGAAGTTTTTCTTGTGTAGGAATTGTTGGATATGCTTCAATGATTTTTATTTTTTTCTTTTGAGCATATTTGATTATTGCTTTTAGAAATTCTACCGAAACGCCTTGTCTCCTGAATTTTTTATCAATAAAAAAACAGGAAATAGACCACACAGGCTTGTTGTCAATCCGTTTATGAACTCGTGAGTTTTCTATTTTTAAGAAATTTTCACGAGGGGCAAATGCACACCAGGCAATCGCTTGTTCGTCATAAAATCCAAGCATACCTGTTGGTTTGTTACTCCACACAAGTTTTTTCATTGCTGACTTGTTACCGTCATTTTCTTTGCCTTCCTCAAAGTCTTGTTTTTTAAGGCGGAACGACATACACCAACAATTTCCACAAGCACCTTTAGCACCAAAAAGGTGAACGAATTTTTTCCAGTTATCTTTTGATAAAGGTTCAAAAGTTAATTTACTTAGAAATTCTTTGTTTTTAGTTGTTTTCATTTATTCATTTATTTGATTGTTCGGTAAAATAAAAATTATTGAAACTATTTATTTTTTGAAAAAATTTAATTGGAGTTGAATTGAAAAGATTAAAAGGAAAAATAGCATTTCTCTTTGTTGTTATTCCAATGAGCTCTTACCTTTTGGTCTTGAAATAATTTTATTGCTGTTTCTTTTGTCATATTTTCTGATTTTCAATTCCAAATCCAAAGATAAATATACATTTTATTTTACAGATTATATTTTGTGCAAGGTGTTCTTACAATGAAAGCTAACATTTGGCAGCTACAAGAAGTTGGCGATTTCGAAGCACAAAACTGTCAACCTGCACAAAAGTTTGATTGGAAAACAGAACTTCATTTAACCACTGAACCGCCAATTTCTTAAACCCGCTGTTAGCGCCAGTGGTTCTGTCTTCTGTGTCAGTGTCCACACCGTGCTTTCTACTTAAATGTTTTTTCATTACTCTGTTGTCTTTATGAGTTGTTGCGATAATTTTTCTTTACTGTTCCAGATGTTTGTATATTTCAAAAAATTGTTCTGGTGTCCCTTTTACAAGTTCAGTAATTTTGTCGCGTCCAAATTTATTTTCAATTTTTAGTCCCATGAAACACCCGACAATGTAAAATAATCTGTCACCAGAACATTGTCCTAACACATCGCCTAAAATTTCATTTGTTATTTCTTTGTTACTATTAGCGTCTAAATATTTAATCAATTCATTAAACTGATTTATTTTTTTGTATAAAAGTGTTGAATCCAGTAATACAATATAGTCCTTGTCTGTAATTTCGTTCATTGCAATTCTTTTATGATAAGGAGTTCGTGTCGCAAGTCCTTCGTTCATTGTCATAGACAATACTATTGCTTTTAAATCTTTAACTGTCTTTGCTTTAAAAATGTCGGGCAGTTGATGGTATTTCTCAAATCCAATATGAAAAAGTTCGTGAGCAATGTAAAGATTTATTTCGTTATAGTTTTTTCGGAATTGTTTGTAGTCAATGTTTACACATATTGCATTGTCAAACGCGATACCATTATACCCACCTATTACAAAATAGATTGTCGCATTTTGTTTGTAGTCTTTTGGTAAATAATTAAGTGGGAGAATAGTGAATGTTGTTCTAATGTCTTGCTCGTTATTTTTAAGCCATTGAATTATTTGTTTTAGCGTGTCCGTTCGCTCTTTGATACCGGAAAAATCAAACCCATCGTCTTTCCATTTTAATGAGTTCAGTAAATTTTCTTCTGTTAAGGGCTGTGATGAAAATTTTTTACTATGAAGTAAGATATGTTGATAACCTGGATGTTTGATTATTTCCAGTTTGCTTTTATTTGTAGTGTCGGCAAAATAATTTACTATTAATTCTGCTCCAGTGTAATCAAATTTTATTTGTCCTGCCACTTTCAAATTTATTATGAAAGTTAAAACTAAAGTTGTCAAAAGTATTTGTCTCATATTATGTGTCATTAATTTTTTCATCCAAATTTTCCATTCATTGTCAGGTTAGCTCGGTCTTTTTACCATTGGCGGTAACGGTCAGGTATAAGAGCAGTAGCGGATTTAAAGGCGATTACCTGTCCGCCACAACAAATGTTTATTAAATGCACAGACCTTGATTTTACCACTTCACCCGCTATTGCTCTTATACAATGTTATGGACTGGGCTTCTTTGTCCGCTATGGTTCAATGCCTAATATTAGTAACGGAACTGGTGGGCTATTTCGTCCTTGTCGCATTACATTATAAACTTCACCTTCGTAATACGCAACACCACTACTCATTTGTGCTTGCATTTTTTTAGTCGGAAGAATTTCAATACCGAGATTGATTTTACCACCTGAATAAAAAAGCATATGTTTTACGAATAAGTCAAAAGCAACAAAAGCATACTTACCAAATTGAACTTCTACTGCAATCTTATCCTTAACAAAATCTGTTTGGTTGTAACTATAAATTGGTTCCTTTTCTCCGTTTTCAATCAGGAATTCCTTTTGTTCTTTGGCTGACATTAATACACTTTTCTCCATTAACTCACGGTCAAGAGTAATATAATAGTTGTATCTGCTTTCTTCCCATTTACATTTGTAAAACGCATCATTAAAGGCTTTGTTTAAGTCGATAGGAGATAATAAAGAATTGCCGATTTTTCTTTTCTCTTTACTAATTTTTGTCCGAAGAGTTTCTGCGTCAATATTTGCAATGACTTCCTTTATTTCTTTGTAAAGTTTATTGTGGTGAACGATAAGATATTCTTCTCCGTTCAAGTGCGAATATTTTTGTGCTATTTTCATTAATGTTTTCCGTTTAAGCCGTTTCCATTAGATTTTCCATTGCCGTTAATATGTTCAAGTTCCAGCCATTCCTTTGGAATTTGAGCAACTTTGTCTTTTGCTGTCGGCTTGTGAATAGGTTTATTAATGGGTCTGAATTTTAATTTTCCTTCGTTATAATCTTTAATTCTTTGTTTAGCAATTTTGCAATATTCTTCTTCTTTTTCAATTCCCATTGCGTTGCGGTTGTTTTTAATTGCTCCGAGAACTGTCGAGCCAACACCCGAAAAAGGGTCAAGCACCCAACTGTTTTCTTCTGTCAAAGCAAGAACACAACGTTCGACAAGTTCTATAGGAAACTGGCAAGGGTGATTTGTTTTTTCTGGATGATTAGATTTTACATTAGGAATATCCCACATTCCATTTTCCCAGTCTTGTTGAATAATTTCCCAAATATCGCTTGGATTTTTTCCAAGCGGATTGCCGGAAGGCAATCCTTTTTTTGGTCCTTTGAAATGAAGTTTGCCCGGATATTTTGAAGGAACTCTGACATTATCAAGGTTGAAAATATAGTCATCGGATTTGCTAAACCATAATAGTGTTTCGTAACGTCCGCTGAAACGATTTGAACAGTGAAGTCCGTGTCCGAAATGCCAAATAATTCGGTTACGAAGTTTTAGTCCATACTTTTTAAATATCTGGTAATAGTAGATGTCAAGGGGGAAAATTTCTCCTTTGTCCACATAGTTACCGACTTGCCAACAGAGATTTCCTTTGTCGGAAAGTGTCCGAACAAGTTCACTTATGATTTCCTCTTGCGTTTCTAAATATTTTTCAATACTCGTCTTTGTCTCGTATGATTTGCCAACGTTGTAAGGAGGTGAAGTTAAAATCAGGTCAAATTTTCCATTCTCAATTTTTTGAAGAACGGTCAAGCTGTCGCCCTTTTTGATTTGATAATCAATGTCTGGGCTTATATAATCAAATAATGGTTCTTTTGCTTTCATTGTCTTCAATTTCTTTGCAAATTTAATTAAATGTGTCTATGAAACGATCAAAATTACTGTCAAGTTATTCACGGCTCTGTCTGTCAGGGTTGGCGGTCTTTTTAGCCTTGCCCATAACTCTTTATTTACCGCAATAATACAAAATAAATATCAAATTTGTATATTTACTGCGGGTAGTCTTTCATATAAATAAGTTTATACGAATGGAAAATAATAAAATTAATCTATTTCGGGAAGTCCTCTCCTTAAGGAACTATTCACCTCAAACAATAAAAACTTACCTAAAAGCAGTAAACAACTTTTTTCAATTCTCTGGCCTTACAAAACCAACACAGGATTCATTATATAAATTTACGCTAAGTCTTAATGAAAAAAAATTGTCTTTCAGCCATATAAAAAATTCTGTTATGGCAGTTCGTCTTTACTCGGATCTGGTTTGGGGATTAAGGCTGCACAGTAATTTTTTATCTAAATATAGAAAGAAAGCTGCCGGATGTTTTAAGTATTGAAAAAATAAAACAGGTGATTGAAAGCATTGAAAATCTAAAACATAAAACAATTATTTATTTTTAGAATATTTTTTATTGAATTTCTCAACTCTGCCTGCAGAATCAAGTAATTTTTGTTTACCTGTAAAAAACGGGTGTGAGCCGCTTGAGATTTCTAACTTAACAAGAGGATAATAATTTCCATCTTTCCATTGAATTGTATCTTCGGTTTTAATGCATGATTTAGTTAAAATAGAAAAATCACAAGAGCTGTCTTGAAATACAACCGGTCTATAATTTGGATGAATACCTTTTTTCATCGTATGTCCTTAATTATAATTATTTTGTAAAAAATGTAAGTCGAAATATACTGAAGGGAGATAAAAAACACAATAAAACACAGATTAAAAATAACCCAAATTATCTGTTGTTTCTTAACATTTCTTCCATTTTTTTTCTTAATTGCTCAATTTGTGCTCTTTGAAGTCTTTGTAAATAGATTTGTTTATAGTCCAATCCGTTTTTATCTATAGACCCATTTGGAGAAACTGATGTAAGTATACTTCCATTATATGAATTATTTGTTATGGGTTCACCTGTAATCCTGATTCCTAAATTTGGATCATTTATAGAATTATTAGTTGGATTATCATTTAAATTTTTATTTTCATTATCAGTAGCAGCAAATATATCTTCTTTAGTTTCTGTTTTTGTATTAGTTTCTTTTTTAGACGGATTGTCAGCAACTTTTGTAACTATAACATCCCCCCTTACTCTTGGATCAGCTAACAAAGGATTTTCTTCTGTAGATTGAACAAAAATATTTGTTAGAAAAAATAAAATAATTATTGTGGCGGCTAACCCTACTGAGGGAATTAATCTTGCTGGTGTAAAAATTCTGTCAATGAAACTTATTTTTTCGTCTTCCTGAGTTTGACTTAATTTATCAAAAAGCACTTTTTCAAAATTTTGAGGTGCTTCAATTTTATTTAATTTTTTTAATTCATTTATAACTCCAATAAAATTGGAGTCATCATCATAGTTTTTCATAATTTCCTAGTCCTTGTAAATATGTTTTAACAATTTTTGAAGTTGTGCTCTCCCACGGTTTATTCTTGATTTTACAGTACCAACAGTTATTTCCATTATATCTGCAATTTCTTCGTAAGATAATTCTTGTACATCTCTTAAAATTACTGCCTGTCTGTAAGCAGGAGAAATTTTAGAAATTGCTTTCTGAATTATCTCATCTTTTATACCAGAATCTGTTTCAACATCCGGTCTGTAACTATTATCCGGTATTTCATAATTTTCATCTTTTTCAGCTCCAAAAGCATTTATAGAAAATATTTTTCTTCGCCTTTGTCTTTGTAATTCAGTTTTTGCTAAATTTCCGGCAATAGTGTAAATCCAAGTTGAAAATTTAGCAATTGACTGATACGAATCTTTATATCTGTAAACTTTTATCATTGTTTCCTGTACAACATCGGTACAGGCTTCATAATCACCAAGAAATCTAAAAACATAATTCATAAGAGGGTTTTTATACCTCTTTACTAAAATTTCAAAAGCAGCAATAGTGTTGTTGTTTTGAAATTTGATAATGAGTTCTTCGTCAGTTAAATCGTTAAAGTTTATCTCAGTCAATTATATTTTACTTTTAGTTGTTAAAAATGTTTCCTTAATAGGACAACAAATTAGTTAATTTTGTTTAGAATCTAAAAATTTTATGTTTTATAGGATATGTGTTGTTAATAGTATACAATTTTTCAATTTAAGGTTTAAACATTTCTGCAAATAATATTGTCGCTAATGTTTTTTTATCTGTATTTGTTGTTTTAATAGCTATATCTGTATTCAATAATGTTCTGGATACATTTAATAAATCGCTCTCTGAATAATATCTTTTTAATTCTTTACATTTTAAATAATAAAATGGATGTATACCAAGTATTTTTGCTCCTTCAGTTTGAGACACTTTATCTTTTTCCAATTCAAAAACCCTTGATACTGTCATAAAATATCGTGTAAAGTAATTTAATATCTCAATCAATTCTTTACCGTTATCTAACATATTGTACACAATCTTTAATGTTTCTCCACTATTCTTTTTAGCAACAACATCTTGAAGATCAAAAATGGAATACTCTTTTAGTGATGCAGCAAGTTTTTTAATATCATCAAGTGTAATTTCAATTCTTTCATCAAGATATGTAAATATTTTTTCGAGTTGTCCTTCCAACATTTCTCTGTTTTCACCAACCAAGTCAACCAGCATCTGCGCATTTAATGTATTAAGAGTTTTATTATTAGAGCTAGTAAAAGATGTGAGCCAGGCTAAAAGGCTTTTACCTTTAAGGGTCTTAGCTTCATAAAGGTAATTTTTTTTGTCTAAAGTTTTTAATGGTTCTGTTAATTTTTTTGGAAGGTTTTCATTATATATTGCAACAAAAATTGTAAACTCAGAGGGTGATACAGCATAGTTTTTTAATTCTTCTTTATCCTTAACATCTTCAAATTCTTTTAATATAATTAATTTCTTTTGTGAACCAAATGGAAATGTTGAAGCATTTGCCAAAATGTTTTGAAGCGATACATCTTTTCCATGAAAAGATTCTTTATCAAATTCTGAAGAAAGATATTTTTCGGTTTTTTCAATAATTAAATTTAAAACTAAATTTATACTGTAACTATCCTCTCCGCATAAAAAATATATCGGTTTAAGCTCGCTTTTTTTAAGTTCATCTTTTATAGCTAAAATAGGTATGGGCATAACAAATTAATTATCTCTATCTTTTTTTAATTTTTCAAATCGTGTTGCTTTATAAACAAAAAAGATAAATCCTCCCCAAACTATACCTAATATAATTACCATTGTTAAAATAGATGTTATGTTCAAAACATTAATCCTTTCTTAGTTTTGAAATCATTAATTTATTCAAAAGAATAAATATTGTTAATACTAAAGCCCATTGTATTACAGCCGTACCTAAATTTTCTGTATGAAACGGATTCCACCATTCAGGGTCCCAAGATAGAGAAGAAACCAGCCACCAGGAAATTAAAATTACAACCTGAACAGGAATTAATATACCAATAACATAATTATACCATTTACCAATTTTTACATCGCTGCCGAATCCATTTATAATTTCCGTTCGGAATTTATCAACGCCATAACGAATTATTGAAAATGAAATAAATGCCCCGCTTAGAATTAAACCAACCCCCCAGACCCAATCCTGGTTTGTAAAAAAATCAATATTTAAAGCAGAAGGAATACCTAATATAAAACCGCAGAAGGCTATAATTATAATTGATTTTTTTCTTTCAAAACCAAAGTCAATAAAAGTTCTTGTTGCCAGTTCCACCATAGACATAAGCGATGTAACTGCAGCAAAGAATAAAGCAATAAAAAATATTGAAGCAAAGAAAATATTTATAATGTAACTAGATGAAATATTTGCAAACAGTTGCGGTAGATAAATAAAAGTAAGCCCAGTATTTGCCGGACCGGATTGAGTGATCTGGTTCATTGCATCAACAGAACTTAAGGCAAAAACAGTTGAGAATATTGTTATACCTGCAATTAATGAAACTGTGTTATTTCCAAATCCAATCAAAGCAGCATTAAGAGAAATATCTTCCTTCTTTTTCATATAAACAGCATAGGTTAAAATCAGTCCCCAACCTGCGCCTGTATCCCAAGCATTTTGTGTAAGTGCGTTAAGCCAAACTTTATAATCAAGAATTTTATCTAACTCAGGTGTAAAAAAATATTTTATTCCTTCAATTGCATTGTCAAGAGTAATTGCTCTAAAAAAAAGAATGAGTAAAATTATTATTAAAGAAGGGACTAATAATTTTGTTACTTTTTCAATTCCTTTAGTAACACCTTTATAAATAATTATCCCAACAAAAAGCATTGAAATAAAATGAAAAAGAAGTGGCTGATACCCTGAAGAGAATTCATTCCAATATACAAGCTGATCTGTTGTGTTAAACAAATCTCCACTAACAGCTGAAAAAAAATATTTTAAACACCAACCTGTAACAACAGAGTAGTAAAACATTATTGCTGTTGAGACAAAAACAACAAAAGCTCCCATCCATCCGAATTTATTGCCGGCAGTTTTTGCTAAAGCTCCAACAGGCCCAAATCTTGTTGATTTACCAAGAGCAAATTCTGCTATAATAAGTGGAACAGACCAAATAAAAAGAAAAATTACCCAAGGGATTAAAAATGAACCCCCGCCGTTTTGAGCAACAATTCTTGAAAATCGCCAAATATTGCCTGTACCAACGGCAATACCGATTGTTGCAATTATTAATGCCCAGCGGGATGAAAAGAATTCTTTTTCTTTCATTTGGTATTGTAACTCATATAGCTTGTCCCGAATTTATTTCGGAAGGAGTATTGTGACAACAATTTAGATTAATTTATTTACTTTTAATTACTGATAATGATTGAAAAATTACAAAAGTAATATTATAAAAAGCAAACCTTTTAATTTATTAAATTAAAATAATCCTGATAATATCCACGGAGTGTGAGGGTAATGAGATTTAGAATAAATAAGACTTTTCTTTTAAACAAATTTTTTGCTGCCTTCTTTGTTATTAAAACATTGAAGGTTTTTTTTTAAAATAACCTAGATGCTATTAACTGAAGGGAAATAATGAAAAAAATATTTTTTTTGAATTTTCTTATTATTTGTAGTTCATCTTCAATATTTGCTTTGCCATATTATCCGGCTAAAGAAGATTCTACAGAACAATCAATAAATGTTAAAAACAAAAATTTAGCTTTTTTAGAAATTTTGGGTAATGGTTTAGTGCTGTCCTTTAATTATGAAAGATATTTTACCGATAATTTAAGTTTTCGTGCTGGTTTTGGATCTGATATTTTTTTTAATAGCACATATATGCCTTTATTATTCAATTATTCTTTTGAAAAACCGTTTGAAGTAGGCCTTGGAATAGTCACTTATAACTTTAAAACTGGGCATAGTGGTGGTAAAATTTTTGGAAATAAAGACAGTGGTTTCTTTATAACATCACTCGTTGGAATTAAGAAGAGATTTAAGGGAATGCTTTTAAAATTTTCCTTTACTCCTTTTTATAATCCCGAAAATTCTGAGATTCATCTTTACGGTGGTTTAAGTTTTGGAGTTACATTTTAAATAATAAAGGAACGATAATGAAAAAAATAATCTTTATATACAGTGTGTTAATAAATGCCTTAGTAATTTCCGGTTGTGTAGTCGATCCGGGAAGTGAAACTATATACCGCCGTCAAATCACAATAGAATCAAATTTATCAAAATTTCAAATAAATATATTAAATTTTGATTCAACAACCGTATATCCTTATTTATTGCAAGATATAACAAATACTAATCTTAGTAGTGGTAATGTTATTTATACAATTTTTCCTGTTCAGGATACGGGATATATAAAATTTAAGATGTTTGGTGGTGAAGGAAATTCTAATTTGACTGTTCCTTTAAGTTTTAAGGATTCTCTTGTAATTAATACACCTATAGACACAACCCTTTTATTTATACACGATTTTTCATTTAATTAAGTTCTTTTTCATAACTATTACATAAACTATTTTCTAAGGAGGGTACAAAATGAAAAAATTAAAAATCTTACTACCGATTATAACTTTCCTATTTTCTATAAATAATCTAGTCGCCCAATCAAGTGGATTTCCAGATTATGTACCGACTATCCCCACAGATAGAAGGGTTGACTGGCACAATGTTGGGAATAACCAAATACCCACATCTTTTAATAAAGTGTTTAATGTTATAAATTATGGAGCTTTTCCTAGTGATGGAGCTGAAGACAGCCAATCTATACAGAATGCGATTGAAGCAGCAAGAGTTTATATTTCTGCTAATCCCGGGCATTATGCAATTGTTTATTTTCCTCAAGGTAATTACTTCCTAACAGGTGGAATAAGCATGGTTAATGACGAAGTTAAGGATTACAGTAATATCTGTCTAAAAGGGGACGGTTCTGACAAAACCCGTCTATCTTTTTCAGATCAATATAAAGGTAAGGCTATATTTATTTCTGGTAATTCCATTGGTATTCCTCAAACCATCATTTCAGGCTTTCAAAAAGGTGATAACACAATTACTCTTAACGGGAGTACTCAAGATTATAATATCGGAGATTATGTTGAAATATTAAATGACTTTCCATTGCAATGGGAAACCAAACTTGGACAGATAGATAAAGTAATAGGTAAAACAGGGACATAATTGATATTAGAAGATAAATTATCTATCGATTACGATTTAGGAAGTAGTCTTATAACTGTTCAAAAATTAATCCCTATTAAAAATGTTGGTATAGAAGATCTAATTATTGA
>Ga0100379_10002974_pt1 | contig 15654 bp, 18 predicted proteins | sample CryGeymeta201503_FD_80418 | JGI IMG/M metagenome (GOLD analysis project Ga0100379, IMG submission 80418) | Groundwater microbial communities from Crystal Geyser aquifers in Utah, USA - Crystal Geyser metaG 2015-03 | ecosystem: Environmental > Aquatic > Deep subsurface > Groundwater | place...
CTGTAGATAAAACCAAGATGGATGAGATTAAAATTGCAAAGCTAACAGCAATTATTATTGCAATCCAATCAGAATCCCAGGAATAAATGAAAGTCATAATAATGTAAGTAAAAGAAAGTAAAGTTGCTAATCCTCCACAAATGCATAGTATACTACCTGTTATATGTTTGAAAGTAGTATTTGGAATATATAATCCTAAAATTGATAGATAAGGAATCCAAATTGAAAAATAATAACCGAGAGCATCACCGTCACTTTTAAATATAAAGCCTAAAACTAATATCATGCCAATATTCAAGATTGTAATAAGGATTTTTAATAAACTTGCATCTAATTTAATATTTTTGTGTTTTTTACTATTATGATCATCAACTAAAATGTTTGTATTTATATTATCCATATTTATAAAAATAATTATAAAGTAAATAATTACTATTTAATATAATATATTTATAATAAATTCTATTATTATATCAATGAAATTTAAGCATTAATAAGTATCTTTAACTAGAAAATTTATTTGAATATATAGAAATGTTTTATGTACTTTATATTTTATTCTTAAATATTATAAAAATATACTATAAAAAATTTAATTACTAAATCAAAGTTATTAATATGTATTTAAAATGTAAACGAAATTTAACTAAATTTTCTAATTGTCTTTTTGAGCAGACACCTTTTTAAAAACAGTTGGAATGAAAATACCGACTACAAAACCAAAAGGAACCCAAATCGACATAATATAAAATGGATCAGCTACTTCATAACTATTATTTAACCAAAAATGCCTAGACTCCATAATACAATAAGAATTTGAATAGGTATAGAAGCACCTAGTTTAACTTCCTTGTATTTGATATTATCCATTTACATTTACGTTTATTATATTTTGATTCTCACTATTCATTTATGAGTTATTATAATAATAAAACTATTAAATTAGAGAATTATACATTTTAATTATTGAGCAAATTTACTAATTAATTAATTGTAAAATAGATGATGTTAAAAATATTTTAGTGTAGAGATGATTAAATTGGAATAAATAGATATTGTATATATTTTATAATTCAATATTACACTATATTAACTATATTTAACTTTCACTTAATTTACTATATTTCTATTCAAAGTATATATAAAAATTATTAACTTATTTATTATATAAAATTATTATATATTATAATTATTATTATTTATATTATTTACATTATTCATTTTATTTACAAATGAATAAACTTTAAGTAAACAAAAATATTGTTTAAATTTGATAAAGCTCTTATATAAGATATACAAGGGCTTGCTAGGAAAGCTTGTCACTCAAGATTCCCATTTTTCTCAAACTTAATAAATCTTTTCCAAGGAAATAGAGATAGGGTTTTGGAATTCCATTAAAAGTAGAGGAAGCAGCCATAGTGTAAGCTCCCATATCTCTAAACTTTAAATAGTCTCCTATTTCTAATTCAGGTACTTGAACGTTTTCTACAATGACATCAATGCTATCGCATGTAGAACCGAAAATAGTACTATTCTTTGAATGATGTTTGTCGTTGGAGTTGTCAAACCATGCTCCAGTTTCACCTTTACTAATAAAGTTATTAGTTCTCTTCTTAATAATGTCAAATTCAAAGGTGGCATAATCAAACATTTTACTATTAAAATCTCCATAAACGCTGTTGTTTACATAATATTTAATTACACCATTTTCAGTTTTCTTTCCAGTAACTTTAACGTATAGATCTGCAATGTTTGATACTAAAAATCTTCCTGGTTCAGCAATAACCATGGGGTTAATACTTTTGAAATTATCGTGTAAAGCTTTGTTTACAGTCTCAGAAACTTGTGAAATCAAAGGTTCTTTTTGTATGAAGCCGCCTCCAATGTCTAAAATTCTCATTTTATAGCCTCTGCTTCTTCCAAAATCGAAGCATTTTCGCGCCTCTTCTATTGCCAATCTGTAGCTATCGCTAGAACTGCACCCACTTCCAACATGGAATGAAACTCCAACTAAGTTTGAATTTTTCAAGGTATCGAACTTATCAAACCATTTTTCCAAATTGTCTTTTAGTGGGTATAATCCGAATTTCTTATTGAATTGACAAAGTGAGTTACTATCGTCAACTGCAATTCTCATAACTACATCAGCTCTACTACAATATTTATCAATTTTTGCAAGCTCCTCGACACTATCAGCTGTCATAAGGTTAATTCCATTTTTATCGGAATATCTCAGATGTGAATTCATCTTGATGGGATTGGCGAAAATGACGTCGGGTGAGGTATTGAACTGAGATTGAAGATTTTCAATTAGTTTCATCTCTCCTTTACTTGCACAGTCAAAAGAACATCCATTGAGAGCCATAACGCTCAGAACTTGAGGATTAGGGTTACATTTTACTGCGTAGTAAGGAGTTATATCTGGGAAGTGATTTCTCCAAAATTTGATATTTGAAACAAGTTTGTCGAGGTGAATATGGTAGAAAGAGCGGTCTTTCTGTTTTAAGGCATGCTTCATAAAGAATTTTATATCTGTTTTCATTGAGATTTTAATAATATAAATAAATCATTTTAATTCTGATATACAATCTCACATTTGAGTTCCCTGGAGAAATAATTAATTTGCTTTAAACTTAAATACAAAATTTAAAAATATATATTTATTTTAATATAATCTTTTAAATATTATAACTAACAATTTAACTTAGTAACTTATATTTTACTTTATTTATTTACTTATTAACTTTATTTATAAACTTATTTATTAACTTTTTTATTAACTTATTAATTTACTTAAATTTTATTTAAATAATTAATGACAACTTGGAACACAACACAAAAAATTTCATCAAATAATGTTAATAATGTTTTAGATACAAAAACCTATATAGATAAATTAGACGAAGAGGAAAAAAAGAAAATTAAAGAAATTTTCGATTTATTTGATAAAAATCTTGATGGTGGAATTGATATCAAAGAACTTAAATTTATTTTAAACAGTAACTCAAATAAATAATTTTATAATAGCTCTTGATATTAACCCAAATCATGATGAACTTACTTCAATGATGTATGAAGCAGATGTTTCAAATAAAGGCTATATTAGTATTTTATTCTTATTAAATTTATATTATTATTTTAGATGAAGAAGACTTTTTATATATTATTGCAAAACAAAAAGACGATTATAAGAATAAACTTGTCAAAGAAGCAAGTAAAGATTAACCATTAACCATTAATAATTTTAGGGGATTCGTTTATAGCTTTAGGAGGTAACTCAGACCTATCAGGAAATATATCAACAAAAAAAATAAAAGAAATTTTAAAAGGAGAATTTAATATAAGTGATGACTTAGAAGTAATATAGTTATATAAATTAAGAAATCATTTAAAAAAATATGTCATAATAAAGAAGAGCTTTCTTTCGAGGAATTTATGAAATTCTTCCAATAAAATGAATAATGTTTACTGAATAGATGAAAAATAATTTATATACATATAAAAACTTACATAAAATTAAACATAATTTCTCTTATTTTCTTATTTAAAATTAATACTTATAACTTAAACATTATTATAACTTATTAATAATAAAGTAATAAATTTGAATTTAATAAATAATAATGGATGATTTAGATCTAGAATTAGAAGAAGAAATAATAAAAGGAAGAAAAGAAGTTGTTCTTTCAGATGATACTAAAATCAAATTAAAAAATGCTGTTAAGAAAATGGAAGAAAACATGGTCCGACCCCAAAATATAGTTGGGAAAACTTTTGAAGGAGCAGGATTCTCATCAAAACCAGAAACAATTATATATAAAGATTTTGAAGTAGGAGTACCAATGAGTATTCAAGTAGAATTAACAAATAGAAGTTTGGGATTCAATTCTTTTAAACTACTTCCACTTGATGATGAAATCATTGATTTTTTTGAAATAAGTTATAGACCATGCGGAAGAATACCTGCTGGTATATCGACAAATATGGTTTTAAAATTTACACCCGTTGTTAATAAAACTTTTCATTCACATTTAAAATTGTTATCTGAAACTGGTTTGGTAATGGTTCCTATACAGTGTTTGAAGAAAGAATGTATTATTGAATTAGAAACAGAAGTTTTAAATTTTGGTGATGTAATTATTTACTATATTATTAATTTATTATTCATTATATTATTTATATAGGTCATACTAGGGCAAGAAGAAGTTAGGTTACTTCATTATGAAAATAAAGGAGCTTTGGACTGTAAGTATTCTTTTGTTGATGAATCTAAGTAAATTATTATATAAATGTAATGATAGAAATAACTTAATACAACTACAAGAAACCTATTTACTTGAAGATAGAGTTGAGCCAATTAAAGACGAATTTAAAACTTATGAAGAGTATATAGAAAAACGAGTAATAGTCGATAAGGAAAAGTTTATGCATGATAAAGAACATGCTTTAAAATACTTTTTAAAACAAATAAAATATCCAGAATATGGAATTGCTCATGGCTATTCAAAACATTTTATTACTTTTAGTTTATCAGCAAGATTTTTGGGTCAATATTCAGTTCCTTTACTGATGAAGTTAGAATATAAAGACAATATTGAATTTAAACATTTGATTATTAACTTTAATGTTGTTGATTTACCGATATACTCTTCTAAAAAAATATACGAACTAGATTATATTACTGAGGAAAATACATTCAGAGAAAAAATAGTGTTGACTAATACATCAAATATATCTTATAAAATTCAAATTTATTTACATAAAGATTTACAAGATTTTATTGAGATTAATCCTAATTTAGGATATGTTCAAGTAAAAATTACATTTTAATTATTTAATATATTTAGGCAAACTCTTCCTTTGAATTATGGTTAAAATTTAAAACTAAACTTCATATTCATGAAATTAATAGATGGTTTAGAACAGAAAGAGAAAATGAATTTAATCTACCGTTTAAAATTGTTGTTACAAATATTGTTGTTCCTTTAGTTGTTATTATTAATTGTTTCCTAACAACTGATAAAATTAACATAAGCAAAAAGTTCTTTAATTTTGGAAAACTATTTTGTGAAGAATCAAATAAAATTTCATTTAGTTTAGAAAATAAATCATTACATCCTCAAAAATACGGTTTTATTATGCTACCTAAGGAACTGACATTAAAAAATAATATTGATATTGTACTCCCTGGAGAAAAAGTATATGTAGATTGTATGTTCAAAACTTTAGATAATTATTTAGGACATAGAGAAGCTGATTTTGTAATTAATATAAATTAATATTAATTTAAATTTACATATATTTTAGTTCTGTAGAGTTGTCACGAATGATATTGCAATTCAAAATATCAAATTAAACTACCATATCGAAATAGTAACTACAGAAATAAAAATATCACCAAAACTAATGAATTTTGAATCTTTATCAGAAGATGAAAAGAAACAACTAGTTTTAACTCTTAGAAACAACACCAAAGAAAAAGCTTTATGCGAATGGCTACTTCCTCCATTTTGTATTTCTGGAATCACTATAATGCCAAAAGTCTTCGAAATAGAACCTGATAGTATAATAACTTGTATTCTTCAATTTGAAGCCAAATTTAAACCTTATGATATGAATAGTATGGAAGAGATAGAAAAAGAACTAATTTTAAATGGCGGAAAGAACTTAATCAGTTCAGGTGAGGAAGGAGGTGAAGATGGATCAACTGGAATTGTTGAAGGACTTCCTAAAGGATTTAATCCATTATTAGAAGAAAAGGTTAAAAAAGAAATAGAAAATGCTTTAAATTTAGGAGATGGAGGGAAAGATGCAAAAAAGGGTAAAGACAAAAAACCAGAAGAAAAGAAAAAAGTTGAACCAAAGAAAGATAAAAAGCAACTTGAGGAAGAAGAGAGAAAGAAAAAAGAAGATGAAGAACGTAGAATAAGAGAGCTCGAGGAAGCTAGATTGAAAAAATTAGCTGCTTTTAGTAAAGAAAAAGAATTAAAATTATTTGCTGCTGATATCAAAAACTTTGACGCTGACGATACAAACTGTGCCTCTCAACATAATAAATTTACAATTCCTTTATATTATAAGAAAATAAAAAACGGAGAGTCTTCAATTGAAAACTTAGGTAATTATAATTACTTAATTTAATTCATTGATTTTATTTATTTAAATTTATTTTATTCTTTAGAAGTAAAAAAAACCTTCATAGAAGTAAACACAACTTGTGTTGAAAAGAAACTAGTATTTGAAACTGCAGAACTTAACTTTGGAGAAGTATCAATGAAAATCAGAAAGACAATGACAGTGAATCTTACAAATAAGACAAATGCTGTAATGGATGTTAAAATGATGCCTCTAGTTATCTCAAATTGTTTCAATGTTGTTAATTCAACTAGAGAAATTCAACCAGGTGGTACATTTAGTTTCTTAATTGAATTCTTCCCACAAAAGGATTTACCTTACTTTGACAAATTTATCGTTTATACTAATGATACAATGTGTTCTGTTAAATTACGAGGAAAAGGAGTACAGCCCGAAGTATCAGTTAATATTCCAGATGGCATCTTCTTCGTTGGAAATTCAGTATTAAATAACTATTTAGAAAAAAGCTTTGATATAATAAATAATTCTTCATTTAGCATATATTTTGAAATAAAAACTTTAATGACTGGAAAGAAAAATAAAACAGGAATAAAACCTTTTACATATATCCCTCATAAGCTTGAGCTTGCTGGAAATGAAACTAAAACTATAAAAGTGGTATTTTGTGGAGATCATCAGGAGATATTTAACTTTTACGAATTAATCTTAATTGATGTTGCTAATCAAAAGAAACCTAATTATCTTTACATTAGTGCTGCTAGTTGGCAAAGACAACTTTATTTTAGAGAGCTCATAATCCCTAGATTTTATGACGAACAAGCATTACCAAAATACATTGAACAAGATTACTTTTCTGATACAATTAATGTAAAAGGAAATACTACTGAAAGAATATTTTTAGAATTTACAAAATATGCTGATAATTTAGATAAAGAAGCCTTAGAAAGAACTACAAAAAGAAAAATAATATTAGGAAATTGTAAAATGAATGACCCTAAAAATGAGAAAAATGGATCTTATGAAATAACAATTCCAGTAATATATTATAAATAAATATTTTAGAAAGAAGATATATACTTTTCATGTGATAATTTAAAAGGAGCATTAAACTCTGGACAAGAAATTACTGTAAATTTTAATTTTAAAAAGCCTTCTGTTGATCCTTTATTAGTAAATAATTTATTAATATTTAGAAAGATATAACAAGTTTAAATGGAATTGGAATGTGGGTCACTACCAAAGTTGAACTTAAAATTGCTGGTGGGTTCGTCCAGCCAGGAGCTGCTGACATACAGGTGATCGAAATTTTATTAAAAGCTTTTATTGATCAGATTTAATATAAAATTTAATTTAAATTTGAAGTTTATATATTAATATTTTATATTGTATATTGTCAATTAATTAAATATATTCATTAAAAAGCATATATTAATGTCTAATGATCAAGAAATTAGTGATAATATAAAATTATTAGAAAATTTAAATAAAGAACTTGGAGAATTTGATTCTTATATAGATAATCTTACTAAATTAAACTACGAAAAAACAATGAATAAAATAAGTCCAAAAGAAAGAGTTGACTTAAATTGGAATATGTCATACACAATATATTCTTTATACTTTAGTAAAATATAATATTAAATTTAGTATTGTTAAAATCCCAAAATATTGATCCCAAACAACATGCAGTGCAAAAAGAAATGAAAAGATTAGAAAGTTTTCATAATAAAATCAAAGAGGCTGAAAACATAAAAGAAAAATCAAAATTAAATAAAGATGCTGCAAAAAGAATGATAATTCATTCCTTAAACGAAAAATCAGATACTAAAAACAAAGATGAATATCCAGAAGACGAAGGTGATAACGAAGATATTAACACTAATACTACTAATACTAATTCCACTTCTAATAATTTATTAAAGAAAAAGAAAAAAAGAGATAATAAAGACTGATAATCAATAAGAATTAATATACTAAACTTTACATTATAAATTAAATATACAAATTAAATTTTAAAACCTTTAATTAACAATATAAAAAATATAACTTAATAACAATAACTTTATAAAATTTTAATTATTTTATTATTTCTATTTTTTTATTCTATTTAATTTTCTAATTCTCTAACTAGTAGGATTTCCCCATTTTAATAAGGCTAAATCATTTCCATCATTATATTTATTTAATCCAAACATAACTAAATCCCATATAAACCAAAAAGCTAATCCTATTACACATAAGTAATAAAAGCAAGAAATAAAAAATACGAAGAAATCACTATCAAATTTATCACTAATACATTTGGCAGTTAAAGGAAATAAGCATATGAGGTAAATTCCAAATAAAAAGGCAACTAATTTTAAAGAAGCATGTAAATATCTCAAACAATAAAAGTGTCCTGCGCCGAATCCAACAAATAGTTCTAATAAAAAAGCTTTTAACTGATATTTCATTAAATAATCACATTTGACAGTAGTTGGGACTCCTTCTTTTTTTATCGTCGTATAGCCGGAATTGCAAATACAATCAGTTCCTGATGGATTACATACCCCATTTCCACTGCAATCTTTTTCTGGATTTTTGCAAGCAAAAGTTGTTAATACTCTTTTGGTAATTTGATTATTGTTAGAATCTAGAAATCTTATATTTTGGTTAGAATTGTTGATTGAGTGTTTGTTAGAACTGTTATATTCAGATTTAGAAAGAATACACAAATTTAGCATATTTAAGATAAGCACATATATTATTTTAGTATTTCTCATTTATTTTAAATAATAAATTTTAATTATATAATACAAAAAGTTAATCATTGTTTATGTATAATCAATTAATTTAATATTATAAAAATTTAATATAAATATAAATGTTATTTAAATCTGTTTACATACTTTAAAAATGTCCTTAATACACCTCTTATCGATTGGCTTCGGGAAAATTTGCTTAACCATTTTTGAATAGTTACCTTTATAATCATTATTTGTAACTGCTGTAGAAATAAACATAGGAATATCTTCAAATTTTCCATTAATTATTACATCTTGAATAATCTTTGAGCTTGCACTTCCATTCATATAAGCCATATTTTCATCAGAAATTATTGTTGTTATTCCAATTTGATTTTTATTTGCAATATATAAAGCTATTAAGCATTCAATTCCGTCATTTGCATCTATTATTGTTAAATCAATATTTTCCTTAAGGCTTTCGCAATGTTTTGTTATTACTCTCCTTACAGAATTTCTAATTAAAAATTCATCATCGACAAGTATTATTTTCATTGTGATAGTATTTTTGTCGCCTCCATTTTTGTACTTATAGAATTTAGATTCTAATTTAATTTCAAAATTATCTTTATTTGCAATCGTTTCTTCAAATAATGATTCACTTTCTAATAACATTAATTTATTGCTTACTGAATTGGAAAAGATCAGATTTTTTACTTCTTTTCTTATTCACATCAAAAAATTCTGGAACTAAAATTATAATTATTATGTTGTAATATTTATTTAATATACTTATACTATTGTCAAGCTTTAATAATTTGAAAGGAGAACTTTTTTTACGATCATGTGGTTTAATTAGATTTAGACCTTGACCAATATTGCCTAATTTTAATTTATAATAAATACTTTGATAATTTATCGGGATATTTTCCAATTCCGAAATAGGCTTTTCTAATAATGAATTATTGCATCGAATAGGAGTTTTATATTGAATAAATTTCGAATTCTTCTTAAATATTGGATTTTCATAAGGTTCTTGATCAAATACATTTGGATTAATATTATTATTAAAAACTGCAGCCTTAAAAACCTCAGGAATATCAAAGAAATTCTTATTAACTTCAGTTTTATCAGTATGGAAAGAGCTTTGAGTAAATTTTTTTTCCTTTAGGTTTTTTTTAAAACAAGTATTTGTTTTCATTTTCTTTGATGGGATTAAATCATCATCAAATGAAAATCGAATTTCCTTAAATTCTTTATTCCTAGCGGAATTATATACATCAACTTTATCATCAGTGTTTAAATAAAAATCTAATTTTATGCTATTTGTTTTTGACTCTTCTATTATTTTACCACTTTTAGTAAAAATAAGCTTCTTGTTTTTATATAAGTTATCAGCATAAAAATCATCATTGTTCTTTTTTGGTTTAAGAACAATTTCTTCAATAATATTTTGAGAAACCTTATCGAAGTTAAGATATTCTACTTCTCCGCTTCTTTTTTTTATATTTTTTAATATTTCAAAGTTGTTTTGTGAATTTGACGACGATGAATTAGAGTCTGTTTTAGACTTATCATCTATAAACTTAGTCTTAATATATTCCTCAGTATTTTGTTCATGTTCTTCTTCCAAAGAAGTAAGTTGATTAAAATAGGGAATGTCAAACGAAAATATACTTCCTTTTTGATTGATTGTATTATTGGCAATAATAGTATTATCATTATTTGCATTAAGTGTATTGCTAGTAAATTTAATATCAGTCCCAATTAACTTACATAAGTTTTTGACAATACCTAATCCAAAGCCAGTACCAATATTGTTGAATTCTGAAGAATCTTTATCAACTTTATCATTAAATAATGTTTCTTTCTTTAATTCAGAAATTCCTTTTCCAGTATCAATAACTGAAAATTTGATATATTTTTGAGTTGATGATTGTAAATCTTCAAATACTAAATAATCTTGATTATTTGATTGTAGTATTGTTAGAGCTTCGTTACTTGATAATTGTTCCTTTGAATTTGGCGGACCAAGTTCACTTTGTGATTTGAATTTTGAGTGACTATTAAATACAATTTTTTCAAATTTTTCTAACTTTAGCATAACAAAACCAGTATCAGTAAACTTAATGGAGTTAGAGATTAGATTAATCAAAATTTGTCTAAGCCTTATCTCATCACATTTTATTTTTCTTATTGATCTATCTTTTTCAATAATAAAATTGACTTTTTGATTTGTACCTTTCTTGATTAGTAATGCGTTAGCAATACTATCAATCGAACATAAAAATTCATCTATTTCAACATCATCCTTGTTTGATATATCAATTTTGAGCTTATTATCAATAGAAGATATAACTTCAAAATCTTTTACTAAGACAATCATGTAATTACATAAATTTGAAATAAAGTTGAGTTTCTTTTTTATTTTATTTCTTGCTATCTTATTTATATTATCATTAACTTCCTCAATGGCTTCGCAGACAACTATTAGTGGATTTTTAAACTCATGTGATAATTTTCCTAAAAACATTGATTTTTCCATTAATTTTGCTTGACTAATCTCCAAGGTTTTAGATACATCATTGAACATAAATTCCACGAAGGTATTTTCAAAATATTTTAACCCTTTTATATATAGTTCAAATGTATATTTGGTATCCTTATTTTTTAATTCGATATATCCGAAAAACTTGAAACTTGTGAAAAAACTATTTTCATCTTCAGTGTTTGCATAATGATCTATAATTTCATTAATTGTATGCTCAAGAGTTTCATTATTATATTTGCAATTATCAATGCAGATAAGTATTTCTTTTGGTAGATCTTTATTAATGTTTGTTAACTTAGAAATTAAGTTATAATCATATATTCTATCAGGGTCGTTGTACAACCTTTTTTTAACACTACTTTCGATAGTTATAGAATTATTATGTTCATTTCTTTCCTTAATAATATGATGATCTTCTAAATTTTCCATTTGCTGATAATGATGATTATCTTCTTTATGTTCATCATGTTGTATTGGAATTACCGCATCATAAGAGGAATAAATAGAATTACTATGAGAAGATAATTTCTTTTCAAAATCAGGAAATATTTTTAAATAATCATTTATATACTCAATATTATTGTTTTTGATGTCAAATATTAATACACCATTCTTTAAATTATTTGTAATATCAAAAAACCAAAGTCTTTGAGCAGTTAACTCTTGTTTGTAGTAATAGGAGTCTTTTATTATTCTGCACCAGAGATAGCAACACGATGAAAATAGGAAATAGGCCCCTAAATAAAATGAAGATTCATGATAATATTCATTGTAAACTCCATAACAAAAATATCCAACCGAGAAAACCATATTAACGATATTGATTCTAAGTATATTATTATCAACTAAATGAATATATGTGACTTTTATTGAATACATTGATGTAAATGTGAAAAAAGACCAATGACTTGAATCATCACTTACACTCTTCATATATTTTGAAAAGAAATGACAAACAAAAGTAACAGTAAAAAAACTTAGATATAAATGAAATGATGTTACTTTTTTACATTTGTACCTTAAACCTAGGAAAATATATGAAAGAATTAGGAAGAATATCAATATATAAGCTTCATAAATAACATCATCTGGGAATATATAGTTCTTGTTAAAAAAGATAAGTAATAATCCTATGATTTCTAATACTGTACATAAAATAATAAATATAAGCATTGGCATTAATTTTTTCTCTAATTCTTCTATATAGGATTCTTCTATTGCTTGATTACAATAAGTTAATGTAAAACAGTTATTGTAAATACATGTTACCTTTGGAGTTTGGTTTTCGGCCAAGTTTGACATTTTTTTAGATTTAATAATAATTTCTGATATTAAGATAATTCCTTTAAATAATTTTATAAATTCTTATTTATTAATAATACTTCTATATAAAATTAATATATTAATTAGATTATTTAATATAAATAACATATAAACATATTTATTATCTCAAAAGAACTAATTATTTTTTCTGTTTAGGAGGTGTGTTTGATCTTTGCAAGCTTAAATTACTTTTAACTTTATTAGCAGGTTTTAATATTTGAAAGCTACACATAAGATTTTCATCAACAGACATCATAGCTCCAGAGTTATCAAATTCTCCACAATAATTAGGAGCGGAAAATATTGTTACTAACTGCCTATTTCCAAAGAACTCAAATCCTTCATCAACAACCTAACAATATTAAAATAACTATATTACTTGATGAGCCCTGCAAATTAAATCTAATTCATGCTTTTTTAAAAATGATTCTATTATTGCCGAAGAGAAAGTAACTGAAACCCCTCTGTCATTCTGACCCCATCCTGTTGTGTCTTTTTCTGGGTCTGACCATAGTAAATCACATAGTAATCCTTAATGTAAATATTTATTAAGTTTAATTAGTTGTACTTACCTTGTTCAGGTATATCAGTTGGTCTAACTATTTTTCGAACTTGATCCATTGAATTTAATTCTGGGGATAGACCTCCATGCATACAAAATATTTTATCGTCAACTGAAGCTGCTACAGGTAGTGCATTAAAACAATCTGTAAATATTTTCCATAGCTTTATACTATACCTTCTTTTACATTCATCGTAAAATCCATATATACGATTTATAGAAGCACATTCGTGATTTCCTCTAGTAAGAAAAAAATTTTCAGGGAATTTAATTTTATAAGCAAGTAGAAGACATACGGTTTCTAATGATTGTTTACCTCTATCTACATAATCTCCTAGAAATAAATAATTTGATTCGGGTGGGTATCCTCCATATTCAAACAAACGTAGTAAATCATAATATTGTCCATGTACATCACCTACATTTAAGAAAAAATTTTACCACAAATTTTAATTGGAGATTCTAATTCAAGGAAAATTGGTTGACTCATGAAGACATCTCTTGATTTATTACATAACCATTTAATTTCATTTTCAAGCAAACTAATTTGACGATTTGGTTTATATCTAAAAGACTAAATAAATATAATTACGATCTCGCAGCTAATAATTTATTTAAAATATCATCAATATCAGGTTCATTCTGACTCATTTTATTTATTATTCATTTTCTGATTTTTTATTTTTAAATTAATAAATTAAAACATAATAATGAATTATTAACTATTACTTAAATAACTAATTAGAAATTTAAATTACTATTTATTAATTTAGGTCCAAAAATATATTTATTCAAATTTTATTGAGTTAATTTCTACATGTTCTATATCTTTTCTTTATAATTTTCAAATTTAGTGTTTTAATGTTTTATTTCTCTCTTTGAATTTTTCATAAATTCTGAAAATAATTGATCATTGATTGAGTTCAATAAAACATATAACTTTATTCCATTTAAATAATATAAATTGTTTTGGAAATCTTGATCCTTAATCAAAGTATTTTCATAATTTGTTATTTCTTGAATAAGGTCTTTGAAGTTATCATTAACAATTAAATCTGAGATCTTTTTCTTAAATAAAGAATTCTGATTATAAGAACTTGCCCCAGACGAAAAATACTTCTTAATTAACTCGCTATCTTTTGATAAATCTTCCAAGCTAAAATCTCTTACCTATAATGATAAATAATGTTAAATAATGTTAATTAATGTTAAATAATGTTAAATAATGTTGAATAATGTTAAAACAATATTATTTACATTAATATTAACAGAGTATGAGCTTAAATTTTCACAAAATTTTAAAGCTTGGGATTTATTAATAAATCCAGAATATTCTAAAGTATTAAAAATTTCATTTAAGTTATCTGAGTTAGAAAAGTTTTCTTTCAATAATTTTCTTAATATTCCAAGATTTTCCTTATTTTTAAAGTTATCAGAGTTATTTAAATAATTTAAGTATTCATCAATAACTTTAACACTGTCACTTTTATTTTTAATTTTATATGTCATATTTTCATGAATTATTCTGAATTTGTCAGAAATAACAGGGAACTTATCAACAAAAAGTTTCTTAATATTTTCCAAATAATTAGTAATAGTTTGGATTGTACTTAGTTCATTCTTTTTCGATATTATTGACATACTTGATTCTACTATCTTTTTTAATTCATTTTCTAAATCAATATAATATTTGTATAAGTTAGAATAGTAATTAATTCCAACTCTGGAATATTCATTATAGTCAATTTTGTTTAAATTTTCGTGGATATTTTTGATATTTAGATATTCTTTAATTACATCATCGTTAATTTGGCCAATTTTTAAATGGTGGACTGATTCATATTTTGCCGTAAGAATTTTTAAGAAATTCTCTTCGCGTTCAGATTTAAGCTCTCTTTCAAACTCATTGTATTGTTTAGTGTATAAAGCTTTGATTTCTTCTAAAGATAGTGAAGAGATTACTTTTTCAGTGTCTATGTATTGTTAATATTATAATTGTTTTTAAATTAAAATACTTATTGTAAATGATCCATCAGGATTATTAATATAAACATTTTCGAATTGGTCTAGCTCTTCAGAAATTTCTTGTTGGTATAGATTTAAATTTGCTTCTAACTAAATAGAATATGTTATATATGTTTTAATATTTACTATTGTATTGACAGAGGAGAAGGAATGATCTGATGAGTCTGAAGTATCAAAATTATAGAATAGTTGTCCTGATTTATAAGTAAGTTTTTTATCTGGTTTAATGTAACTAAATAAATGAAGTTTGATGTAAATATTTACTTTTCGGAATGCTGAATTTTATCATGCATAGGATTTATAGAATCCAAAACAGTGCTTTTATTATCAGCTAATTGATTATTTGTAAAAGATTTTAAAAGTGTTGTTTTTGC
>Ga0100379_10002986_pt1 | contig 15633 bp, 19 predicted proteins | sample CryGeymeta201503_FD_80418 | JGI IMG/M metagenome (GOLD analysis project Ga0100379, IMG submission 80418) | Groundwater microbial communities from Crystal Geyser aquifers in Utah, USA - Crystal Geyser metaG 2015-03 | ecosystem: Environmental > Aquatic > Deep subsurface > Groundwater | place...
ATATTAGGTACTCACCACTATTAGCTATTTTTTCAATAGGCTTATTAGGTTGGAGTTTGCCTATGTTATAGGCTACTTTTCTAAAGCCTTCAATGCCTTCGATAGTAAGATTAGTGTCAGTTCCAGCTACTTTAGTAATTGATGTTATCTCAAAAGGCTTAGTAATCTCATTAGGTGTTACGAATGAGCCATAGTCACCAACTCTAAATGTATCGCCTGCAATTTTAAGGAAATCTTCACTAGCCAAAGGATTATTACCATTCTTATAAGAATACTCGCCTTTCGCATTGAATAGTAAATACTTCTCATCGCCAGCAACTTTAAAACTTGCGAACTTTGGAAGGTGCTCGACAGCTTCAATAGAGGTTACAGTTATTGTTCCTAATTGAGCACTATCGTACTCTAAGTCTCCGGTATTACCAGGCTTTAAGCTTATATAATTAGTTTGTGTAGTAGCTTCAGCTTTTTTCTCTAATGTTCTACTAGGTGCGCCTATAAAAGGCGTAATGCCCTCTTTTTCGTCAAGAGCTAGCTTTGTTACCCATGTTTTGCCAACTTTTGAGTTAGCTTGCTTTAATAGGTAATTGCCATCTGAGTCTTTTTGTACTAACTGGCGGTCAACAGGTAAGTTTCTTAAAAATGAATCTGAAAAATCTTCATAAAGACTTGACTTCTTAGCAATTGATGCAATCTTAATAAGAGAACCATCAGTACCAGCCTTTTTATACATTTTGAACACTTGAGGATCTTTTGCTTCCTCCAAAACAGCTTTAGCGTCATCCGGATGAATATAGGTAATGCTATCAAACACAGAAGCCATCTTAACAGCCTCTCGTGTTACTCTAGAGGTTCCCGCCTGTGAGTACTCATTACTTGGGGAGAACTGTAAAGCATTTTGCGTACCAAACAGGCCAGTTGCGCTAGGATTTCCAGCTAGCCCTACAAAGGCCTCAGGTTTTTGGTAGTATTTCTGTAAAAAGTACTCATTTAGTGGCAACGTAGTATTGTTTATGATGAATACATCTAAAGGAGACATTTGATAATCTGTTATAATAACAGGTATTGTCCCTTTGATAACATTAACAGAGCCTACAGCATAGCCTTTATCAGGATCCATTTTAGTCCAAGTCACAGAAAGAGGCTCTTTGTAAAGAAAAGGGAAGTTTTGTAATACGTTGTTAATAATTTCCTTAACTCAATTGTTTGAGTCAGCAGATAAGTACACGCTTCCAGTTTCAGCAACTTTCGTGCGCTGGGGAGTGTCTTCGATAAATAGATCAGTCATATTCATAATATTTTATTTAGTAATTTCTTTTTGTGTGTTCCCCTATAATATATTTGCATAATTCCATTTTGTCAATCTCGAGTACAACTTTAAACTATTTTGCCTACAGGCAAAGGAACAGGAAGTGGTACAATAATACCTTCTTTAAGAGGTATTACCCCAGCAGCTGGCAGGTCTGCGCTAATATCAGCCTTTTTATTAACATAATCGATAATAGTTTGGTATACTTTAGCTGTATAGGAAGAATCACCCCCACTTGGTGTTAGCTGCTTAGCAATAGCACTACCTGTAATACCTATAATCTCTCCTTTTCTAAACTTAGCATTAGTAAAAAAACCCGGAACTGTAGTAGCAGTATCAGTACCAGTAACGCTTCTAAAGGTAACAGTACACGCAGACAATAAAGTAGACAGTACTGAGTCAGTTTTTTTTAAGTCAACGCCGCCCTCAATGCACCCAGTCAAGTTACCTGGTATAAAAGGAAGAAAAGGACAAAGCGGGGCTGTTGCCTTTGTTGCGGTGCCTAGAGTTGTTGCTCCAACTAGAATCTTAGCGCTTCCAAACAATTTAACGATAGCCTTACTAAAGTCAAGCGTTTCTTTAGAAACAGGCATAGGTTTACCATTACCATCCTTAGGATTTATGATTTTATGCAATTTATTAGCCAATTCTTTGTAGTTCATTGCCATTATAGTAGCAACCCTTTCGGCATTAAGGCCGCAAACTGTGGAGCACTAGTAATTGGGGCTCCAAAGCCTGGTGTCATGGTAGATGTAGCCAAAGTTTTGATAATTTCATTAACAATAGCTATTAACTCGCTTCCACCTGCTGATGTTATCTTAAATTTGCCTCCAGACATCTTAATAGATGCTCCAAAGCCATCTTCAATAGAAATATCGCTTCCTTTAGCTGAAATACTGATTCCGCCCATTTTTACAGCTAAATTCTCTCCATCAACAGTAATTTCACCACCACTATCGGTTTTTAGTACTACTTTGTCCCCATAAAAGGTTAAAGCGTCGCTTTTTCCTTTAATTGTCGAATAAATTGCCATTTTACTATTAAAGGCAATAGTAAACTGGTCATCTGACAGTTTTACAACTTTTTCATAGGATTTACTAAGATTTTCAGTCATTTCACAAGATTTGTCACGAAATACCTCGTTAAGTAGTGATTTTTTACCAATATCTCGTGAATAGTAAAATTCTTCGCCACTTAAGGCATTTTTAACCATATTTTCACTTAAATAAGCACTCTCACGGTCTCCAAAGGCTAAAATATACGCTAATTTAGCTTTTTTAAGCTCTGAGTCCTTCCAACCCTTACCTTCGCCTAAAGAATCAACAACTGGAGCCCCAAGTGGCAATCCATTGTTCAATCCTTCCCCAATTTTAATGTAAAAAGACTCTTTTTCGGTTTTATTGCCAAAAGCCATCTGATAAGTAGCTACATCACTACTTTTATTGCGTTTTCCAGTAAATTCCCACAAAGTGCCACCTTTTAAAGGCAGAGACTCATGTCTTTTACCCGCCGTTTGCTGCCCAACACGGACTGTAGAGATAACATTCTTATCAAAAGGTGAAAGAGCACCATCGGATTGCTTAACAACCATAGTATAAGGCTCAAGTCTGCCTCCAAAGTACAACTCTTGAACTTTATCCACATAAGAATACTCTGGGTCAGTAGGAGGGATAGAGTACCCTTGCTCGTCTCTAAACTTATAATCTGAGTACCCTAGCACCTCAGCAGTCTTGAAATAGGAAAAACGAGTTGTGTTTTCTTCTTTGCCTTTAATATATTCTTCATTAGAGGATGAAGACTTCCAATTCACATTTCTAAATTGCCCACTAAACTTTTCGTTCTGTCCATCTATGCTCCAAGTAGCAAAAGTGCCTACAGAGGCAGTCATCATTCCACCTGGGCTCAGCACTAATTCAGCTTTTGTTAATTTACCAGCAACTTTAAAAGTTACAGCCCCTGGTAACATTGGGTCAGCACCTAAGAATCCATACTGAGTAGTACCGGGATAAGCCAAGTAAGCTAATATATGTATATTTGAATAATACTGAGCTACTAAACACTCAGTACCTACTTTAGGTAATGTATTACTTCCACTACCCCATAAATCAATAGGAGTCGGAGCTGGGGTTGAAGCTTCTATTTCACTTTCACCTACATTGTGAAAAAAGTCTATTATTTGTACAAAGACTCTAGAAGGTGATCCTGAAGAACCTTGCACGACTTTAGTAACTATTGCTTTGTGTATCTGATAACCTGCCATATCCTAATATACATTTAAAAAAGCACTTTTTCAAGGTATAAGAATTTTAATAACGAAAGGATTTTACTATGAATATCAGATATTTAGGCTATGCTTGTATAAATGACGAGCTAAGCTCCCGCAAAAACAAAGTCTCTACCTCTCGTACTATGAGAAAAGAAACCTTTGCTAAAGAAGGTTTAAAAAAGGCTGGAGAACTGGCACTTGCCAATGTAGGGGATCTACTAAAAATACTTGAGTGGAATCTCGAAAATAATATTTATTTTTTTAGAATGTCATCTGACATGATTCCTTGGTCAAGCGAGTACAAAATCGAGTCCCTTTCTCAATGGACTGAGATTCGAGCGCACTTGGAGGCTGCAGGAGCATATGCAAAAGCACATAAAATGCGCTTAACATCCCATCCTGGCCCATTCAATAAACTTTGCTCTTCTAAAGAAAGTTTGATAACTTCTACAATACATGAATTAGAGACTCATTCCTTATTAATGGATTATATGGAATTATCACACACTCCCTATAATGCCATAAATATTCACATAGGGGGAGCCTACAACGACAAAATAGGAACCCTTAAAACTTGGAGAACGAACTGGTCACGGTTATCCACTAACTTAAAATCTCGATTGACCATTGAGAATGACGACAAAAACACACTATATGACACAAAAGACTTATATCACCATCTCTACGAAAACATTGGGATCCCTATTGTTTTTGACTTCTTCCATCACCGCTGTTATCATTTTGGTACCACAAATGAAGAAAAAATGGCAAATCTGGCGCTCTCAACCTGGAGCGAAAACATCATCCCAAAGTGCCACTGGAGCGAATCAAGAGCGGAAGAAATGGGTGACCACTTTTTAAGAAAAGCAGCTCATAGCGATTATTGCTATGGGCCTCTTCCGTTTTATGACCTACCATTAATAGACCTAATGATAGAATCTAAAAAGAAAGAAAAGAGTGTAAAAACATTATGGAAATCTATGGGAATTGGGTAACAGTCTATATCGTATCACGTGACAATGGAGAATACAAAGGATATTTACTAGACACAAATGTAGCAGAAGGATTATTGCTAGCTACCTACAAGATACTATTACATAATAACACATTTATTGACTACTTAAAGATAACACTGCCTCTTCCAGGACTACTAACCTTAAAAGACTGTAAAACTATTGATTGGAAAACAATGTCAGAGCTAACTATGGCCTTAGTACAAAAAAGTTCCCAAAACTCAATGCTGCAGGTGAAAAAGGTAATATTCACGCCATTTCCATCTAAAGTACTAGCAATGCGCTCAATAATAGGTGAAGAATGAAAAAGGTAATATCCCTCGACTACTCCGTAGTCGATCCTTCAATGATAATGAGTCTACCAATAGAGGTACTGTATGCAGTAGATGAAAAATCACCTAAGATTAAAACACTTAGGGCTTTTCCTCCTTACTACGATACTAAAGTAGGAAGAATGAAAATAGAGTTTGTAGACATCGCCTCCGGCGCTGTCCACTATATAGTAGAATATACATACACAAAGGTATACAGTGAGCCTACAGCTAAATTTGTAGATTACTTAGGAGAGTCCTTAATATCTAAAATAGTAGCAATGGAGGGCCCTTTATTTCATTTTACTCTAACTTTTAGTAATGCATTATGGAAAACATAAATACTGCTACCTTTAACATATACTTAACAGAGTTCCCACTCTACATAGAGGCCCTCATACCAAAAAGCGAAAGGATAGTTCCTACTATAACACACTCTATTTGGATGCATGAAGGACACTATAAAGCTATTTTTCACTTTAAAAAAATATTCCCGTTAAATAAGGATATGGGTCCCAATGTTACCGTTCCGGCCCATAAAGGTAAAATCAGCAGATCTCTGTTAGTAGCCATTTTAGAGGCAGATTACTCCTTAATTGTGAGTAATATCTACAGATTTCCCCCAAAAACGCTAAAAGTAGTAATTACAAAGTAATGAAAATGAAAAAGTTGAAAATGAGTTAAGTCCTTGTCCCCCAACGTTGTGACATTTTTCACCAAGGTTAATATAGAAACTATTATAATCTCGAGCAAAAAAAACGTCACATCATTGCCTCCCAATGACTTAAGGTAAATGAAAAATGCCGAAAATGGGGAGGTTATGTAATAAGAAAAATAAATTTATCTTATATATTAAAATATAAAAATGTTAACCCGTAAATGCTCAGTCTTCAAATCAGTCGAAAAGTCCAGAGTTCCCGTTATGGAAATATCCGTAGGAGATGCCCTACAAGCTATTCAAACCGGTAGGATTATTATGCCTGACGGCCCCCTGCCTTTAAGCACCGCTGTAAACGGAGCACGAGATGCTAAAAAGGGTACCATTACCTATAAGAATATAAAAGAAAAGAATATTCCTACAATAACTTGGGGCGCTACGCATACTATAAGAGCAAAGTCCGGCGATTATATCTCCTCAGGCTTTGTTTACTTTGATGTTGATTATCTTGCTGAAATAGAACATGCCAAATCAGTTATATTCGCTCATCCCTCAGTACTCTCTATTTGGTCTTCCTTATCAGGAACTGGAGTAGGAGGAATTATTTGGGTAGAGGGGCCAAGTGTTGGAGCTTACTTAGCCTTTGCTAAATGGCTTAAGCTTTACAACTATACAGCTGACCCAGCTGTAAAAGATGTGTTTTCTCGTATTAATGTTTTTTCTTACGATCCGAACATTCTTATAAAAGATCCAAAGAATGTTGAGCCTTTTACGGACAAAGTCCGGCGCTTACCAAAAGCGTCGAAAAAGCCTCCTTTACATAGAAGAGGAGACAACCAGCATAAATCCTTAAGCCTTCAAAAAGATAGCTACTCCACAGCTCACAAAAAGGCTCTAGCCTACGCTGAGTTCATAGGAGAATACAACCTTCAAAAAGGGCGCCACCACACCTTCACAACGCGCTATGCGGCTTTAATGAATTCTTTTGGTGTGCCTAGGGAGGCTGCAATAAATCTTCTTAAAAAAGATTATCCGCAATTTCGTCACACCTATACTTTAAATGATATTTATAGCCGATACAGTGAACAGTTCTTTACCGCATCTCTTGAGTCTGACCTTTTTTCATCATGCCTTCAAAATGCCTCCTACACGATTCAAAAAGGCCAAACCTTAATGGACATTGGCTTAAAGCGCGAAGACGTTGTAAACCAGTATTTGGTGGCTCCAACGGGAAGTGGTAAAACGTACTTTATAACAAAATTACCTGGCAAAAAGCTAATAGTAGTTCCTTCCCAAGCTTTGTGTGAAGAATTAGCTACTCAGTACAATGGAAAGTTCTATAATCAGTACAATAAGAATGTATCTAAAAACGATAACCTTATATTTGTAACCTATGCTTCCTATGCAAACATCTCAAAAACTCTTCCTCTTGAAGACCGAGATGTTTACTTAGATGAAGCGCATGTATTAACAACAGATGCTTCAAAGTCTTTTCAATTAGATCAACTGTCCTCAGCAGTAGAAGCAATGATGCAAGGCCTTCACAAAAGCCTTACTTTAGTTAGTGCTACGCCAATACCCACAATGCACCCTTTCTTTGCAAACTACGAGTACGTTGTTGTTGCAGCCGGCTATCAAAAACCTAAAAGCTTTATGCAATTAGCAACTGATGACCCAGCTGTAGCGCTTAAAACCTTTTTAAAAGCTAAGGCTCATAATAAGGACAATTTTTTTATCGCAGTATTATACAATAACATCTCTGCAGGCTTGGATGGGCTATTAGCCTCCTTAGAAGGAACTAATGTTTTAGTCTTTAACTCTCAAACAAAAGAAGAAGAGCATTTTAAGGCACTTATCACATCTCCTAAAATAGAAGATAGTGTAGAAATGTTTATAAGTACTAGCGTATTAAAGCAAGGAAACTCTTTTTACTTTGAGACTCCTAGAAAAGCTATGATTGTAGTAATAGGTGCATTTGCTGCTGAAGAAATAGAACAATTCTCTGCTCGATTTAGAAATGCAACAGAATTGGAAACTATTTTAATGCGGAAAAAGGACTATGCCACAAAAGACACATATTTTAATGCCGAAGTTATGAAACGTAAAGTATTGGATGCTAATAATAGTGTTATTGCTGATTTGTCTCAAACTGTAAAAGGACTTGACTCACTTTCAATATCTATTGATTCATCTATTAAATATTTTGATAATCGAGTGCAAATAAAAACTACGCCCTTTGGATTTGAATTAGATTACTTAGCTATGTCTAATATGCTATTCGAAATGCAAAAATGGGCAACATGGGGCAATGAGGACTTAATGAAAAAAGCTCTTAGCGATTATAAGTGGAAATCTCTTCCTACTAAAGTCTTAACAAAAAGGTTTTCTGCTGCAGAAAAAGAGATTATAAAAGAAGCTAAGGCTGAAGCTAAGTCAACTAGAAAAGAAGCTCATGAAGCCCTTCTAAACAAAATACGTAAAGAAGGACTTGAGGCTAATAAAGCTGAGTGTGAGTCTTCTCGTATAAAGCCGAAAGAAAGCAAAGTTCGGCATAAGCTAAATAGAATTTTTAAATATGAAAAAGACGAGGAAAAATGCTTTAAAATTTATTTACAGTACTGCGGCAGCGAAACTAAGTGGCGAGACTTGTTTGCACGAGTAGGCATTGCACGGATTTTAACTGATTCTGTAGTAAAAGAAATGCCCGACTATAAAGTACTATCTGCTATTAAAAATGAATTTTCTGTAGGAGAGGTTGTGCCTATCTCAGAAATACACAGTAGGATTTTACCTCTTACCGAACCGCTACCTAAGTCTATAGTCCTTAGTGAGAAAAAAGCTAAGATATTATTTGACCTTATGTATGAAAGCGAAAGTAAACCTGTAAGAGATCCAGTAACTGGGGAATCTCCTCGTTGTAGAGTGATTCTTGGATTACATGATATTCCTTTTAAAATAAATACCGATGAGTATCGGAAAAGAACAGGAGCTGGCGCTTATGCCGAGTTCTATAATAAAGAAAAATATCATAAATTATTCTCTCACATTCTAAACTCAAGATAATGAAATTACCTAATATCCTTATTAAAAATTTAATAGAAACATTAACAGCTAGTTATGCATCTGTAAAAGAAGTAGAAAAGGCCGAGCACTTACTTAATGCACATTTTTATTCATCAGTTTCTCCAAATCACCAGGAGTTTGTTTACCCACATACATTAGCGTCTCGAATGGACGGTGCTCCTAGTGATTTACGGTATGCTCTTAGTGCACCGGCGACCGGGAAAGCAACAACTCGCACAGCCTATAAAGGGCTAAAGGCAGCACTAGAATCAGCTGCTAACGCTATTATAGAAGACAACTCGTCTATTACCCCTAATAGTGGTATTTTGCATTATGCAAAGGTGCAATTAGTGCTCGCACTATTAAACGAACTTACCAAAACATTCTATAAAAGTATGCCTATAAAAACATTGGATAGGATAGGAGAGTCACCGGACTCTTATGCGTTTTTAGATCCTAGTAAGCCGGATCTTCTTAATGCCCCAATATTCTTTACAAAGCACTATGACGATATACATGTAGATATTCCAGCTATTGGGTACAAAAAAACATTTAACATACGGTCCATTTATGATAGTACTGACTCAGTAAAGTTAAATGAAACACTTAAAAAAGTTTTGTTTCAATCTTTAAAAAAGTACTGTACAGAAATGGTTAAAGTGTACACAGTGTACTCCAATGTTGTTGAGGGCGGGGTAACAACTCCCGATTCCTTTTTTGGACGTCACTCAAAAGTAGCCTCAGAAGCTTTTAGTTATTCATTGCATACTGCAGTAGCAATCCTAGACCATATAAAAGATGAGAGTGAATAAAAAACACCCATTACCACTTATGCAAGAAAAAATGCATACAGCCTTTGTAGGGGAAGTTAAGGCCATAAGCGGCTATGTATTAATTAAAGCTATTTCAGGGCTTCCAGACTCATATCCAATGGTATTACTATTAGATGAGTTTGATTCTGTAATAGGCATACAAACAATCCTTCCACTAGAGATAGTAGCACCGAGCGCACCTACAAAAGATAGCATAGCCTCCAAATACGATGGCTTAGGAATAAAAGAGGATTTTCCTCCTTATGAAATGTTAAAGCACTTATTAAGGGCTAGATAAAATGGTAGTTACTAGTGTACTTAATGCTGCATATATAGCAATAGGTAAAACTGGGTATTATTTATTATCGGGAATAAGATCTTTCGGAGGTTTATCTGATTTTATATGATGGTTGCGAAATCATACAAGTTTTGCCAAAAGACGCTGTAAACGAGTTTTTTGAAAAAAAGAAACTGCCGTCTTATGCAAATAAGCCTATAATATCTCACTATAGGGGGAATCTTATTGAGATAAACTCCTTGTTTACTCCACACTTCAGTCCTGTGGAAATAGGTAAGATCTACAGCGTAAATATTGATGTTAGAGTAATTCGTAGGCTAGACATATCTTATATAGGTAAAACCTCAAATTTTATATCAAGCGTAAAAGATTCATTTCCAGGTGAGGCTAGAGGTAGATTTGACTATAGAATATATGCTAGTAGCATAAAAATACTAATAGAGCCGCCTAATTACCGCGAATAGCTACAACGATAAGTTTACATCCCATTAGCAAAACACCAGCTAGTAAAGCTATTTAAAGAATGGAGTGTAGAGCCGCTTAAGCAGTTAAATACTTTGGTATAATTAAGGTTCAGCACCCAAGCGACATATCCCCTCTTTTAGCTACTCCTCAATATTTTTTATCTAAATTTCTTAAAACTGGGAATAAGATAATTATAAATGCACAAAGAAAAGAAGCATTAACTTTTGCTCTTGGGCCAGAAGACTACAATAGTGAATACTATAGTTCTAGAGTACTAGATAAAGAAGAAGTAAAACCCTAATAAAGAAAGGAAAGTGTAACAAGTTTTCAACGACCCCAATATTATCCCTCTATAAAGAAGGACCTATCTCAATAAACCCTCTTATAAGCCCGTATATCTTTGATATAAAAAATAGGAAAGTAATAGTGCTTAAAGCACTTTGAGGTGTCTTGCCATGGAGCAATACCCTACAGTACCATACTAAAGGTAATAAATAATTCACCTGAAGTACCTTGGTACTTTTATTCTCCTCCTTTTTTCGAAAACACAAAAATACTAGTAAACATTTAAAAACTTACATTATGTACTTAGACCATACATCGATTTCTTCCATAATTGAAGCTGACATGATTCGCGAAGTAAAAGAGCGTACGTACTACAAGGAAGTCCCTCAAAATGAAAATTTAGGATATCCCTACTCTTACGCAGCTTTAAAAAGAAGCTTATATGCACCATGGATGCCATATGGACTAGGTTCTCATTTAATGGCATTAAAAAGTGGCGAAGTTCCAAAAAATCCTGAGAACTACACCAAAATACTTAAGTCAATGGTAAATAAATCATTAGAAACTATTAGTATTAGTCAGATATCAGCAGATACTGATATCCCTGTTTGGAAGATTCAGAACTTTATAGACTCTGGAGACATTTCCTATAATGATGGCTTTGAAATAGAATGCTATTTAGAAGAAGTACAGTAACACTTAAATTCGACAACAAACATGAAAACACTATTAACATTAAATCACAGACTAAAGGGCCCAGGCGGGTCTATTGATAAAAAGATATGGGATAAAATATTCCTTGGAGATGGCAAAATTGATAAGTCTCTTTTAGCCAAAGAACCCCAAGACCTGTTTATTAGTAGGGCACAAATAGCTTTTAATACCCCACTTCCAGGTAAAGGAATATACTTTCCACAAAAAGTATCAAAGCCGCTAACTCCTAAAAATCTATATTTGTCGTCCCCAATAGAAGCAAAGGACCATTCTTATAAAGATTTTTCAGGATTAGCTGAGCTTCCTGAAGCTGAAGGAATAAAAACTGTAACACCCTATGATGTTGACCCACTTTACAGAAGTTATATTATTAATCCAAAAACAGGAAACTGCGAAGTTTTCTGGGCTGGAAAATACGCAGAGCATATGGCGCTTTATAAATATAAAAAAAGTAATAAGCCAAAGTATCCTGTATTTTTCATGAATTTTGCTCAAATGGCTGCAAAGTTATCAGGCAGTACTAAGATTCTTTTTAATGTTTTAAAAGAAGCTAAAGAAAACCCAAATAACACTCCAATGGAGTGGGTAACCTCTGCCTTGGACGCTAAGTTTCCTAAAGTTAACAAAACAAAAGTTATGGAGAACTTAGCAAACGGAATGAGCCCTTACGTAGCTAGACACAAAGCCATGCTTCCTAATAAAGAGTTAAAGCCTGCTTGGGTTTACCATAAGTCTTTTGGCCTTATAGGAAAGTTTTCATCTAGCGATGAAGCGTTTGCATTCTGTGGCTTATTAAAATCAAGACCAGCAACAAAAGTTAGCCGGCTTTACACTGGGTTTGCAATAGTTGGATCCCCAGTTTCTCCTTTTAATGAGATTGATGATAATATTGTTTCTGATAAGAAAACAATGATTCACACAGTAACAGCAGACCCATCAGTATCAAGATACTTGGCGCTTACAATGTTGTGGGGAGTAAAAGAAGACGAAGTTGAGATGTTCCACAATATGTCTCAAGAAAAGCGAGGATATGCTTGGAGCTTAATAGCGCGTAGATGCGATACTATGCTTAACTTCTTAAACAAAACAATGTTTGGCGTACCTGCAGCTACTTGGGAAACTAGTTTAACACTAAATATAGCTAAAAATGAAAAGTACTCTAAAGTCGTATAAGAAAAAAATAAAGTCTTATATACCCTTTTCTCTTAAAAACCCATATAAAGTAGATGATGAGTTACCTATAACACCTGAATACTTAGCATCTATTGGACTGTCAGTAAAATCAAGTTTAGGTGACTTGATTTTACACCTAGCTATAACAGACTCACCATATATCTTATGGCCAACAAAAAAACCCAGAAAGCTACGCAAAAAGGCTTAAAAATTCTTTACACTAAAACTGCGGATGGAAGGTACGAGCCGTATTGTACTATTGATACGCTTCACCGAGAAAATGATCTTGCAGTACGAGAAGGGAGTATTGCCGTTGTGTATTCTACTAGTAGTAACTCGCAAGCTACAAGGTATACAAAAAGCGAGCTTGACTACTCTTTAGAGTATTTAGCTATACTTCTCGCAACTTACACCCTAAGTGACAAGCTAGCGCGCTTTATATCTAGTAATAATAGATATGACTTAAAGGGAGGTGGGATAGAAAAAGAATTTTCTGAATTAGAAAATGAGCAGCTAGAAAAAGCTTTTTCAGTTATAAACTCAATAGCTCCTCCATTTATGCATATACAAAGTAAATCTTTAACTGAAGTTATAGAAAGTGCTGTTTTAGGGTTTTTATCCGAAGAGGAGATTATATCAAATGACTATGATTTCGCTGTAAAACGCCTTTATAGCAAAGTAATTAAATTATTAGTTAACAATAGCCAAAGTGGCTTAACTATTAAAAATAGAAAGTAAATAAAATATGTCACAAAAAGAAACAATAATATCACCTATTAGCGGTGACTTACTATTCTTAGGCACAGCAACATACAAAATAGATGGAGAATTCTATTTTAGCTACTCATCTCAACTCGGAGATGAGAAGATTCTAGTAAAAGCTGAAAAGGGTGTTATTCCTACAGGAAAGTCGAATGAAACTAAAACTTTATCAGAATTATTCGATAAGGCAGTTAATGAAGCTCTCGATAACGATGACTTCGATGATTTCAATGAGGATGATTACTGGCCTGACGAAGACGACGAAGAGTATTATGATGAGGATAATGATTAAGACAAGGAAACGAAACGGCCAAGCCTAGGCTAATAACTAATAGCAGGCTATCTAAAGGTAGCCTGCTATTATAATGTATAAATACATGAGTAAAACCCAAAAAAAACACAAACGGCAGTTTATCCTCTTACCAGTTCAGAATAGGTGAGTATAGTAGCCGACATGATTATTATTATTCGGTATTACTTGTTAACCCTCAATACATATTCCAAGCCCCTTATATACTTAAAGCCCTTAGTACACTTAACCCAAGTGAGATACCGCCTTTGCCTACCTTAAGCTTTGTAGGTATGAGCAGAAACCTAGATCCGAGTGATATGTCACCTTCTAACTTTAAGCTAAACAAGTACAACCTACTAGGCAAGATCCTAGGGGTTACAGTATTTATCACTGTTGAGCCTTCTTATGTGATCTTTCCCGCGACGCTCAATATCAACACTCTGGCCGATATATCTCAGACCTTCTCCGAAGAATTTAATTTGGTAAATACCACATGTTTCCCATAATTAAAAATATACAAAATATAAATTAATAGACAATATTACTTTTTTAGTAATGATTGATTTAATAACATTTTAAAAAAAATTATAAGATGAAACTAAAGTTAATAAAAGAGCAAGACTATCTATATACAGAAGATAAAAAATGGCATTTACCCTTAGGTAATAATCTAATAATTTCAAATTTAGGATTACTTCCTGAAATAGTTGTTGAAGATGATGTTGAGAAATTACCGTATGAGCAGTTATGTTATTATGATGCAAGAAATCCAAATAATGTATTAAGTCTTTTACAAGAAGACAAACTAATAGAAAACAGTTATCAAGAAGAAGGTATTGATTTTGCGACTAATGGCTGCATGTGTGATAATTGTTTTTATGGTAGAACTAAACTTGCTACTCAAAAAATTAAAACAGCGACTAAACTTTATAGTGAAGATGATTTAAAAAGCATGTTTGCATACGCACATCAACTAGGGATGAACGCTATATTACAAATTCAATCTCCTTATTTAGCAGAAAAACAAAATCATAATAAACTCAGAGATGAGTTTATCCGCTCGCTTAAACAACCTAAATATTTTATCGCTGAAAAAAATTGCGGTGAAATCAAGCAATGTATATGCAAAAGTAACAACGATTGCTTAAACCCAGTATTAAAAACCACAACAGTAGATGGTAAAACTTATTTAGTAGGAACCTATTTATACGAATAATTATGGAAATAAACCCAACATACGTAGCTTTTTCACAAGCCAAATCGCTTTTAGACATTTTTTGGGCAATTCGCTTAGATGATGAAAATGATTCTGTTTTATATAAACAAGAAACTGTTGAAAGAGTGTATAGTAAAGAAGAGTTAATAGGTAATCTAGATAATAGATTAGATAACTTTCTATTAAATTTCATTAAATACTCTCAAAAGGAAAGAGAAGTTATAATGGAAGCAGCTAGTGATTGGCTTGGGCACTTTAAAAAGGATCCTAATGAGCACTAAAAAGTACTTAATACGAATAGAGTTTCGGTATAGAGGAGTCTCCCAAGCATACTGGGATAGTAGCCTTAATAGTAAAACTATAACAATAGGAGTATTTGATAACCTCGACAAAGCTATAGATGCCGGAAATAAAGAGATGGAAGTCCTTGAAAGGCACTTTAAGCTTAATCCTAATTGGGGCAAGAAAGAAAGGTTTTCTAAAAATGGAGGTCCTTTTAATGAACCAAAAATGTTAATAGGCAACTTAGCTTATCTACAAACACCCTTTAGCTTTTTTGCCACAATAGAAACATTGCATTATGAGGATCTAGAATCCACTATTAAGGATATCCTTATTAGTGTAAAAGACTATAACTCTACAAAAACAACTAAAAACAATTAAAACTAATATACCGTACGGGAACATTATTTAACCAATCAATCCGACAAGCGCACAAAGTAGCCAAAGTGAACTACCCACCCATCGCTTTAGCGATGGGTGGGTTTTACGCTCTGTCATATAAACATAAATTATAGACTGCTCTGAAAAACGAGATTACCCATAAAAAAGATGGCGTGACCATTAATGAAGAGTTCAGCTCTCTTAATGACATACGAAGAAACTGTATAAAAGCTGAATATAATGGCTGTCAAATAGTTCTTTTAACTATTGAATGGCAGTCATGGGGAGGATTTGATGGAGCTAAGGAAACTATAGCACTAACTATAGGCGACGCTA
>Ga0100379_10002988_pt1 | contig 15629 bp, 16 predicted proteins | sample CryGeymeta201503_FD_80418 | JGI IMG/M metagenome (GOLD analysis project Ga0100379, IMG submission 80418) | Groundwater microbial communities from Crystal Geyser aquifers in Utah, USA - Crystal Geyser metaG 2015-03 | ecosystem: Environmental > Aquatic > Deep subsurface > Groundwater | place...
GAATTGGGGAGAATTAATGTATTTATTGGTGCCAATGGTTCAGGAAAATCCAACATACTTGAAGCAATTGCTATGGTTGGAGCTTCCAAAGGGAATGACCTTGATAATTTAGGCTTAATGAGTAGAGGAATCAGAATAGCGAAACCTCTTTTAACATTAAGTTCTTTCCTTGGGAAACAGACTAAAAAAAGCATAGAAGTTCAACTGGACATAATAGACAAAAACAATTCTGTTCAAATTCAATCGTCTTTTCAAAACTCTAATATTAATGACATTTATGCGAAATGGATTGATTTAAAAGAAGAAGAAAAAACACCAGAATTAATCTTATCCTACTTAGCTGAATTATCAGAAAAACAAGGGAAATTAACTGGAGATGAATTGATTAAAAAATTAAATGAGAAGCTTGAAACCGTTGGAGTGAAGGATAATACAAAATATTCTGAATTATTATCTGATTTCGCAATTTTTAATTTATCAACTCAAACTCTAAGAGGTTTAAACTCAAATAGCGCAAAATTACCTCTGGGTATAAATGGTGAAGGATTGGATATTTTAATTAGTAATTTCAACAGCTATGAGACTTCAAAATTATTGAAATGTAAGTTGTTCTTTAATTGGTTAGAACAAATTGGTATAGATAGGAAAGATGAATTAAAACTCTCTGGTTATAAATTGGGGAAAAGTTCTTCGACCTTATATTTTCATGATCGACACATGCAAAAGAAAAATAACTTGTTTTCTGCTGAAAATGCAAATGAAGGTATTTTACATGTTATATTTTATTTAGCTTTATTTATTAGCAATAAAACGCCTGAATTTTTTGCAATAGACAATATAGAAACTGCTCTTAATCCAAAGCTATGTCGTTCTCTTATAAAAGAACTTGTTCAACTATCTAAAGAACGCGGTAAACAGGCTATAATTACTACACATAACCCTGCAGTTTTGGATGGCCTTAATCTTAATGATGATGATCAAAGACTATTTGAAATCTATCGAACTGATGAAGGCTTAACCTGCTGTCGTCGAATAAAATTTAAGAAAGGTACTGATCAGAAAAAATTTAAACTTTCAGAAATGTGGACTGAAGGCCTTTTAGGCGGAGTTCCTCAAAATTTTTAGTTATGAAAGTTGGAGTAATTTGCGAAGGGCACACAGATAGAGCTGTCATAACTAATATTTTGAAGGGAGTAAAAGGTATAGATTCTTCCAACATTATACCGCTTCGTCCTGAGGATAGTTTGGATGAGACTGATTTAGCCAATATTCCTGTCGATCAATTTAGCAATTGGACCCTTGTTAAAAAAGAATGTGAAACTAGACAAAAATTAAATCGTTTTCTGAGCCTTGAAGGTCAGGATGTTGTTGTGATTCATATAGACTCGGCAGAGTCAGATGAATATGGAGTTGCTAAACCTATAAAAGATAATAATTACTCCACTAATTTAAGAGCTGCAATTATTTCAAAAATGAAAGAATGGCTTGGTGATGATTTTTCAGATGATGAAATAATATATGCTGTTGCAGTTGAAGAAACGGAAGCGTGGGTTTTAACCATATATGAAAAACGAGAATCATCGACAAGTGCAGACCCAAAAAGAAAGTTAAGGCAATTTTTATCTCAAAAAGGGATAAAGTACGGTCAAAATTATAATGACTTTTTATGGATAAGTGATGCTCTTTCCAAAAAGAAAAAGTATGCTAAGGAAAGGTTCTTATCTTACAATGAGAGTCTAAAAGAGTTTTGTATCGAAGTTGAAAACAAATTGTAGTTTAAGCACATTGCAATCCTCGTTCTTGCGGTTACAATGAGCTTTTATATCAATACTGGAAATTAAATAAAAAACGGCATACAACATTTTTTATAAGTAATGGCAGGGAAAGTGCTAAATATCAAGGTTTGTAGTCCGCTTAAACTGTATAGCGGTTTGACAGGAAAGTACCACGCAATCTATCACTACTCATATAATTTACCGTTTTTTAAACATAAAACAAGAATTCCGCTAATCTCATTAACCGGATTGCTTTAACAAAAAATTAAACAACCAGACTACAACCTAATCAATGAAGCAGGGTCTCATTGGATCGTAAGCCCTGTCGCGATGAGCACTTTTGAACCAATAAGAGCCGAAGCCATAGCCTCTGCATTTGCTCATCAGATTAATGGTGTGATGGATAATTCACAGGTTGGATAATCAAATTTTTATTATTATTGCCAACTACAAATAAACAATACTAAATTTAAACTCATGAAAAACTACTATTTTTTAATCACCTTTGCGGTTATTGCCTTCAGCATTTCAAGCTGTAAAAATGATAATAAAGTCATCATACCAACCGATTGCACGGATGTTCACTGGTCGTATAACGGAAGTACCGATGGACAAGACAAGTGGGTAGATCTGTGTACTGGTTATAGTGATTGTGGTGGACAATCTCAATCACCGATCAATATTTCCGGTGCCATACCTGACTTAACTTTACCCGGATTGGATTTTAACTATTCTTCAACAACCACCGAAATTGAGAATAACGGTCATACCATCGAATTTGTTTGCGAAGCAGGCAGCGAACTAACAATCGGCACAAAAACCTATCAACTGTTGCAATTTCATTATCATGCTAAGAGCGAACACCAGGTTGACGGATCATACCATTCCTTAGAAGTTCATTTCGTGCACAAAGCATCCGATACAGATTATGCCGTTGTAGGAGTATTTTTTGAGCCGGGAGAAGAAAATGAGCTCTTTACGGAATTTCTGGCTCATTTCCCAACCGAAAAGGGAACCTATACCGACACCACCGAAATTAATCTGGCAGGCCTGTTGCCTGAAAATAAAAGCTTTTATCATTATAGTGGATCGCTAACCACACCACCCTGTTCTGAAGTTGTAAACTGGTATGTTTTAAAAAATGAAATCTCTGCCTCGGCAACACAAATAGCTCAATTTGAAGGAATTTTGAAGAATAATTACAGAGATATCAGGAATTTAAATGGCAGGACAATTTATAGTCGGGATGAATAGCAAATTGAAATTGTTGATGAAGAGGATGCCAATCTCAGGGTTTATATCCCGATTTTTGCAAAATTTCCTGTATATCTGAGTTTAAAATAAGCTCACTTAGTGATACTTCCGGATAATTTTCGTGATAGGCTTTAACGATTTGCCAGCCCAGCCAGATCCCGACGCGTGGCGCCGATTCATTTGAAAACCCGGTGGTAAAGGGGGCTTCCTGAATTAGTTTTGTCTGTGTATCGTAATCTGACGAATAGAAGAGCTGGTTTTTGACCAGAAAAGCCCACACGTTTTCTTTGTTTTCTTCCATCCATTTCCATTGGGCACTCGTATATCCAATTTTAAGCGAGTCGGCCACCTGTGGCAAAACGGCGTCAAGGTATACCATCAGTTTTCCGGCACCAACCATCCGGTCGAGCAGTGTTTTTTGTGTGAATTGCGGATTGATACCCCCGTTGTATAGGGCTTTCATCACATCGATGGTCACATAATCAGGGGTCATACGCAGGGTGCGATAATGCGGCAATCCGAGTTTTCGGTAAAGTTCGAAATCAGACCCCAGGTAATCATCCAGGGCAATTACCATCAGCTCGTCATTCACTTCCACAGGTTGCTCGTAATACATACCCGAGATATAAGTATACACCGAAGGGAGGGTAATGTTTGGAAAAAAGTAATGAAAACGGCTGAACGACTTGGAAATTTCTGTTTCCAATGAATGAAGATCAGGAAAAACCTCTTGTGTTTTCTTGCTCAGGTAAATCAGTTGCGTGTCGGTTACAAACTGGTACAACTGCATGAATTGATCGTGATCAGCAAAATCAGTTCCTAAAAACGCCTGATATTCGGGTTGAATGCCTTTTAGTTCTTGCAGCAGGTTGCTGGTGTCGAGTGAAAAAAGTTTCTCTCCGTAGCGATGAATGGAAACCGTAATTTGTTGGTTCTGGTCATCGGGGACGACCCACTGTTCCGATGAGCTGCGGTTACAGGCCGTTATCAATATCAAAAAAATGGCAATGGAAGTACTTTTTAAAATCTTCATGGTCAAAAAAAAATGTCAGAACAAAAGTACTGACATTTCCTTTTACAAAACAGGGTATTCCTGATTAGAAAATCTTCCAGCCAAGGGTAACCATAAACAGGTTCGATTTGGTTGAAAGGGTCTTGCCATCAAACTGAACGTCACCTTTATAGAGGTTGTTTAATCCACCCATGTATTTGATGTCCAGGGCAAACATCAGCACATCCACACCGGCACCCACCTGATACTGCCATACCATGTTACTCCAGTCAGCGTCTTTTATTGGCTCGGTGATGTCGTTTATTTTCATCTTTTTGTCGGTAGCAATATTGGCAGCCACACCACCAAATACCCTGACATTTACTACTTTCATATCGATGAGTCTATATCCTACACTCACCGGTATTTGAATGGTTTTATAGGTCATCTCGACTTCCTCATTGGTCACTTTGTCTTTCCAGATGCCACCCTGGGTAAGCCAGTTGATTTCGGGTTGAACATAAATTTTTTCGCCCAGGCGAACAAAAGCACCAAAAACGAAGTTGCTTTTAAAAGAGGTCTTAATGTCATTCTGGTTGGTGGTGAGTTTTGAGGAGGTAAATCCAATTTGAGGTCCAAAGTGAAATTGGCCGAACATCACTCCCGATGCGAACAAGGCCACGGTTAAAATAATCAGTTTTTTCATGGTTTCTTTTTTAAGTTGATTAATCAAAGGTAATTAAATATTGTTTAATTAAGTCAGATTTTATTTGAAATCCTATCTTTGTCTAAAGTTACATAAACATGAAAAAAGCTATTTTAATATGTATGATGTTGTCCGTAGGTGTGGTTCAGGCCCAGCACAAACCCTTTCAGTTTGGTTTTAAAGCCGCGGCAAACCTGGGATGGTTTAATAGTAGCGATGATCATTTTATAAACCATGGAGCCCATGTTGGTGCTGCATGGGGCTTCGTAGCCGATGTGTATCTCATGGAAAATTACGCATTTACCACAGGCTTCGATGTGGTTTTTCTCAATGGAAAACTTGAATATCCTGCCATGTCGGTTGAACAGATGGAAGGTGTATTGACCCGGAAGTATCATGCGAAATATATCGAATTGCCTTTGTCATTTACCATGAAAACCAACGAAATAAAAGGGCTTAGGTACTATGGCCAGGTTGGTTTTGGTTTGGGTTTTCTGCTTTCGGCCAAGGGAAATGATTCATTCTTAGCTACCGACAGTTATGAACCGGAAACCAGCAATCAAAATATCACCAGGGATATGCGGTTTATGCGTGCTTCTTTGATTTTAGGAGCCGGAGTCGAGATCCCACTACATGGCGACACCTATTTACGCACCGGGATAAAATACGACAATGCATTTAGCAATGTGCTAAAAGGGGATAACGCACTGAACCCTGATGAAAAAAATCAGGCCCGGAATAACTTTATCGAACTCAATTTGGCCATCCTTTTTTAACTTGTTTTGAGAACTAAAATATTTAACATTGAAAATTGCCCTTGCACAACTAAATTACCACATAGGAAACTTCGATAGCAATGTAAACAAGATTTTGCATTCGATCCGGCGGGCCAAGGATCAGGGTGCAGATATAGTTGTATTTGCCGAGCTGGCCATCTCTGGATATCCTCCGCGCGACTTTCTCGACTTTACCGATTTTGTCGACCAATGTCAGGTGGCCCTCGAAAAAATTGCTCCCGTTTGTAACGGAATAGGGGTTATTGTCGGATTACCTACATACAACCATGCACCTAAGGGGAAACCATTATTCAACTCGGCAGCATTTTTGGCAAAAGGCCGGCTACAGCAACTGGTTCATAAAACACTGTTGCCCAACTACGATATTTTTGACGAATACAGGTATTTTGAACCCAACCGGAATTTTGAGGTCCTTAAGTATCAAGGTAAACGCATCGCTCTGACCATCTGCGAAGATTTGTGGAATGTGCATGACAATCCTTTGTACATCGCCAATCCCATGGAAGAGCTTAAATGCCAGCTTCCGGAAATGATCATCAACATTGCGGCCTCCCCGTTTAATTACGCCCAAGCCAGGGAGCGAAAAGAAGTGCTACAGAAAAATTCAGTCAGGTATAAAGTACCATTGGTGTACGTAAATCATGTGGGGGCGCAAACAGAGTTGTTATTCGATGGTGGCTCGCTGGTAATGGATGGCCACGGAAACCTGGTTCACGAACTCCTCTATTTTGAAGAAGATTTTCGAGTGGTTGATATGGATCACCTGGATGCCAGGTCTCCTATGCTACAACCAGATCAGGTCGATGAAATAGCACTCATTCATGATGCCCTGGTGATGGGGATCCGGAATTATTTTGGAAAACTGGGTTTCCAACAAGCCATTGTCGGGCTGTCAGGAGGCATCGATTCGGCGGTAACGTCCGTATTGGCTGCCGAGGCGCTGGGGGCCGACAATGTGTACAACGTATTGTTACCTTCCAGGTATTCAACCGGGCATTCAGTAGATGATGCCAAAGAACTTGTACTGAATGTGGGTATGCCTTATGATACAATCCCTATCGAGAATGGTTTTATCGCGATAGAAGAAACACTGGCTCCTTTTTTTAAGAATTTACCTTCCGATGTTACGGAAGAAAATATTCAGGCCCGTGTCCGGGGAGTGATCCTGATGGCTTTATCAAATAAGTTTGGTTATATTTTGCTGAATACCAGTAATAAAAGCGAAGCTGCGGTGGGTTATGGAACTTTATATGGAGATATGAATGGTGGATTGTCGGTGATTGGTGATGTGTATAAAACAAAGGTGTTTCAATTGGCGCGTTACATCAACCGAAATAAGGAGGTTATCCCCGAGAACATCATTACAAAACCTCCATCGGCCGAATTGCGTCACGATCAAAAAGATTCAGATTCTTTGCCTGAATACGAAGTGTTGGATGAAATTCTGTATCAATATATTGAGGAGCGCAGAGGCCCGAAGGAAATTATAGCCATGGGATTTGATCAGGAACTGGTACGGTGGATTCTAAAACTCGTAAATACGAACGAATACAAGCGTTACCAAACCCCGCCCATACTTAGGGTAACAGGTAAAGCTTTTGGCATGGGAAGGCGAATGCCCATCGTGGCCCGTTATCTCTCTTAACCAAGCCACTTAAGGACATCATTCAATTTAATTTTTGATTAGATGGCCAGATTAACGGCCACCACTTCTTTAATCTCAGGGATTACTCTTTTTAAGGTAGCTTCTACCCCATTTTTTAATGTCATCGTGCTGAATGCGCACGATCCGCAGGCACCGGTAAGTTCCACATTTACGACGAGATCATCGGTGAGACCAATAAATTTGATATCCCCCCCGTCAGCCTGTAGATAGGGCCTTACCTGGTCAAGCACATTTAGCACTTTTTGGTTCATTTCTTCTTTACTATCCATGATACAATGGTTTTGGTGGTATGTTTAATTATTTATCAGTTCATTTTGCAGATTGATCACCAGTTGGGCGAATGTTTGGGCAATGGGAGAGTTTTCATCAAGGGCAATTGGATTGCCTGAATCGCCCGATTCGGCAATGGCCCCAACCATTGGAATACTGCCCAACACCGGGATTTTTAATTCGGCTGCAAGCAATTCCGTCTGGCCTTTCCCGAAAATGTAATATTTTTTTTCAGGGGCATCCGGTGGAATGAAATAGGCCATGTTTTCCACAATACCCAGAAGTGGAATGGTCAGTTTGTCCTGACGGCACATGAGGGCAGCCCTTCTTACATCGGCAATGGCTATGCGTTGTGGTGTCGTGACCAGGACAGTTCCCCTTACCTTATACGATTGTCCGAGCGTTAGTTGAATGTCGCCGGTTCCGGGGGGCATGTCGATGACCAGAAAATCAAGGTTGCCCCATTCTGCATCCGTCATCAGCTGGTTAAAGGCTTTGTTAATCATCGCACCTCTCCACATGAGTGCCTGATCGGATTTAACAAAAAAACCAAGCGACAGGATACGGACGCCATATTTTTCAAGGGGCACCATGTACGATTTACCCTGACGATCAATAATGCCGGGTTGTTCTCCTTCAACACCAAACAGAATGGGTACCGAAGGCCCCATGATGTCAGCATCAAGAATACCAACCGAATGACCTGCCCTTACTAAGGCCACCGCCAGGTTGGCTGCAACAGTCGACTTTCCAACACCACCCTTTCCGGCAATAACCGCGATTATATTTTTAACCCCTGATAAAGGACCTAATCCCCGGTCTTTTTCTGCTACAGGAGTCACTTTAATGGTTATTTGCTCACCAAACTCACCCTTTAGAGTTTTCACTATTGAATTCGAAACAATATTAACCGATTGGTCAGCCAACTTTGGAAAGATGACGCTAAGGTTGATTTCGTTTTCATTTACCACGAGGTCATCAACCATGTTAAGGTCTACAATGTTATTCTGCTTTGCAAAGTATATTACCTGCTTCAACGCATTGATCACCTGTTGTTCTGTGATTGCCATTACTATTCTTATTTAGATTTAATAATAATTAAATTTTGTGATGGTACAAAAATAGGTATTATTTCAAAGGAGAGCTGATTTCTTTGATGACTTCCCTAATTTAGTGTAGATTAAAAATCGCGTTAAACAAGTCAACTTTTTTTTAAATCTCATTTTAGAGTAGGGTTAAAGATTTGGAAAAAGGTGAATTTCAGACACCAGGGATCGTTTTGAGATACAAATCCTTTTATTGATTGTCTTCAGGGAGCCAAAGTTTTTCCTTAAAATTCAAAATTTGATCGCCCTTTATTTCAATCCCTTCACTTTGCAGCAAATCCGCCATTAACCGGCTTCCCCCGAAATGCCGTTTTCCTGTGAGCAATCCTTTTCGATTTACCACACGGTGTGCCGGGAGGGTGCCTGGAAACTTTTTCGTGTTATTGAGTGCCCATCCCACCATCCTGCTTGCCCCTTTGCTTCCCAGATATTCGGCAATAGCACCATAGGTCGTGATTCGGCCAAAAGGTATTTCAGCCACTACCTGATACACTTTTTCAAAAAACGAATCTTTCATGGCAGGAGAATAGGATTTAACCTGAATTTTAAATACTTGATTTTCGTTCCATGCTTGAGCCACATTTTCTCGTAATAGGTCTGAATTTGAGTAAGTTCATTATCTATACCACCAGCGTAAACATCGTAATTTACTTCGATAAGCTCGTGGCCATGATCCCTGATCACATCAAGTGTGTATTCCAACAAGATGATATTGTCTGTCTTTAGGTGGATAATACCTCCGGGTTTGAGTATTTTGCGATAATAGTTGATAAACTGTGGCGAGGTAAGCCGTTTCCGTTCTGATACTTCACGTGCGTGTGGATCAGGAAAGGTAATCCAGATTTCGCTTATTTCTTCGGAATTAAAATAGTATTCGATCAGGTTAATCCTGGTACGGATAAAAGCGGCATTTTTAATATTTTCTTCCCTGGTGGTTTTAAGCCCGCGCCAGAGCCTGGCCCCTTTGATGTCGGCACCGATAAAATTTTTATCAGGATGCATTTTAGCCAGGCCTACTGTGTATTCTCCTTTTCCACAGCCAAGTTCCAATATAATGTCGTGGTTATTGTTAAAAAAACCGGATGCCCATTTTCCTGCAAAAAGGAAACCAAGTATCACTTCTTCGTAACGCAATTGAAACAGGTTGTCGAAAGTGAGGTTTTCGGCAAAATGGTGAAGTTTGTTTTTAGTACTCAAGGGTCTAGGATTTCCGTATTATTTTTTCAATAACCAGGCTTCCTGGTTGTGCCTGTTTTTAATGGTAACCAATTCTTGTGAGGCATCTGCCTCATTTTTGAATCCTTTAAAGGCTACACGAAACATGCCATATTTATTGGTGTCGGCTATCATGGCGTCAAAGCCGTTCGCTTTTAACTGAGCTACCAGATTTAGAGCGTTTTTTTCGTTGTTAAACGATCCTGCAATAATGTAATAATTGTAAGATGTTGAGCTGGAAGGTACTACAGCAGGAGTTGTTACGGATGTGTTTAGAGCTTCATGCTCCACAGTTTCAGGTGGATTTTTAACTTCCTTCGTTATCGGTTCCCCGGATATTTTTTCGGCAATAGTTTCTAAAATTCCGGGTTCTTCGATCAATTCTTGATCCACTTTCATCGTGTTGGCACTTTGAATGGGGATGAGGGTGGCCTGGCTTATATCGATAGGCTGTTTATGGGCAGTTTGGGGTTGGTCATTGCTTTCATACAAACCCGGAAGCCACAGAGCTGAATAATAGGACAACTTTTCGATGGGGAGTAAATCGATATTATTTGCATAATAGGCTTGTGGACTGGTGTAGAAAAGCGGGATTTGATGCGCGTGATTTTCCCAATAGTAGCTCATGGCATGGCGGTGCATATAAATATATCCTACTCCCATCATAAAAAATACAGCCATCAGAAAAATCAACTGAGTCATAAATGTTGACTTTTTCCTGGTGGCAATCAGGATTCTTTTTGGTTTTACCGGAGCTGGTTTTGCTTCCTGAACCGGTTTTTTTTCAGGAACAACCTTCTTGATGGCCCCCATCACCTTTTCTTCGTCAGATGTACGTGCAATGGCAGGCGATACAAAACTTCCAAGCCCAAATGCCTGCGGGTTGTAATTGATGCTTTTGTCTTGTGAAAACACAATGTTTTGATCCTCGTCACGAGACAATGAGCCAATACCATGAAACCGGATGCGTTTTCCGGCATCTAATGCATTACGACACTCAAAGGCAAATACATCCACCCTCGATTTGGCTTCGTTGTAACTCAACTCCTCTTGCCGTGCCACATAATTAACAAGCAGGCCATCGTTGGTTTTCAGGTGAATGTTAAACAGAACTTCGCGAAAGGGAGGTTTAAAATGATGCGTAACAGCTACCACTTGAGCAGGCTTATCTTTAGTGATGAAGCCACCTAAGCCAGGGATGACAACACACTCATAATCATACAATAAATCACCAACGTACCCTGCAATCTTCATGTTAAATCCATTGTTGTTCAGAACTCGCTAAAGTACTAAACAATATTAGTTTATTCAAAAAATGTTAGTAAGTTTTTGCAGGTCATCGGGCGTGTCGATGCCAATGCTTTCATAATCAGTTATCTGTGTGCTGATTGTGATTCGATTTTCGAGCCAGCGCAATTGCTCCAGGCTTTCTGCCTGCTCGAGTTTTCCAGGGGGAAGTTCCATTATTTTTTGCAATATTTCGCTCCTGTAACCATACATCCCGATGTGCTTATAATAGGTGTGCCTGGTTAACCATTGGTTTTTGTCGATTCCCCGTAGAAACGGAATGGCCTGCCTGCTGAAGTAAAGTGCATGGTTATCATCACCAATTACCACTTTCACTACGTTGGGATTAAAAAGCGTTTCCTCAGAATCAATTTTTTTGACGAGAGTGCCAATTTCAACTTCAGAATGATGCATGAGATGAATAAGTTGTTCAATTTGTTCAGGATGAATGCCGGGTTCATCACCTTGTACATTGATTACGGCATCAATTTTAAGTGATGCATTCTGAAGGATCTCCAGTGTTTCCAGACAACGGGATGTTCCGTTGATGTGATGAATGTCTGTCAGGATCACTTCTCCCCCGAAATCCTGAACATGTTTAACAATTCGCTGGTCATCAGTTGCAACTACCACCCTGGATAATCCATGGGCTTTTTGCACCTGTTCCACCACCCTGTTAATCATACTTTTTCCATGTATCAGGGCAAGAGGTTTGCCTGGAAACCGGGTAGATTGGAATCGGGCCGGGATGATAGCGACAATGTTCATGGTTTTAAAATCAGTTGATCAGATTAAAATAAACCATTGATTTCGGCATTTACTTTGTCAATGACGATGCTCAAATCTTCAGGTTTGTTAAAATCCATGTCGTCTACATTGATGATGAGTAATTTGCCATGACTATAGGTTTCAATCCAGGCCTCGTAACGCTCGTTTAAGAGTTTTAAGTAGTCGAGGCGGATGGATTCTTCATAATCGCGGCCACGTTTTTGGATTTGATCGACCAAAGTTGAAACTGAAGCCCTCAAATAAATCAACAGGTCAGGTGGTTGAATAAAAGTGCTCATGAGCTCGAACAGCGAAATGTAATTCTCAAAATCGCGTGTCGACATCAGGTTCATGCTATGCAGGTTGGGTGCAAAAATATGCGCATCTTCATAAATGGTTCGGTCTTGAACAATGTTGTCGCCACTTTTGCGTATCTCGACTACCTGTCGAAAGCGTGAGTTGAGAAAATAGACTTGTAAGTTAAACGACCAGCGTTGCATATCTTCATAAAAACTGTGAAGGTATGGGTTGTTTTCCACATCTTCATAATGGGGTTTCCAACCAAACTGTTTCGACATCAACCGGGTAAGAGTTGTTTTGCCTGATCCTATATTTCCAGCGATAGCTACATGCATGTGCTTATAATTTTCTACGAATGTAAAAAAAATGTTTACATCCCATTTTTATTCTTCACCTGATTTTTTGGGTACTTGTAAAAGGGTTAGAAAGTACCTTGAAGTGTTAAAATTTCATCAAGATATTTTCTGTCATTTGCCAACCGGGGCACCTTATTTTGTCCACCTAATTTGTTTCTGCTTTTCATCCAGTTATAAAAAGTGCCCTGAGGCATCACTTCAATTACCGGAGGCTTGAGCACAAGGTTGTGATATCTTTTGGCTTCATAATCGGAATTAAGTGATTTAAGCGCGTTATCAAAGGTTTCATGGAAAAACTCCATGTCTTTTGGAGGTATTTCGAATTCAATGAGCCATTGATGGGATACATCATGACCACTAAACAACGGACCGGCAGTATATTCACCAACCAATGCCCCCGTTTTTGTACATGCTGTGATCATGGCCTTTTCGGCGTTATCGATAATTAGCTCTTCGCCTACCGCGTTTATAAAATTCTTGAGGCGTCCCGTAATTCTGATCCTGTATGGATTTGTATTGGTAAACATCACGGTATCTCCAATGAGGTAACGCCATAAGCCGGCATTGGTACTGATTACGATGGCATAGTTGACTCCGGTTTTAACCTCATGCAGGAGGAGTGTTTTTCCATTTTCATTCATCATGTCCGAAGCAGGAAGAAATTCGTACCATATCCCGTAGTCCAGCATCAGCAAGAGTTCGTTGCTATCGCTTTGATCCTGAATACCAAAGAAGCCTTCGGAAGCGTTGTAATTGTCGGAATAAACCATTTTTGGGGAGGAGATCATGAGTTGAAATTGTGCCCTATAGGGCTCAAAATTAACACCACCGTGAAAAAATACTTCCAGGTTGGGCCACACTTCGCTTAAGTCGCTTTTTCCCGCTTTTTTCAGTATTTTTCTTAACAGAACCAACATCCAGCTGGGAACGCCGGAGATGCTTGTAACATCATGATCGAGGGTTGATTCGGCCATAAGTTCAAGCTTATTTTCCCATTCATCCATCAGGGCTATGGATAGCGAAGGGGTTCGTTTGTATTGCGCCCACAATGGTAAATTGTGCATCAGGATGGCTGAAAGATCGCCTTCCATGTAAGAGATGTTGTTGATTTCGGTAATGTTCCAACTTCCTCCCATCACCAGGCTTTTGCCCTCGAAAAAGCCTGAATCGGGATGAAGGTTTAAATAAATGGCCAGTAAGTCTTTTCCACCCTTATAATGACACTCTTCTAGTGCAGAGGGGCTTACCGGGATAAATTTACTTTTGCTACCTGTGGTTCCTGATGATTTGGCAAACCAGGTAATTTCCTCGGGCCAAAGGATGTTCTGTTCCCCTTTGCGCATCTTATCAATGTGTGGCTTCAGGTCCTCGTATGAACTGAGTGGTACACGCTCCCGGTATTCATCCGCAGAATTGATGGATTTATAATCATATTTTTTCCCCCATTCTGTATCTTTAGCAGTGGAGATGAGCTTTTTAAACAGGTCTCCCTGCACATCGTGTGGATATTTTATAAAGAGTTCAATTTGATGGATTCGTTTTTTTATCCACCAGTTTAATACCGAATCGAGTATGATCATCGCATGTTTTATGTCAAAAAAATGAACGTTCAAAATTAAGAAGATTTCATCATGCACGGGGGTTACTTGGGTTATTTATTAAATTGTGTAGTTTGATTAGCCAAGAACCATTATTTTTGCTTAAAACAGCAGGATGATTTATTTTCCAAATGCTAAAATTAACTTGGGATTGGCCGTTACTGAACTGCGAGCTGATGGTTTTCACCACATCGAAACTTGCTACTATCCTATTCCTTTATTTGATGTTCTGGAATTTGTCGAGAGCCGCCAATTTGAATTAACTGTCTTCGGAAAGCAATTGGAGGGTCCAATTGAAGACAATCTGATATCCAGGGTCTGGCAATTGATGCACCGCGAATTTCAGGTTCCTCCGGTAAAAGTGGCCTTATTAAAAATGATTCCTACAGGTGCCGGGTTAGGTGGTGGTTCATCGGATGCGGCATTTTTTATTAAGGGGTTAAACACCTTGTTTTCACTTGGCTTGTCAAACGATCAAATGGAAACTGTATCTGTAAGACTTGGAAGCGATTGTCCTTTTTTTATTCGCAATCAACCAGCCATTGGAAAGGGAAGGGGCGAGGTGCTCATCGAAATTCCGTTGTCTCTTTCTGGTTATCAACTCACATTGGTATTTCCCGGATATTTTATCTCCACGGCCCTGGCTTTTCGGCAGGTTGTGCCTCATTCAATTGATTTTTCTTTTGCTGAGGTGATTGCACTTCATCCCACCAAGTGGCGCCATCGACTTGTAAATGATTTTCAACCCGTTGCCACCGCGATGTACCCAAAAATAGGCCAAATTGTTGATCAACTTTACCTGGCAGGAGCCACCTATGCATCGTTAACAGGAAGCGGGTCGGCCGTGTTTGCCTTGTCGGAGAATCCTCTCAGTGTGTCTCCACTTGACCGGGATTTCGTTGTTTACAAACGGGCCCTGTAAACCACCATTTTGCCATTTCTTTCCTCACATTCTTGATAAATCAACCAGACTCTTGCGATAATAAAACCTAGAATGGTTACTTTTGCTGCTTTTTTAAATAATCAGATGAACTTACGACCAATTATATATATTCTTGGTATTGTATTACTTACAATTTCTCAAAAGGTAATTTTTAGTCAAACCGAACCTATTCCGCTGGCAGAAATCGAAATAAATTCTGCAGGGAATCCATTGGTATTTAAACAAATATCCCGTAGTATTCAGGTGATTACATCCAATGATTTGAAAACTGCACCAGTATTTAGTCTGGATGACGTTTTGCGTTATTATGGTGGGTTGGATGTACGCGAGCGCGGGACCATGGGAGTACAATCAGATTTGAGTATCCGTGGCGGTGGAATGGATCAAAACCTGATGATGGTTAACGGGGTTGCGCTAAACGATCCCCAGACAGGTCACCACAACCTGAATCAGGCTATTATGGTTACGAATATCGAGAAGATTGAAATCCTTGAAGGCCCCGGCTCCCGTTGGTTTGGCCCCAATGCTTTTTCCGGAGGAATCAATATTATTACACGTCAACCCGAAAGCAATCAGCTAAAACTAGATTTGTCAGGA